>Ga0214917_10006654_pt1 | contig 11933 bp, 6 predicted proteins | sample LL_1208_BB_MetaG_FD_177983 | JGI IMG/M metagenome (GOLD analysis project Ga0214917, IMG submission 177983) | Freshwater microbial communities from Lake Lanier, Atlanta, Georgia, United States - LL_1208_BB | ecosystem: Environmental > Aquatic > Freshwater > Lake | place: USA: Georgia | collected...
ATGTTTATATTAAATTATCAACAAATTATAAATATCATGAAATTGCATTAGAATATTTTGAACGAATTCATGATCGTATTAAAGATGATGAAAAAGAAATTTCTTCAAAAGTTCTTTTAGATGGTTATCATGTATATAAAGAAATAGATAATAACTATAATGATTTTATGAAAGATGTAATTTATAATATAATAACAACTGTATGTGTATTAAATGACGATCCTTATATATTAACAAAAATTAATTATTTTAGAAATTATGAAAATGAAAATCAATTGAAGCGCGAAACACAAATTGTTAATAGAATTTTAAGTTGGAATAAAAATAATAATATTTGCATTCAAACACTATTTGATGAAATAAAGCCTTCAAATTTAGAAACAAATAAACCTTATTTATTAGAAGAATTTTTAGCTGACTTGGACGATAAATATAATATACAAATTAAATTTAATAATAATTATGAATGTGATTATGAGTATTTTGCAAAAATTATTACGATAATTAATATAGATCATTCTAGTATGATCGTGAATTATAAAAATATTTTTACAAAATCAATAAATATATTAGTTGCTTCACAAAAACAAATCATTAAATTTGTAACAAAAATAAATGATAATAAAAAATTAATGCCTAAATATATAGATAATATTTTAAGATCACATATAAATCATTATACGTGCACAGATACATTAAAAAAAGTTTATAATGAATTAAAACGAATGAATTTAGAAGAAAATCAATAATAATTACATATTAACAATTTTAAATATTTCATTTAATATTGTAGTATTTGAATTATTATTACAGTCATTTTTTTTACTACCACATTTGCTAGTTTTTTTACTATTATGTTTACTATTATTTTTCTTACTTCTATGTTTACTATTATTTTTCTTACTGTTATGTTTACTATTATGTTTACTATTTTTTTTATAATCTTCATATTTAATAATTTTATTTTTTTTATGTTTATCAGGTTTTAAGAATATTAGTTTAGAATTAAGATCAGTAGAAGATTCTGTAGTAGAATTTAAACTACTAATTTCTTCTTTTAAATTTTTAAATATTTTTTTATGTTTTTTAGAATTTTTTAATTTTGCTGGTAATGAATTATGTTTTGATTTTCTTTTTCTAGTATGACTAATACTAGATGTCGATCTAGATTTTTTAGAACTAGATTTATGATGATCACTAGAACTTGAAGAATTAGATCTAGGTCTATGATGATGTTGATGTTTATCATAATATTTTTTAATTATATAAAATAGTTTAATAGCGAATTTATATAACATTTTATAGATAATGAGAAACAAATGTTTTAAATATGTTAACAAAATTAAACTTACTTTAAATATTTCAAACATTAATTTTGTTAAAAAGTCAATTACTTTATATAAAATATGATAATATGATTCAGAAGAACTACTTGAGTTAGATGAACTAGATGTTTTAGTTGTTTTACTTGATTTAGTAGTATCAGAAGATTTATCTGAAGATTTATCAGAACTATATAAACATATTGAATCATCAGAATCAGAATCAGAAGATGATTTACAATTATCAGATTTTTTTTTAGATTGTGTGCTTGTTATATATTTATCTAATTTATTTAAATAATCACTAAATTTATTAGTATTATTTTGTTTATTAAATTGCTTATTATATTGCTTATTATTTTGTTTAATATTATTCATTTTAGCATTAGAAGGTATTTTTTTAAAAATTTTATCATATTCAATAGAAGTTGAATCATCAAGCACATTAGATTTTTGTGTTATATCATTAATTTTTCTATCAACATCAAATTTCTTATTATCTATAATAATATTTTTATAATTGATATTTTCAGAATTAGATTCAGAATTCATATATTACTTAAATATATATAAGAAAGTTTTTTATAATATAATTATAAAATTACTTTAATAAATAGAATATATAATACTATTATATATATGTTTAATTATTTGATAACATTTTCACAGTACATAAAATTATTTTGCAATATCAGTTTATTTTCTTATATATATAAATATTTTTTTGATCATTGTAATGACAAGATTCAAATAACTACTAAAAATAAGAAAAAGAACGCAATAAAATCCAAAATAACTTTATCATTAATATATTTTACATTGTTAACAGTGATATATTTTACAATATCATTAAGATTTTTTATAACAATTTTATGTGCTTTTGGATTATCAAGTTTATTGCTATTAGATAAATTTGATCCGACATCAATTGAAATATTAACAAAGTACGACAATCACAAAACATTAAGATTAGGTTGGAAAGTTTTTTATACATTTATAAATCTTATTTTCATGTGCTTAGAGCCATTACATAAACAAATGACTAATAAATTGAAGCATTATTACAAAAAAGCCAAAAAATTTATAATGAATAAATTGTCAGAAAATAAAGAAGATGGTGGTGAAGTAGACATTATGAATTTATTATTTAAGAATGACAATATAAAGGAAAACGATGTTCAAGAGCATATAAAAGATGAAACAAATAATAAAATTAATAGAGAAGTTTTATCATCAACGATGTCAGATTATGTTGTGAATAATAATATTAGTGCAAATCAAAAAAAAAATTTATTAAATAGTAAAGAAAATTTATTAAATAATAAAGAAAATGAAATAGATGAAATGAATGTTAATGATATTATTAATAAGATAATTAATCTTCGTTCAGATGAAACAACTGAAGAAATAAAAGAAATAAAAGAAATAAAAGAAATAACAACAAATGAATCTAAAACAACTCAAGAAGAAAAAATTTGTAATAAAGATATAAAAGAGGATCTAAAAGAACAAGAAAATGAAGAACATGAAGATGAAGAAGATGAAGAAGAACAAGAAGATGAATTTGGAGAAGATAAAATAAAGAAAATGCAAGAAATGATGTCAATATTAAATAAGATGAATGAAATATTTAATTCTGATGTGAACGAAGAACAATAAATATAATTTTGTATAGTTATAAAAATAATATAATTTTTATAATTTAATAAATATGTGTATAAGAATAAAAATTGATTTTAATTTAAAAATAAATGATTATATAATAAGTATTAGAAAATGCAAACTATAGAAAATAATGCAGATTCTGAATTATCAAATAACAAGATATTTGAGTTACATGATTGTAGATTTAGTAAAAAGAACATATTATATGAGCATTTACACAATTCGTACAATGATTTAATAAATCAGATAATAAGTTATTTGAAAATAAATGACAATATATTTGAAGAGAATCGTATAGGTGATTTAATTTATAGATATAGATTTAAATTTGAGAATATGTATGTCAGGCCGCCATTAAATGAAAATGGTGAGTCATTAATGTATCCAATGGATGCGCGAGATAGAAATTTAACATATAGTATAAAAATATTAGGGAAGATATCACAAATTCAAGAAATTTACGATTTAAATAAGAAAGAGATAATATCATCAAAAGTTATTGGAACAGTAAATGAGAAAGATACGATAATAATTTTACCCTGTATGGTACGATCTAAATTTTGTTCATTAGAAATAAATCATGATTATGTAAAGAAAGACTGCGAACATGATCCAGGAGGATATTTTATAATAAATGGTTCAGAAAAAATAGTATTATCAATAGAGCGAATGGTAGAAAACAAGCCATTAGTATTTATAAAGAAGGATGGTTCATCATCAATTCATCAAGTTAAGATAAATTCCAAGTCATCAAATTTAAATGTAATGATGCAAGGTATAGAGATAAGATTAGAGAAGAATTACAATATAAATATAAAAGTTCCGATATTAAACGAAGTATCAGTATTTATATTAATGCGTGCTTTAGGTTTAGAAACGGATAAAGAGATAGTTAAATATATAGTTTACAATGAAGATGACATAGATATGATAAATTTATTAAAGATATCAATAGATTTATCAAAGAAAGAGGGTAAGAAATTAATATTAACAAAAGAAGATGCTTATTATAGTTTAACAAATAAATTAAGAGTGGTTAAAAAATACACAGATAAAGATAAGAAATTACAATATGAAGAGAAAAAAGAGCATTTAGAAGCATTATTAAGAAATGCATTTATGCCTCATATAAATGTCAATCATACGACTGATATATTAAAAGTGAAAGCTTATTATTTAGGTTACATGGTAAATAAGTTATTAAATTGTTATTTAGGTAGAACAGAAACAGACGACAGAGATTCGTTTATAAATAAGAGAATAGACATGCCAGGTGATTTAATATTTGATTTATTCAAGCAACATTACAAGAAGATGTTAAATGACTGTAACAAGTTTTTCAAGAAAAGATCTGGATCAAATCACGAAACACCATTAAATATAATAAATCAAATAAAACCATCAAATATAGAACAAGGAATTAAATCAGCAATGATGACTGGTAATTGGGGTAAGAAGAAGGGTGTTGCCCAAATGTATCCAAGATTAACATTTTTACAATCATTATCATTTTTAAGGAGAGTAGATTTTCCTAATTCAGATACAACAACAAGTAAATTAACAGGATTAAGACAATATCATCCAAGTCAGGTTGGTTTCTTATGTTTAACAGGCGATACTGAAATTTTAATGGGAGATGGTACAATTAAATTAATAAAAGATATTAAAAACGGTGATTCTGTTGTTTCTGTAGATAATGAAACAATGAAAGAAATTACTACACCGATTAAAAATTGGTTTAAACAAGATTGTGAAAAATTATTAAAAATAACAACAATTACAGGAAGAGTAATTAAATGTACACCTGATCATAAATTTCTTACAAGTGTTGGAGATAAATATGATTATGTTGAAGCTAAAGATATGATACCAAATGAAAGTAAATTAATAACAAGACATTGTGTTAAATATATTCCACTTGATAATCCAATTAAGGTAGTTATTAAAGAAGCGGATGTATCTGAACAATATAGATTAGAATTATTAGAATTAGGTTATTTAGACAATCCTATTTCACAAAATAAATTAGAAATATTAGCAAGATTAATTGGATTTAATATTACAGATGGTCATATTGGAATAAGACCAAATGGAAAATATTATGATTGTGAATTTAGTGTTGGTGAGGAAAAAGATACTTTTGATTTACTTGATGATATAATGAAATTAGGATTTGGAACACCGTCAATTTCTAGAAGTACTACAAAACATATTAATTCAAAAAATGGAAAAGAAACTATTTATAATACATGGTGTGTATCTAAAAATGGTTCTTTTGCTTACTTATTAAATTATCTAGGTGCTTTTAATGGTAAAAAAACTGAACAACCAAGAAAAGTTCCTGATTGGATAATGAATGGTAATAAAAGAATTCAAAGAGAATTTATAAGTGGTTTTGTTGCAGGTGATGGATGTAGATTATCCATAAATTCAAATCAAAATTCATATAAAATTTCTTGCGGTGATATATCTCAAGTCACTTCTAAAGAATTTATTACGGATACAATAAAATATTTAGAACAAATATCATCATTATTTAAATTATTCAATATTGATAATAAAATACATAAACATGATGATTATGAAATAGAAGGAAAAATAAAATGTGTTATTCGTATTGGTTCTTCTTATGAAAATTTAAATAATTATGCAGATGTAATTAATTTTAGATATTGTAACGAAAAGAGAAAAAAATCAACTTTAACGATAGAATATATTAAACATAAAAATCATTATGCAGATATTAAAGATAGTATGTATAAAGATATTATTAAATTGTATGATACAGGAATTAAATGTTCTGAAATTTGTAAAAAAACAAATTATGATGAAAATATAGTTAAACGAATTATTACAAATCATAGAAAAGGACATATTCCAAAAGGAAGACAACTAGGTAATGATTTATGTCAAAGTTATGAAGATTTTATTAAAGATACTGAAATTAATGGTGAAAATTATTTGATAAAAATTAAATCAATAGAAGAAATACCACCTGAACCGGTATATGATTTTGAAACGGTATATCATACACATAGTTTCGTAGCATGTTCACTTTACACGCACAATTGCGCTGTAGATACACCCGAGCATAGTAATATTGGTTTAGTGAAGCATTTAAGTTTGCTAGGATCTATAACGATAGGTTCGCAAGATCAGTTATCATTAATATATAATTTAATAATAGAGAACAGTAAATTTATTCATATGAACAATCATTCAGCTATTTACATATCAGAATATACGAAGGTATTTTTAAATGGTGAATGGGTAGGATTTACTGACAGTGCATATGATTTTTACAATGAGTTAAAGATGTTAAAGAGAAATGGAATAATATTAAGGACAAATGGAATAGTATATGATGTTGAGAAGAACGAGATACGAATATATACAGAATCAGGTCGTTTATATCGTCCAATATTAAATGTGAAAGACAATAAAATAGTATTAACAGATAAAATGATAGATGAAGTATTAAAAGACAAGAATATTAAGAATGTTAATAAATGGGATAATTTAATAATAAAATATCCAGAAGCAATTGATTATATTGATGTTGAAGAACAATTATATAGTTTAGTTGCAGAATACAAAGATAAAGTAATAGAAATGAATAAAAGAGAAAAACAAGTTATTCCTGATAACAATCAACCAATAATAAATAGATATGATGAATCAATGATTATGCGATATACTCATTGTGAATTTCATCCAACAATGATTCTTGGTATAATTGCAGCAAATATTCCATTTGCAAATCACAATCAAGGTCCAAGAAATATATTTCAGTACGCTAAGCAGAATTAGAGTGAGCTTCTAATTTAACAAACGTACAACAGGTAGCAACGGAGTAGCAATACTCTTAAGGGTCAAAAAATCCTTAACCTAGAATAAACTAGAGGTTGTGAAACTACCTAGTGGGTTATAATAGCGGGCCTAAATATAATATTTAGGTGCTTTTATAATGGTAGGTCTAGTACTCTGGACACCCTATTAATATTATAATTAATAGCACACAAGTAAGGAGAAAACGGTCAAAATTCTACTTGTTTAGCAAAAGACAAGTAATAATGGACAAGACCGTCGGTAAGTCTTAAATTTGGAAACTATTTAAGAAACCGCGACAGACTGGGTCCCTTGCGGTCGTCTAAAATATAGCAAGTCTATATCATGATGGCTTAATGTACAGTCGGGCCAATGTAAGTATAAAATAATGTACGAGCATTGCTATTATATAAGTATAAAACTGAAAAGGTTATATATGAAATTAATAGGTTTTAATCTAATGATTAAAATGGAAAGGTCTCTAGCTCATCCTGCGCTCTAATTAGAGAGGGATAAGGAGATAAGTGACAGGGTAGACAAGCGATGTCATTGTATGCATCAAATTATAGAGATAGATTAGATATCAGTTACATATTATATCACACACAAAAGCCATTAGTAAATACAAAGATAGCGAAATATTTACACACCGATGTATTACCATGTGGTGAGAATGCGGTAGTGATGATAGGATGTTACAGTGGACACAATCAAGATGATTCTATAGTATTTAACCAAACATCAATAGATCGTGGATTATTTAGATCAACATCATTAAAAAAATGGGGTAGTAAAATAGAGAAGAATCAATCAACATCACATGATGATATTTTTATGAAACCAGATATAACAAAATTAACAGGAACAAGACATGCAGTTTATGAAAAATTAAATGACAAGGGCTTTGTTCCAGAAGAGACAGTAATAGAGAATGGTGATGTAATCATAGGAAAAGTAACACCAATACAACCATTACCAGGATCAAATAAATGTTTTAAAGATTCTTCAGAGATTTACAAATCACAAGAATCTGCAATAATTGATAAAGTCTTTACAGGTATTTATGATTCAGAAGGTTATGAAATTATTAAAATTAGAACAAGATCTGAAAGAATACCTAAGACGGGCGACAAATACTGTGCGCGAATAGATCTTTTTGAAGTATTAACAGATAAAGGATGGCTACATTTAGATAAAATTACATTAGATCATAAAATTGCAACTCTTGTTGATGGTGCAAAATTATCCTATGAACATCCTATTGGAATTTATAAATTTAAATATACTGGTCAAATGTATAAAGTAAGATCACAACAAGTTGATGTAGATGTTACGATGGATCATAAAATGTATATTAAAAAAAGATATCATAAAGAATTTGAATTACTAGAAGCTAAAAAAATAGTTGGTAAAAGATATAAATTTAAGAAAAATTGTGAATCCTATGAAAAACATGAGATTAAAACAATTAATATTGATGGAAATGAAGTTGAGTATGATGCTTATCTTGAATTACTTGGAATATTTATTGCAGATGGATGTTTATCCAAAGATTCTAAATCAAAAATTAATATTGCTGGTGAAAAAGAAAGAAAAATTAAACATTTACAAGATGTTTGTAATAAACTTGAAGTTAAATTGATATTAAAAAATAAACCAAATGGATCACATTTAAATAATTTAAATTTAGGATGTAATCATATAATTACAAGTAAATCATTATATAAATTATTTAAACCATTGAATGTTGGAGCTCTTAATAAGTTTTTACCAGAGTATGTTTGGGACTTAAATATGAGACAATCAAGAGTTTTACTTGAAAGTTTAATTTCTTGTGATGGAACTCATAATAAAAAAACTAATGCAGTTGGTTATTACACTTCTTCAAAAAATTTAGCAAATGATGTTATGAGATTGGCAATTCATGCTGGTTGGAGTGGCAGTATTAAAACTATTAGAGAAAAAGGAACTGAATATGAAATTAAAACTGACTCTAGTCATAGCAAGGGAACTTTAAATGAAGATACTTTAGTAGTAAGAATTATAAAAACAAAAAATGAACCAGAAATGAATCATGGCCATACTAACACTCAAAATGGTCAATCAGAAGAAATATATGATTATGAAGGAATGGTAGGTTGTTTAGAAGTACCATCGCATGTATTTATGATTAGACAAAATAATAAAAATGTTTGGATAGGAAACTGTAGCAGACATGGTCAAAAAGGAACAATTGGGCTAACTTTAAATCAAGCAGATATGCCATTTACAAAAGAAGGAATTAGTCCAGATTTAATAATAAATCCGAATGCAATACCTAGTAGAATGACAATTGCACAGTTAATTGAATGTTTACTTGGAAAAGTAGCAGCCATAAAAGGTATGGAGGCAGATGGAACATCATTTAATTTAATAGATATAGAGAAAATAAAAGACGAGTTAGAAAAATTAGGTTACAATAGAAATTCAACAGAATACTTGTATAATGGAATAACAGGTAAGAAGATGAAGATACCAATATTTATAGGTCCAACATATTATCAGAGATTAAAGCATTTAGTATCTGACAAGATTCATTGTTTAACAGTAGATCACGAAGTATTAACAGATAATGGATGGATAAATATTAAAGAAATTACTACAAATAATAAAGTAGCAACCTTAAAAAATGATTTAATAGTATATGATAATCCAACAGATATTCATCACTATGAAGATGACAAAATAAAGAAAATTTATCATGTTAAGAATGACAGAATAGATATAAAAGTAACAGAAGAACATCGTATGTATGTAAATGGAGAATTGATTGAAATAAATAAATTAGATAATAAAAACAATACAATCTATTACTATCAAGATGAATTTGAAAAAATACAAGTTAATCATACAACAGATGTTACAATATACAATTCAAACGAACCAGTTTATTGTATAAGTGTTCCTTCAGAAATATTTTATGTTAGAAGAAATAATAAATGTTGTTGGACTGGCAATTCTAGAGCTAGAGGTCCAATAACAATGTTAACACACCAGCCTCCAGAGGGAAGATCAAAGGGTCTTTGTTAGAATAAAAGTTCTAGCAAGTCACATAGCAGTGGCAACATTCTTAAATTGCGGGAAAAACTCAATTAAAATAACTTAAAAAATGATACATATTAAAAGTAAAATGGAAGAAAAATGGTTAAATATACATTTTGAAGATTATAATAAATTATATGCAGTTTCAAATTTTGGAAGAGTTAAAAATTTGAAAAGTAATAAAGTTTTAAATATACATATTAAATGTGGATATCCATCAATATATATTGAAAATAATATTATAAAAAAAAGAAAAACTCCGAATATACACAGTTTAGTAGCAAATTTATTTTGTGAAAAACCAGTATCTGATAAAAGATTATGTATAAATCATAAAGATGGGAATAAAAATAATAATATTTATACTAATCTTGAATGGGTTACTTATTCACAAAATACAAAACATGCATATAATACAGGATTAAAAAAAAAATCATCAAAACCAATTATAATGATGGATATTAATAAAAATATTATTGATGAATTTGATTCAATTAAAGAAGCTTGTGAAAAATACAATTTATCTGATTCAAGAGTTTCAGAAGTTTGTAAAGGTATAAGAAAACATCATAAACAATATATTTTTAAATATAAAGATGAATTTATAAATATTGATATATCAACGTATGAAACTAAAGATATAACTAATTATACCAATTATAAAATAACTTCAGATGGAAAGATATATAGTATTAGTCATAAAAAGTTTTTATCATCAAGAACTGATGGTAATGGTTATCAATTAATAAATTTATATGATAATATAAATTCTCCAAAAGCATTTTTAGTACATCAATTGGTAGCAAAAGCTTTTATTAATAATCCTGAAAATAAACCATACGTTAACCATATTAATAAAAATAAATCAGATAATAGAGTAACAAATCTTGAATGGGTTACTCCTAGTGAAAACATGTATCATTGTTATAAAAAATAAAAATCTTAGTACCAAGTTAATATAGTAATATATTAATGGCAACAGAGAAATCTAGTTGAGGTTAAAATCTAAGAACTGAGTCAATCCGCAACCAAGATTCTGAAATTATTCAGAATAAGGTTCAACGACTAAACAGGAATGGGCTAAATTAAAATATTTAGCTTAAGATATAGTCTACTCCTACGAGTGATCGTAATATAATTTAGTTAAATTAATTTGCTATTAAGTTTAATTTAATGAAATTATGTATACAATGAAATCTAGAAGAAATACTAGATAGAGTATGGTATTAAGGCAAAAGATGGAGGATTAAGATGTGGTGAGATTAAAAATAGTCTCAGTCATACCAAAAGTATGGCTAGTTTAAATATATAATAAATATGTTTGAGCGACATCTTCAAATTGCGGGGATATCTTGTAGGTTTATGATACTAAACAAATATAGTAATATATTTAGTGGCTAGAGCTAATTACTCTAGGTATAGTAAAAAATCATAAAATAAAGACAATCCGCAGCCAAGAATCATATATTAAAATGATTAAGGTTCAACGACTAAATGGAGATGGGCTAGTTAAAAGCTGGCTTAAGATATAGTCTAGCCCCACTGGAAACAGTGCTTGTAAGTAGTATTACAAGAGATGATGATTACAAGAGGAAATGCTTGTATAAATCTGGTATAAGCGGGAACGTGATTCAATCATATCGCATGGTATGAGTAAATTTTTAAAGGAGAGATTTTTAGATGTATCAGATGCATATTCATGTTATGTATGTGACATCTGTGGATTATTTGCACAGCGTGTAATCAAGAAAGAGAATAAATCAAATCCGCAGATAAGTGATACATATGAATGCAGAGGATGTAGAAATAAAACAAAGATATCCAAGGTAATTATACCTTATGCATTCAAGTTGTTAATTCAAGAATTGATGTCAATGAATATTGCACCAAGAATTAGAACAACACAATATAATTTATAAAAATAATTAATAAAAATAATTAATAAAAATAATTAATAAAATAATTAATAAATAATTAATAAAGAAATATTTTTTTAATAAAGATGTAATATATATTAAATATATATTAAATTTGTAT
>Ga0214917_10006655_pt1 | contig 11932 bp, 12 predicted proteins | sample LL_1208_BB_MetaG_FD_177983 | JGI IMG/M metagenome (GOLD analysis project Ga0214917, IMG submission 177983) | Freshwater microbial communities from Lake Lanier, Atlanta, Georgia, United States - LL_1208_BB | ecosystem: Environmental > Aquatic > Freshwater > Lake | place: USA: Georgia | collected...
AAAGAAATTTTGCAAAGAAGTTGAGAACATTGTGTAAAAAACCCCGTTTTTGATAACTTTTATAACAAGGTTCTCAAATACCTTATAAGGTGCAACCTACTGTTGATAAAATAACTCTTATAGAAATGACCCAGTAAAAAAAGCCAAAATAGGCTCCTCGCTTTAATTTACTTAAATTTACATATATATTACACCTTTTTTCATTTAAAACGCTCATTATATTTTATAAATAATTATCTAATTCTTCAATATTTATTCCCATATCTAAATATTTTTGAATTCTTGAAGGATGCATTGTTTTTTGTATGAGTTCTTCTTTGTAAATAGCATAACGAGTTTTCATTATTTCATAATCATAATCCATCATACTTGATACACGTAATAACATTCCCAAATCAATTTTATATGGATTTTTTTCTAATAAATGAATAGCATTTGGATTTCTGGTTAATCGCCGCCAACAATTCGCGTCTAATCTATTCAGATTTTGTTCTATTAATTGTATTGCAGCTGGATTAGGATTATCCACTAAACAACTCCAAAAAATTTTATGTGGATTTGCTTCTAATAAATGAATAGCATTTGGATTATATGATAAATGATCCCATCTAATTTTGTCTGGATTTGCTTCTAATAAATGAATAGCATTTGGATTTTCTGATAGAAACACCCAATCAATTTTTTCTGGTTTTGCTTCCAATAAATGTATAGCATTTGGATTTTTTGATAAACCAGACCAATTAATTTTGCGTTTGTCTTTTAGTAATAAAGGTATAGCGTTTGGATTTTGCGATAACATAAATCGACAATTTAAATTATTTATTTTATCTAGATTTTTTTTTAATAAATCAATAGCGCTTGGGTTCTCTGCTAACCAAGACCAATAAATTTTTTCTGGATTTTTTTCTAATATGTGAATAGCATTTGGATTTGGGTTCAATGATAAATTTTTAATTTCTTCCATATTTTCAAAATCATTAATGTAGCGGTTTATTTTATACATTTTGAATAGTAGTTTTGTTGTATTTTATTCATTATAAATTGTTTATAAGATTAATTCAATTTTTTTATTATAAAATGGGCGTTTTAAATGAGAAAAGGTGTAAAATCTATCTATTATCTTCGGCAGCTCTAATAAGTTCGCGCATAGCCATGTTCTCATCATATTCATCATCATCACTATCACTATCGTAGTAGGTAGGGTTTCTAGCAAGCATCAAATGTTTCTGTCTGATATCAGTTCGGCAGAGAGGACACGGCAGAATGTCAACATCTTTATCTTTAAGAAGCCCCCAACAACCAACGCAAAGGTGATGGCAACAAGGAGTCTGTGTCTTGGTAGAGTCAAGACAAACACAGCATTCGGAAGGTTCAACGTCGGCATTCAAACAAACCTTGCGAATTTGAGGTCTATCGGGTAAAGCAGGCGGTACTTGCAGAGTATCCATATGGTCAGGAGTATTGAAAACCCCATGAAGTTTATTGAATTTCATGACTGAAATATCTTTATTATAGTCGTTAAGCATACTAACAATCTCGCGCAATAAGTATTTACTCTGTTTTTTAATATATGTTTTAGTGAAAACGGCTTGTGAAATAGAGGATACAACGTCGTCATGTTCGTTTTTTCTATATGTCCATACTTTATCAGCATATATAACTACATACATACCATTCTCATTGCAAAACAGACGGGGTTGACAGTGAATACCGTCAATGGTGCAACCGTCGCTAAGACAAAACGCCCAACTCTCTTTTTTGTGTTTTTTGTATTTTTCAAATATTACTTTGGCATAAGAAGACGGTAGATGACCGTTTGCAGAAGACGGTAGAGGGTCATTTGCAACAACAGGAACATATTGTAGTTCAATGTCTTCATGCATCTCTAACATGGCAGCGCGGAGTTCTTCAATAGTAGAAATGCGTGCAAAGCGCTCGTTCCAATCGTTCAAACTTGGCATGATGTAAAAGTTATCGGTATCAGTTTAATATAGTACTTGTTGTGTTATTGCTGTCGTATCCGTTTACAAAAAGTAGTTCAATTTTCTGCAAATGTATGGGGGGTTGAACTACTTTTGGTGATAGGGTGACGTCAGTGGATTGGCACCGGGTTGGACTGATACCTTGGCACCGGGGTCATGTCCGGAGGTTGGACTGATACCTTGGCACCGGGGGTGACGTCAGAGGCTTGGCACCGGGGGTGACGTCAGAGGCTTGGCACCGGGGTCATGTCCCGGGGCTTTCAATTCTGCGTGTTTCTAGGAACACCCGACCCTGGCACCGGGTCACGTCAGTTGAATTACATCCTGGTTGTTTCTAGGAACACCCGACCCGGGCACCGGGTCACGTCAGTTGAATTACATCCTGGTTGTTTCTAGGAACACCCGACCCGGGCACCGGGGCACTTGCATCCACCACATCGCGAAACCTTTGGCCATACCTTGGTCAAAATGCCCAACTACATGATTTATCGATATCCTACCGGATTTTCGATATCCCGGCCAATTGTAGATATCCCACCCATTTCTCGTCTCAATATACGCAAGACTTTTGGCGATACCTTGGCTACCGGGTGACGTCAGTGGGTTGGCCTGTCGGTTACCGGGTATGGTATGGTATGGTATGGTATGGTATGGTATGGTATGGTATGGTATGGTATGGTATGGTATGGTATGGTTATAGAATAATATTTATTGCAAAGGTTCTCAAAAACCATACGAAAAAACCAAAGATGCAAAGGTTCTCAAAAACCATACGAAAAAACAAGGATGCAAAGGTTCTCAAAAACCATACGAAAAAACCAAAGATGCAAAGGTTCTCGAAAACCATACGAAAAAACCAAAGATGCAAAGGTTCTCAAAAACCATGATAAAAAATACTCTCACAAAAAAGAAAACAAATAGTTGTATATTTACTTTATTCAATATATACAACTATTTTACAAAAAAACCCATACGAAAAAACAAGGATGCAAAGGTTCTCAAAACAACGATAAAAAAAAGGATAAAACCCTTTAATTTTTTACACCTTTGCGCAAAGGTGTATATTTTTTTTCCAAAATAATAAAAACACAAGTGTTATAAAATTACATGTATTTTTCTTGATAATACCAAATTACCTTTATAACGTTGATTATCTACGTAAATCGTTTTACCAGTGTCGGATACACTAACAATTCTACTAAGTATTGCAGTTTTATTTTTATTTTTGAAAATGATTTGTTTACCAATATATCTGAAAACATTCCCAGGTGTTAATCTTATAGTATTCATTTTAGTATTTGTTGTAAATGTTATTAATTGTAATATAACATAAGTATTTCAATTTTCTACAAAAACCATACGAAAAAACAAGGATGCAAAGGTTCTCAAATACCATGATAAAAAATACTCTCACAAAAAAGAAAAACAAATAGTTATATATTTACTTTATTCAATATATACAACTATTTTTACAAAAACCATACGAAAAAACCAAAGATGCAAAGGTTCTCAAAAACCATACGAAAAAAACCAAAGATGCAAATGTTCTCAACATCGATTACAAAAAATATATAATAAATATATATAGAATGCCATCAATGATTAGGTTTACAAATAAAACACATCCAAAAACACCAGAAAAAAATATACAAACAAAACTAATAGATAGTTTATTTACAGTGACTGTCGCAATAGAAGATTATATACATCATTTAGAAAAAGAACAAGTACATCCATCCACAATAAATCAATTAGAAACTGATAAAGCTAAATTGAAAGAAATCACAAAGAATATATTGCAAATAGAGAACAAAAAAGGAGGAACAAAGAAAAATCAAAAGAGACAACGAAAAACACGAAAAAGCCAATAAAGCCAATAAAGCCAATAAAGCCAATAAAGCCAATAAAAACAATAACACAAAAGGTTCTCAAATATACTATTATGAAAACCAAAAACCTATAAAACTATAAAACTATAAAACTATAAACATTTATTTATAGTTTTACACCATCACAAAAACATGAAAAAACAATAAAAAAGAACAAGGTTCTCAATTACTATCTTTACACCTTTGCACAATTAAATCGCCCATTCTGGACCAATTTACCAGTGCTTAAACCATGCGCAAAGGTGTAAAAGTATCTTATTTTTCTTGTTCATCAAGAAGCATCAACGCCATGGCAGCATAATTATGTAAATCCAATAAAGTATCACGAATACTTTCATCACTCACCAAATTAACACCATTTTTAGTAATAGATAGAGAACGTTGTATTTTATCTTCAATACGCATCAAAACACCAATAACACCAAACTTGGCAAAAGCATCGCCATAATCAGCATTCTTTTTCGCAAACAATTCAAGAGCCGTTGCCTGAACAGTTTTCATCTGCCTTACGCGAAGAGAATTCTCCACAACCTTATCAACAGTCGGTTCCACCTTATCCATTCGAATACAACTTATACCCCCATGTATTTATATTATTGCACACAAAAAACATAAACATAATATACCACAATATACAAATATACAACAACAATCCAACAATGTTCTCAAATACACAATGTTCAGGAAAACATTTGATAATAGATATCAAAAATATACAAAACCCAGAAACCCCAAACAACATAGAAAAATTAAAAACCATGATGGATAATATATGCGAAAAATATGAATTCCAAGTACTCAACAAAATAGAACACAAATTCGAACCCCAAGGTCTGAGTATAATATATCTCCTATCGGAATCTCATATGACAATACACACTTTCCCAGAAAGGAACTACATCGCGTTTGATTTATATACATGCCGCAATTACCCAAATAATGATGTATACACAGAAATCCACAAATACATCATGGAAGAAACCAATGCGACATATGAACCCCCAACAATAATCGACCGACATTTTTAATTATTTTCATTTCAGAGAACAAAAATACAAAAATACAATTTAGTAAAATAATATATGAACGTTTATATTATCCATCTTTTACATGTAGTGTTCTCATTATTATTATTAGTAGTAAATTATCCCTTATAGTGAAAAAAATAACCTTTATAATTTGATTTATATTATATGAAAAAAAGAAAAACAAGTTAAAATTATAATAACAATTAGTAATATAGAACAAAGGACAAAGAATGAGAACAAGTGTTTTGATATCTATATCGCTATTATTACTATTAAGAAGAACAAATGCATTTTTAAGACCCTTTAAAAACAAATTTACAAATAATTCCGTAAGAGAACTATCAATGAGAGTAACAAAAAAACAGTTAGAACAAAGGGCAACATCACCATTATATATTCCGAGAACCGAGAACCAAAAACAATATGTAAATTATTTACAAGACCCAAATACAAAATTAGTAATAGGTATAGGACCAGCAGGCACAGGAAAAACTCTCTTTGCATGTAACACCGCAGTAGAAGAATTGAGACAAGGAAACATCCAAAAAATAATACTAACCAGACCCGTGGTTCCAGTAGAAGAAGAAGAATTAGGTTTTTTACCAGGAAGTCTAATCAATAAGATGGACCCATGGACAAGACCTCTATTTGATGTATTGCTTGATTTTTATAACCAAAAAGACATCGATTCAATGTTACATGGCGGTGTTTTGGAAATATCGCCATTGGCATATATGCGTGGTCGCACATTCAAACGCGCATTCATAATAGCAGATGAAATGCAAAACAGTACACCAAACCAAATGGTAATGTTAATGACACGTTTAGGAGACCATTCCAAAATGGTAATCACTGGTGATTTACATCAGAGTGACCGCGGAATGCAAAATGGTTTGTCCGATTTTCTTGAAAAGATGAAACATGATATCAAAGAAAACCAACAAAAAGAAGAAAACAAAGAAAACCAAATAAAATATGTAGAATTGGACAAAGAAGATATACAACGAAGTCCAATTGTATCAAGAATATTAGATATATACAATACAACTCAACAAACAGAACAAAAACCTCAATATCAAACCAATTCATCGATAATAATAACCAGACCAATTACGCCTATCATATACAAAGATGATGCAGCAATGATGCCAAAATCACAAATCCCAAAATCTATGTAATCAAAAACAAAAATCCAAAAAAATAAGATGAATAAAATCATCGTATTTTTTATAATACATTTTTATATATTTATTTTTTATTACGAACCACAACCTTACGCGAATTGAATTCAGGACGCGAAACAAACATAATGCTTTTATACAAATAGCCAGTTTTCAACATCAACCATTTACACGTTTTCGGATACTTACCCCTACGAACAAAATTGTTAATAACTTCATCACAACAGTTCGTAATATCAATAATATATTGAATGATAGTGGATTTATTACTACCATTCAGTTTCAATTGTAAAAAGGAAACATTGCACATTTTTTTAATAGAACATGCTGGAAGAATATTTTGTAATAAATACACATATATTTTATGAGCATAAGTATGTACAACACGACCGAATTTCTTCAAATTTTGCAATTTCAAGCTATTCAAACGATAAACCAAATCCCCACATTCCGATTTAATCAGTTTGTATTGCAACAATGGAGTAAGCGCAAATTCAGACACCAATCTAACAACATCGTTAGGCATAGTAGAAAGATGTTTCAAACAAGAGCGTTCAACATCAGTATGAAGAATCGAAGATTCGTGCAAATGAATAGTATAATGCCCTTTTTCGCGCAATGTTCGTTGAATATCACGACCAGCAACTCGAATTTTGTTTTTAAAATATGAGAAGTAAGTTAAAATATGTTGTTCAAGCATTTCTGCATATTGCTGTGAATGATGCAAAAGAGCCTGTGCATTCTGAACCTCGGATGCATCATCGTCATTACCATAATAATAATTATCCAAAGTACGTTTCAAATCATCGGGAACACACCATCGAAAATTTCTTTCAAAATATTCGGTAATGTTGCGGTCAGTAGCAAAGGAATATCGATGTTGTAGGCATTGGTGCATATTGGCAATAACATCGACAACTGTTTGAGTATCAAGAGAATCCACCGTTAGAGAATCCACCGTTAGAGAATCCACCGTTAGAGAATCCACCGTTAGAGAAGTAGACATAGTATTATTTTGAATGCTATCCATAATAATATATAAAATGATTTCAATTTTATAGATTGTACGTAAAAGAAGAAGAAAAAGAAGAAAAAGGAGAAAAAGAAGAAAAAGGAGAAAAAGGAGAAAAGTAAAAAATTGAAAAGATGTACAAAAAACACAAAAAAAGCAAAACCAAAACAGCAAACATCAAAAAGCAAAAATGATAGTAACATTGACAAGTTTTCTATTCATGGATAAACCACCTGTGACATTAAGAAATATATTGTCAACTCGCGCGGTATTTTCAACAGTGGTCGAAAAAATATCCAGCGAAATGGTAAGTGAAAATGTAGTTATCAATGAGATAAACAAAATTGACTATAATCATCACATAGATATTATTACAGTAACAATAATAGCAGTTGGTTTATTAAGTATCGCATCGAATGCATACAATTCATCGCGAAGACAAACACAAACGCAAACACAAATACAAAGACTAGAAAGAATCGAAATGTTTTCAAAAATACAGCGAACAACATCGACATTTCTATTTGTATTTATGTTAATATTTACAAAAAATATAGATAGTGCAACATGATTTAAAAATACCTTTGTTTATAAAATATACATACATGGAGTCAGAAAACCAAAACCTAAAAATATTCATAGTATATCATCAAGTCGTGGATGAAGATATTCTATTCACAAAATATTCAGAAGAATATATAAAAAAGACATTTACATATTACTGTGTCAACGAAGTAATCGAAAAATACGAAACGCCAAAAAAATATGGTCTGCCAATCATACATGAATATGAATTGCCAAAATACAACCCTTTTTTACAGCTGCGACATTATATGGAAACAAGTGCCTATTTACATATCTACAAAAACAATCTCCATAAAGATTTGGATTTCATCGGTATATGTCAATATGATATGCTCCATGTAGAAGAATACACCGAACTACAAAAAGACAGAATATATATATTAGATTCAGGAGAACCAATCGCATTGAACGGCGTTTGGAATAAAAAAATGTTTCCAAACATAAGAAACATCGATTTTTTAATGGAAAGTTACAACAAATTTTTCGGAAAAAATTATACACCTTATTACATAAACAATGCACCATTAAGTTTATGGCAAACAAATATATATCCAACACAAATATTCGAAAAATTATGTAGCTGGTTATCCATATTGGTAGACGAGGTATATCCATGGTCAATAGAACCGCCGTACGAAACCCACTGGGGTGTAATGGGCGGATATACCGAAAGAGCCATTGCAATATTCAATGCAATCGAAATAATAGAACGAGATTGCAAATTCGGTTTATTCGATGTACTTCATACTGAAATGTGTAATAAAATGCAATATGATAAAAAATTCTTTTTAAACTACTATGACTATAATGTATATACAAAATACGTAGATAATATTACAACAGTCAACATAGACGATTTACATTATAGCATGTTCAAAGCTCTTCATTATACACCTTCGAGCATATCATCTTTATCACATGAAACTTCCCGAGAAATGGGCGATGAAAACCCCCCCGGGCAAATGTATGCTTGCGAAAGAATCTGTGTAAAAGGTCAAAATGGACTATTATTTCAAACAAAAACCACAAATATAGTGTATGGATTTGAAATAGAAGCCGAGGACCCCCGCATGGTAAAAGTAGACGACAAGGTATACGTAGTTTTTATATGTTTATCCCCATACGAAGGACAAACCAGGTGTATAGCAATAACCGAATTCGACAAATTCGAGCCAACGTATCTGCAAATAGAGAATATGCAAAAGAATCCAATCGAAAAAAATTGGGCACCGTTCGAAAAAGATGGCAAATTACATTTTGTTTATAACTACGACCCATTAGTCATACTAACCTACGATTTCAATAAAGATGGTATATGCAAAGTAGTATACAAACAAAACAATGTAGATTTGCCAATCAAGACCGAAACCACATTTTTACGCGGAGGAAGTAACTTGTTGCACTACCGCGATAATTATTATATAGGAGGCTGTCATTCAAGAATGAATGATGGAAGACGGTTTTATCATTTTACTCATATTGTGTTATTAGATGTAGTAAACTGGACAATAGTATATTTATCAAAACCAATCATATATAATTACAAAAAGAATGATATTATGTGCATAAACGGAACAAATGTATTATTTGATATGAAACCAAATTGCATTCAAGACCCAATATCAATATATAAAAAAAACAATAAATATTATATAACAGTAAATATACGGGACGCAATAACACATCTATATGAAATACAATTCGACATATCAAATGCTTGTTTCAAGTCTTATGAAATTGGCGAATTACAAAAATTAACCGAAAAATATACGCTTGATTTATTGTCGAGTTTAATATTGAAATTGCCAAAATCATAAACCAATAAAAATATTATTTCGAAAAAATATTATTGCGAAAAATTGATTTGAATAATATTGAAAGTAATAGTATAATCAATATTGATAAAACAATGGATACCTCAAAAATGGATACCTCAAAAATGAGTAAAATAGAATTATTAGAAAAATGCAAAGAACTTGGATTTACAAAATGTAAATCTAAAAATAAAGAAGAATTGATTGAATTAATAAACAAAAAAAAAGACAAAAAAGACAAAAAAGACAAAAAAGACAAAAAAGACAAAAATATAGAAAATGAAATAATAGTTGTTAATCAACTACCACAACAACCGTCATCATCAACAACAAACGTAAACGAAATAAACGAAATAAACGAAATAAACGAAATAAATTATAATATAATGAATGGCGATTGTTTAGTTGAAATGAAAAATATTACAGATAAATCAGTGAATATGATATTATGCGATTTGCCTTATGGTATGACAAAAAATTCATGGGATGTTGTAATACCATTTGATAAATTATGGCATGAATATAACAGAATTATAAAAGATAACGGAGCAATAGTATTATTTGGTTCGCAACCATTTACATCATTAATGATTACCTCAAATTTAAACATGTTTAGATATTGTTTAGTTTGGGAAAAAAACAAATTTTCAGATTTCTTGAATTCAAAAAGAAAACCAATGAAAACCAATGAAGATATTGCAGTATTTTATAAAAAACAGCCTGTTTATAATCCCCAATATTGGTATTCTACACCATACACACGATGGAATACGCAATCAGCGGTCGATAAACAAAGTAATTATGGTACGCATAAAGAAAATTATGTCGAAAGCGATGGTAAAAGATTACCTACAACAGTTTTAAAATTCAATCGGGTTGAAAGACCTTTGCATCCAACCCAAAAACCAACGGATTTACTTGAATGGTTAATAAAAACGTATACTAACGAAAATGACGTAGTTTTAGATAATTGTATGGGCGTAGGTTCAACCGGAGTGGCGTGCAAAAATATAAATAGAAAGTTTATTGGTATTGAATTAGAAACCAAATATTACGAAATTGCCAAAAATAATATATTTACAAATCACTAAATGACCAAATGACCAAATCACCAAATGACTAATAAATGTCAAATAGTTGTAGAAGTGATGTAACAAAATAGGCAAGCTTTTCTTTGTTCACCTGTTTTTTATATTTTTTATCGTATATAGGTTTGCTAGATGAACGTTTGCCATCTAACATACAAAATATTTCATCACAAACAAAATCATTATCTATATCTATAAACAATTTCGAATTCTCATCGATAGAATGTTCAAGTGTAAATACAAACGTTTTTATATCATACCCATATTTTTTGAATAATCTAAAATCATCACATGCACGCACATAAAAGCAACTGTCTAAATATGCTTTGCATTCAATCGCCGCAATGAACTTATCATCTTTATAAATATGCATATCTACTTGGTGTTCTTTTTTAATTATTCGGTCGTTGTAATTTACTGATAATTGCTTTTTATCATCACTTCCTTTTACAGCATATACATTCATTCCATATGTATCTTGAATATATTTTACTGTTTTTTTTACCAAATTTTCAATGTTTTCACCTCGAATACATCGCATATTTCCACCACTACATTTTTCTTCATTTTTCTCACACCAACCATCCATCATAGTGTTCAATTCAACGTCAATATTATCAATGATAGTTTGAAATTTTTCATCGCAAACAAAAGTCAAATTAGAATTCAAATTAGTTTCACTCATCTTGTAAAATACTTATTTACACATTACAAATGCGAAAGCATTTCAATTTTATGAAAAGGAACCAATAAAAATAGGAGGTAAATACCCCTTATTTTTATTTTGTTTTGTTTTGTTTTGTTTTTTTGTTCAAAAATCTTCATCATCTGATGAATCACAGTAGATGGTCCAATCCATGAGTCTACCATGAGGAACCCAACCAGAAGGTGGTTCATACGGTTTTTTATGTAAAACATTCAATAATTGTTTGGCAATGGAAGCATAAGACGGTTTATCCAATTCAATGTGAATGGTAGTTTGATTGTTTGAAGAAGACACAGCCGCAACAAAAGATTTTTCTTGTTTTTCTTGGTTTTCTTGGTTTTCTTGTTTTTCTTTTTTGGAATCAGCCAATCGTTGGCATTTGGATATATTATGTCCAAGTTGATGACAATATCTACATTCAGTTTTCAATAAAACCGGACACACAATAGGACTATCATGAGAAGAATTTGCACGTAACCAGTGGTCATTTTTGAGACCAAGATTTTTACAATGAACACAAGAAGGCATTCCCTTCTTGTCAGTCGAAGGCATTCCCTTCTTGTCAGTCGAAGGCATTCCCTTCTTGTCAGTCGAAGGCATTCCCTTCTTGTCAGTCGAAGGCATTCCCTTCTTGTCAGTCGAAGGCA
>Ga0214917_10006657_pt1 | contig 11931 bp, 13 predicted proteins | sample LL_1208_BB_MetaG_FD_177983 | JGI IMG/M metagenome (GOLD analysis project Ga0214917, IMG submission 177983) | Freshwater microbial communities from Lake Lanier, Atlanta, Georgia, United States - LL_1208_BB | ecosystem: Environmental > Aquatic > Freshwater > Lake | place: USA: Georgia | collected...
GAGGCCGTTCACCTCGCGGCAGTGCCGGCTGATGTCGCAGACCCGATAGGTGCCTGGGCCCACCGCCTCGATGGTTGAGCCTCTCGGCGTGGCGGCGACCAGGCGTGAATCGGACATGAAGCGGGCTTCCGGCTTTCTTCCATTTGTTTATGGCACCGGAAGCGCGGCGGCTTCAAGGGGGCTGGCGGACCTTCGTGATTCAGAGCTGGCGCCGGTCGAGTGCGTCGGCCAGGCGGGTGGCGGCGGCGGCCAGCTGGGCCTGCGGATCGGGCCCTGCCTCGGCGTTCTCGCGGCGGCGCATGCCCTCGATCGCCCGCACGATCAGGAACACCACGAAGGCGATCAGAACGAAATTGATCAGGGCCACCAGCACCGCTCCGGCGGGCCAGCGGGCGATGTCGTCCACGTTGGCGGCCTTGAGGGCCGGCTGCAGCAGCGAGCCCATCACAAGGCTCACCACCGCATCCACCACCTTGCCGAAGGCCGCGCCGATCACCACGGCTACCGCGAGTTCAACGACGTTGCCCTGGTTGATGAACGCCTTGAAATCGGAAAGGAACGAGGAGCGGGACCTGGACATGGCGCGTGGACCAAAGCGGCGATCCCATCAGTCAAGCCAGGGCTTCCTTGGCTGCCAACCGGCTGTCGCGGCAGCAAGGCAATGGAACGGCAGAGTCCCGGATCAGTCCGGTCCGGTGCGGCACAGCCTGGCCACGGAGCCCCGCTCGCCGGTGCTGATAGCGATACCGGCCCGGATCCGCTCCTTCAGCGCGCCAACGTGGCTGATCACGCCGATCATGCGCCCGCCGTCGCGCAGGCGGTCGAGTTCATCCATGGCCAGTTGCAGGCTGTCGGGATCGAGGCTGCCGAAGCCCTCGTCGATGAACAGGGCATCGAGATGCACGCCACCGGAGTGGGCCTGCACCGTGTCGGCCACGCCGAGGGCCAGGGCCAGGGAGGCCTGGAAGGTCTCGCCGCCCGAGAGGCTGCTCACCTCGCGCTCCTCGCCGGTGTAGGCATCCAGCACCCGCAGGCCGAGGCCGGCATTGCGGCCGCCGCGACCGCCCTCATCGCTGAGGCGCAGCTGGTAGCGGCCGGAGGTCATCAACTCGAGCCGTTGGTTGGCATAGCGGCAGATCTCCGCCAGGTAGGTGGAGAGCACCCAGCGCTGCAGGGAGATGTAGGGGGCCGTTCGCCCCAGGCAGCGATCGGCCACGGCGCTCAGCAGGCTGGCCCGCTGCTGTGCTGTCTGCACAGCGGCCTCCACCTGCCGATGCTCCGCTGCCAGCTGGTCGATCGCGTTGCGGGCCGTGCGGGCTTCGCTGTGGCGCTCCACCGCTGCGGTGCGCTCGGCATCGGTGGCGGTCAAGGCCGCCTCGGAGGCGGCGGTATCGGGCCGCTCTGGCGGCAGGTCGGCCAGATCGGCGGCGCCCAGCACCGCCCGCGCCTCGATCAGTTGCCGTTCAACCTTGGCGATCCGCTCCGCCAGCTCCAGCCGCCAGCGCTCCTCCTTCAGGGCCGCCCGCACCGCCAGCGCATCGGCGAACTCCGTTCCGCTCAGCTCCCGCACCAGGCGCGCGCTGGCCTGCTCCAGTCGGGTGCCGGCACTGGCGCTGGCCTCGGCGCCCTGGGCCAGTTCCTTCAGAGCAGCCTCCAGCGTTGTGAAGCCTACGAGCACTGCCCGGGGATCCACAGCTTCTCCAAGCTCCAGGGCGATCTCGGCCCGCAGCGCCCTCGCCCGGCCAAGGTCAGCGGCGGCGGCGCTGCTGTGCACCGCCTGTTCCGTGGCGGCGGCCTGCAGGTTGCTCTGCAGGGCCTGCAGCTCGCGTTCATGGCCCTGGATCGCCCGCTGCAGACGCTCCACCTCGGCTGCCAGCCCGCTGGCGCTCTGCAGGCTGTCGCGGGCCTGGCGGGCGGCCAGGCGGGCGGCGGCCGGGTCGTCGACCGCCATTCCCGCCTTCTCGGCCAGCGCCTTCAGCTCGCTCGCCACGGTGGCGAGCGTTGCGGCTGCCCGGCGTGCTGCCGCGCCGGCGGTGCTCAGCTGCTGTTCGGCGGCCGTCAGTGCCGCGTCGGCCACGGCGTCGTTCGACGGCAGCGCCGGGGCCGGATGGTGCGCTGAGCCGCACACCGGGCAGGGGGCGCCGTCGTCCAGATCGCCGGCCAGCCGTGCGGCCATGCCGGCGATCTGGCGCTGGCGCAGCTCCAGTAGTGCCGCCTGGGCCGCATTGAGCTGGGCATCGGCACTGTTCTGGGCGGTGATCGCCTCGCGCTGCCGCGTCTGGGCGGCCAGCAGCGCTTCACTGGCAGCAGCTCGATCCGCCGCTGCCTGGGCCGCCCGCTGCAGGCCATCGAGCTGGTCGCGGGCGGAGCAGGCCTGGCGCCAGGCCTCCGTTGCGCCCTGCAGCTGCTTCTGCCTGGCCTCGAGGGCGGCGCGATCGCGGTTCAGGTTGGCGGTGGCGTCGGCCGCCAGGCGTGCAGCCTGCTGCGCGGCGTTCTCGGCCTGGGCGGCCTCCTGGGCCTTGTTGCTCAGGGCCGTCACCTCCGCCCGCCGGGCCGCCAGGGCGCTGCGGGCATTGCCCAGGGCTTCCAGGCCCGGCGGCGTGAGCAGATCGAGCAGCACCAGTTCCTGCGGCAGGGCCTGGGCGGCGTCCCTGCCCCGGATCGTGCTGCGCAGCTGGCTGCTGAGCTGCTCCTGCCTCCGCTGCAGCTCCTGCCGGGCGGCATCCTCGGCCTCGAGGCTGGCCCGCAGGGTTTCCGCCTGCTGGGCCCGTTGCAGGCGCTGGCGGTATTCGTCCACCAGCGGCTGCTTGGCCTCCAGATCGGCGAGCGTGGCTGCCGCGCTGGCGCGCCGATCCCAGCGCTCCGCCTGGCGGTCCACCGCCGCCTTCGCCTGCTGGGCCGCCTCCAGGGCGGTGCTGCTCTGGTCGAGCCGCTTGGCCGCGGCTGCCACCACCGCGGCGATCCGCGCCTGCAGCTCCGGCAGGCTCAGGGGCTGCGGCGGCTCGGGTTCGGCGGCATCGATTGGTTCCGTTGTTGCCGTGGCATCGGCCGCCGGCGCGTACGGACTCCAGGTCTGCGCGGCCTGGCGCTGCAGCTGCTCGAGGTTGCGGTTCTGCTCGGTCAGCTCCAGGCGTGCCGCCTTGGCCCGCTCGTCGAGCCAGAAGCTCGCCTGCTCGAAGCGCACGCTGTCGAACAGGGTCTTGAGCAGGGCTTCGCGGTCCTCCGCCCGGGCGCGGAGCACCTCGGCAAAGCGGCCCTGGGGCAGCAGGACCACCTGGCGGAACTGGGAGCCGTTGAGGCCCACCAGCTGTTCCACCTCGCGGCTCACCTCCGTGGTGCGGCTGGCGATCGGCTCCGCCTCCGAGCCGTTCAGCCGCCACAGCACCGCCTGGGCAGCCTTGTCGGTGAAGCCCTGGCCGCGGGCCTTGGGGGCGGTGTAGGCGGGGCAGCGCTCCACCCGGTAGCGGGCGCCGCCGCAGGAGAACTCCAGCTGCACCCGCGGCACGGCTGCTGGTGCGGCGTGATCCGACTTCAACGACCGCACGTTGCGATCGCCCGACACCTCACCGTAGAGCGCGAAGCTGAGGGCATCGAGCAGGAAGGTCTTGCCGGCGCCGGTGCTGCCGTGGATCAGGAACAGCCCTTCGTCGCTGAGGGTGTCGAAGTCGATCGCGGTGGGTTCGGCGTAGGGCCCGAACGCCTCCAGCTCCAGTCGATGGGGTTTCAACGCTCCCCTCCGCGGATGGCGGCCTCGATGGCACTGCGCAGCAGCTCGGCTTCCGCCGCTTCAGCACGTCGGCCCTGCTGATCACTGAAGAACGCCAGGGCCAGATCCAGCGGTGAACCGGCCTGGCGCACCTGTTCTTGCCGCTCGCCGAGCGTGGCCCGCAGCCGCTCCGCTGGCCGATGCCGCAGTTCGGCCACGTGGGGGAAGCGCTGGCGCAGCCGTGCCATGGCCTGCAGTGGCAGGTCGTCGTCCGTGAGGATCACCCGCACCCAGGCGTGGCGCGCGTCGTCGTGGCAGGGATCACTGCAGAGCGCCTCGATCGGTCCCTCGAGGGTGCGCAGCGGCCGGCCCACCCCCAGGGGCACGATCTCCACCGCTGCCGCCCCGCCGGCATCGAGCTCGATGATCCGCACCGATTTGCTGTGGTGCTGCTCGGAGAAGGAGTAGGGCAGCGGTGTGCCGGAGTAGGCCACCCGCGGGCCATCGAGTTGCTGGGAGCCGTGCAGATGCCCCAGCGCCACGTAGTCGAAGCCGGCGAACGTGTCGACGCTCACCCGGTCGACGTTGCCGACCGTCAGCTCCCGTTCCGATTCGGACGTCTCCCCGCCGGCCACGAAGGTGTGGGCCACCAGCACGGAGCGCTGCTGCGGCCGGCTGGCTCGGTCGTGGCCGATCCGCGCCAGGGCCCGGCGCGTCACTTCCTGGTGGCTGAGCCGCGCCGGGCTGCCCTCCTCCGCCAGGAGCGGTCCATCCACCGACGGCTCTAGGTAGGGCAGCGGGTAGATCGCCACCGGCTCACCACCCCGCCGCGGTGTCACCAGCACCGGCTCGGCGGCCCGCCGCACATCGCCGCGGATCGTCACCCCGAAGGCCGAGAGCAGCGGGTCGTAGATCGAAACGCGCACATGCGAATCGTGGTTGCCGGCGATCGCCACCACCGCCGCCCCGGCCCGGCTCAGGCGGGCCAGGGTGTCGTTGAACAGCTGCACCGCCTCCGCCGGTGGGATGGCGCGGTCGTAGAGGTCGCCGGCGATCAGCACCGCATCCACCTCGGCCTCCGCCGCCAGCGCCACGATCCGGTCCATCGCCGCCGCCTGCTCCTGCAGCAGCGATGCCCCGTGGAACTGCCGGCCGAGGTGCCAGTCGGAGGTGTGCAGCAGGCGCATCGGTTCAGCCTGGCGGATGGCCCCAGGAGTCAGTGACCCGGGGGTCAGAGACCAGGAGGTCAGAGACCCGGCGTGGCATCCACCAGTGGCATCTGTGCATTCCCCCATGGCCCCTGGCGGAGCAGGGGTGTCGCCCCCGGGCCGGGCCGGGCGGCATCGCCGGCGGCGAAGGCCGCGTTCGTCCAGCTCAGCAGCAGCGCGCCGAGCACACCACCATCCGCCTGCGTTCCAGGGCGCAGGTTGAAGTGGTCGCCGCCCTGCACCAGCACCAGCTGGTTGCCCTGGGTCTTGCCCCTGCGCATGGGATCGACGGCCTCCGGATCAGGGGGCACCACCCAGTCGCGGCTGCCGCTCACCAGCAGCACCCGGGCGCTGAGGTCGAGGCCGGAGCCGCGCGGAAACAGCAACGACATCGGCGGGCTCACCGCACCGACGGCGATCACCCGCCGGTCCTGGATGGCGGCCTCATCGACCCCGCTCAGCCAGCTGCACTGCAGGGTCCAGCTCAGGTTGCGATCGGGATCCTCGAGGTTGCCGCAGCGCTCTCTGAGTTCGCTGCCCTTCGGTCTGACCCCCGCCAGCTGCAGGGTGGTGGTGGCACCCCAGGAGTGGCCGAGCACCACCACGCGCTGGCTGTCCACCGGCCGTGCCAGGCCCAGCTGGCCGCTGCCATCGATCACCGCGGCGAGATCCTTCGGGCGCAGCGCGAGTTCCTTCGGATCCGGCGGCGGCGCTGTTCCGGAGAGCACCGCCTGCTGCTGGCTCTGATCGCTGCCGGGATGGCGAGGCAGGATCACGGTGTAGCCGCGGCTGGCCAGCAGCTGCCCCCAGCCGATGAAGCTGTCGGGGCCGTCCCACAGGCCGTGGGAGATCAGCACCAGGCGTCCATTGGCGCCGGACCGAGGTTCCAGTACAACCAGATCCAGGGGCTTCGGCCGATGCGCGACAGCCAGCTGCACCGTTCTCGCGGGCACGCTCTGGATGGGACTGACGCCAGACAGCGCGGAGGGTTGCGCCGCAGGGGCAGCCGGCAGGCTGGTGAGCAGGCGTTCAGCCTCCCGGCGCTGGGCCGCCATGCGCAGCGCGATGGTGCGGGCCCTGCCCAGATCCAGGGTGACCCGCTCGCCTGGGATTGCCTGGATCAGGCTCAGCAGGGTGGGCTGGCCGTTGCTGGATGCCTTGCGCAGGGCCTGACGCAGCGTTTCTCCTGAGAGATCGGCGGGGCGCCCCTCCACCGTGCCGAAGGAGGAGAGCACGAGCAGGGCCTGCTCCAGCAGGGGCGAGCCCACCGAGCCATCGGCCACCTGGGTGATGCTGAGCGGAACCGGCTGGTTGAGTACCGCCAGCAGCTGACGGCCCACCGCACCGTTGCTGGCCCGATCGAGCTCCGCCAGATCGCTGCTGCCGCGCCGGAGGGCTTCCGCACTCTGCAGCTCGCTCACCCGCAGCTTCAAGCTGGCATCGAGCAGGGGGATGGTGACAACAATCTCCTCAACTGCCGCGGCCGGAGCCGGTGGCAGCAGCGGTGAGCCCAGCAGGCCGGCAAGCAGCGGCCCAGCCCAGAGCGGCTTGCGGCTCATCGGCAGCCCTGCACCGAGATGCGGTAGCTGAAGCCGAGGGCGTTGGGGTCATCGCTGGCCCCCACCTTGAAGTTCATCTGGCTGGCCTGCTTGCCGGGAACGGCCGCAAACGGCCCGAACATCTTGCCGGTGCCGATCGGTGGGTTCATCTGGGTGTTGATCACCTCCAGGTTGGAACCATCGCTGAACTTCATGTACCCCTGCACCGGGTACTGGGCGTTGGCATCGGAGGAGTTGGCCGTGAAGAAGAACTTGTAGTTGCGGTAGGGCTGGTCAACGATGAAATCGGTGTTCCAGTTGGTCTTGCCGATCAACTTGCCCCGCCCCACCGACTTGCTCACGATCGGGGTTGCGCCATTGCCGCCGATCGGTTGCAGGAACTGGCACGACTCGGCCCGCGCTGCACCGGCGGAGCCCAGGAGGCCTGCGGTGAGCGCGGCCGCCAGCGCAGCCGCCGCCTGGCGGCTCGGAAGAACGGAACGAAACATCGGCCAGCGGCGTGACAACGGCGCCCCGAAACTAGGTGATGCCGCGCTGGCTGGCCTGGCTTCAGCTGGCCTCGCACCAGGTTCGACGCCAGCGCAGCAAAGCCTTGCCGGGATCGCCCAGCTCCTCGATCGCGCCGTAGAGGTAGTCCTGCCAGCCGTGCTGCGGCAACCCGCTGAACACCATCAGATTGAGGGGGTAGTCCTCGGAGTCGCTGCAGCGGCGAAAGTCGTCGCGGTAGAGGAACACCGGTTTGGCCAGGGCGATCGCGGCTCCCAGTTCCAGCATCACGCCCTCATCGGGAGGCGTTCCATTCACGATGGCGAGTATGGCGTCGGCATCGCGCACATCCTGCAGATCCGCCTGCGCCACCTGCCAGGCCCAGCCGGGCCGGGCCATGTCCACCTGGCCGTTGCGGCTGAATGGCTCCCACACCTCCAGCTCCAGCGCTTCGAGAGCCGTGATGAAATCCGGCAGCAGTCGCCGGCGCCAGTGGGGCGAAAAGCCATAGGGCGAGGCCAGATACAGGCGTGGGCGCGCCGCGTGCCGATCGGAGCCGCTCATGGCCGCGAGGCGTGGTAGTCCGCTTCATCGCGGGCGGCCGCGGCGGCCTGTTCCCAGGGGAAGACGATCCATTCGGAGGAGTGAGTCACCTCCACCGCCTGCCACCATTGCGGTTCAGCCTTGCTCACCCACACCACCACGCGGGATCCCGCCAGGTTGCGATGGGGAGCCAGGGTCTGGCCGGTTTCGTAGACATCGTCCACCACCAGGCAACCCGGCTGCGGCGTCTCCAGAAGCGGCAGCTCCAGACGGTGGCTGAGGGCCACCGCCAGCACCAGGCCGCCGCGGGGAATGCCATGGATTCCGTTGAAGGCGCTGCCGCGGCAGGAGCCGGTGATGGTCTCCACGGCGTGGTCGAACTCGGCCCAGCTCAGATGGCGCATCGGTGGTGCTCAGGATTTCAGCTGACCGGTCATGGTCATGGTCATGGTCATGGTCATGGTCCGGTTATGGACAATCTCGCCCGGCGTGTCCAGCCTGGAGCAGTCCCAAGATTCACCAGGCCGTGCACACCTACGAGGCCCGTATTGAGGGCCGCACAATGCTGATGCAGCTGCAGGAGGCTGATCTCACTCGGGCATCTCATGAGGCCTGCCAGTGGGCGCTTGAGCAGGGCATGGAACTCAGCCATCTGCGCAACCTCACTACCGGTGAGGCCGCCGCGATCTGTTGCAATGCCCCAGGTTCGCCGCTGAAGCCCGCCGGCGAGCCCCCCGCCTGACGCGGCCCCACCCCCCCTTGCCGCACCCTGATCCCGTCAGCTTGGATACGGGCCCAAGTGGGTGGCGCAGGCGGCGCCGCAGTGGCAGCCGAGGCTGATCGCCTGCTCCAGGCTCCAGCCCGCGGCCAGGCCGGCGGTCACGCCGGCGGCAAAGCTGTCGCCGCAGCCGTAGGAGTCGATGGCGGCGCTGGAGAGCTGCGGGGCTTTGAAGCGGCCGCCGGGCATGGCCAGGCCGCCGGCGGCACCTTCAGTGGCGATGCGCAGCCGCGGCGCCGGCGTCAGCGCACCAGCGGGCACCGCCTCGCCCGGATCCAGGCCGCTGCCGATCAGGGCATCCAGCAGCACCCCCGCCTGCTGCAGCACGGGGAGGCGCACCCGCGGGGTGGCGGCCAGCAGTCGCGCGCGGCGGCAGGCCTGCAGGCCGGCGGCGTCCGTCGCTGTCACGAACACGCCGTCGCAGTGGGCCAGGCTCGGCCACGGCAGTGGATCGGCAGCGATGGGGGTGAGCCGTTCGCCGATCACGGTGATGGCGCGGTCGCCTTGCTGATCCACCAGGCTCACGCCGCGGCGGGTGGGCCCCTCATGCCAGGCCACGTGAAGCTCCAGCCCCAGGGCGCTGAGCCGTTCCACCGCCTGCTCGCCGATGGCATCGCGCCCCAGGGCCGTGAAGAACGGCACCGGTTGCCCCAGCAGGCGCGCCAGGCAGGCCGCCACCACGGCGCCACCGCCGGCCGGCTCCTCGCGGAAGGCCCGGGCGTGGGCAATGGTGCCGGCCTGCGGTAGGTCCTCCACCGCCACCAGGCTCACCCACTCCACGTGCCCCACCACCGCCAGCCGCAGATGCGGCAGGGGCGGCAGCTGCTCCAGCGGCCAGAGCTTCAGGGGGCTGGGGCTGGCGGCATCCATGCGGCTGAGGCGGACGACCTGGAGCTGACGGCTTGAAGGTCAGTGCAGCAACTGTGTCAGCAGCGGGTCGGCGTGCACCAGCAGGTTGGTGTTCAGGGCGGCGCGCATCAGCACTACGTTCGTTCGTGGCAACGGACTGACGGTCAGTGGCGTTCTCTGGTCTGATCGACGGCCCTGCTGACGCGCCCCTGCGCCTGCTGCTGGCCCATGGCGCCGGCGCGCCGATGGACAGCCCGTTCATGGCGGCGATGGCCACGGGGCTGGCGGCCCGCGGCTGGCAGGTGTTGCGCTTCGAGTTCCCTTACATGGCCAAGCGGCGCCTCAGCGGCCGCGGCAGTGCCCCAGACCGGCTGCCGAAACTGCAGGAGGCGTTCCGCGAGCAGCTGGCGCTGGCGGGAGCGGGCGCGCCGCTGCTGATCGGTGGCAAGTCGATGGGTGGGCGCATCGCCAGCCTGCTGGTGGATGAGCTGGCGGCCGCGGCGGGGGTGCGCGGCTGCATCTGCCTCGGCTATCCCTTCCATCCCCCCGGCAAACCGCAGCAGCTGCGCACCGAGCACCTGGCGGGCCTGGCCACCCCCACGCTGATCCTGCAGGGCGAGCGCGACAGCTTCGGCAAGCGCACCGAGGTGGAGACGTATGCCCTCGCAACGGCGATCCAGCTGGAGTGGATCAACGCCGGCGACCACAGCTTCAAGCCCACCGTGAGCTCCGGCCGCAGCGAGGCCGAGAACTGGGCGCTGGCTGTGGAGCGCATGGATGCGTTCATGGCTGCGCTGCTGCCCTGAAAGCGGGCGCGGCCGCTGTGGCGAGGTCAGCCCGCCAGCACCGCCTCCAGTTGCACCAGCGGCAGCTCCGGCGCACTGGTGACCTCCAGGATCCGGCCGATCGCGGCGGGCGTGTTCAGGGCTTCGAGGCAGCAGCGGGCCACCAGGCGGCGCGGGATCGAATCGCTCTCCTGGCTGTCGGGGCCGCTCCAGCGGATGCCCTCCTGCTCCAGGCCCTGCTCCCGTTCCGAGAGGCCGCCGGGGCGGATCACGGTCCAGTCGAGTCCGCTGGTTTCCAGGGCCCGCTCACCGACGCGTTTCCACACCAGGATCAGGCCGAACAGGTTGAGCGGGTGCTGCCAGCGGCCGGCGCAGAGGGAACTCACCAGCAGCACGCGCCGCAGCCCCAGCCGCTGGCAGCTCGCCACCTGGCGCTGCACCCCCCAGGCATCGACGCGCATCGGACCGGTGAGGTCGACCGAGGGGCGGGCGCCGGTGGCGATCACCAGGGCATCGGCGCCTTGCAGGGCGGCATCGAGGGCCGCGGCATCGGCCATATCGAGGCGGCGCTGCTCGCAGCCCGCCAGGTTGTCTGGCACCACGGAGTTCGGCCGCAGCAGTAGCCGCGGCCGATCGCCGGCGGCCAGCACCTCTTCGGCGATGCGGTAGCCGGTCTTGCCGGAGGCGCCGCTGATGGCAATGGTGCGGGTCATCAGGGGAGTGGAGGCCGTTGCAGGCCAGGGAGTCTGGCGCGGCGCTCCGGGCGGCTGGCGCGGCCTAGGGTTGCGGCCGCCTCAGCCACTGCCCATGGACCGCACGTTGAAGGGTGTCGCCTACGTGAGCGTCTGGGTGCTGCTCTGGGGCACGGCGGCCTCGATCGCCGATGCGGTGCTGCTGGAGCGCGGCGCCTATGCCAGCGGCACCGCCGGCCAGGCGATCACCTTCGCCTCCTATGGCGCGGCGGCCGTGGTGCTGGCAGTGCGTCTGGCGGGCCGCTTCCTCAAGCCTGAGGAGTGAGGGCTCAGAGCTGAGGACTCAGAGCTGAGGGCTCCGGTTTCGGCTCTCAGGCCAGGCCACAGGTTTGGCTCGGACCGCTACCGCTTGCGCGCCGGCAGCCCGCGGCGTTCCAGAGCGCCACGGTGGTGAATTCGCGCTGGGCCCGATCGCGATCGAGGGCTCCCTGCTGCCGCTGCCAGGCGCAGCGGGCGAGATGGGCCAGGTCGGCGTCGCTGAGGCCGGCGACCATCAGCCCTCCCCGAGCGCGTTGGCCACGGCCGTCTGGAATACGGCCTCATCGGGCTCGATGCCTGTCCAGCACTGGAAGATCTGCATCGCCAGCTGCACCAGCATCTCCACGCCGTCGACGATGCCACAGCCGCGCTCGCGGGCGGTGAGCAGGAAGGGTGTGAGGCGTGGGTTGGTGATCACGTCCACGGCGGTGCAGCCGGGATCCACCGTGTCCCAGCGGATCGGCACCGGCTCCAGCTCCGGCGCGCAGCCCAGGTGGGTGGCGTTCATCAGCAGCGTGGTGCCGGCTGGCACGCTCACCTCGCCGTCCCACGCCTGCCAGTGGCAGGGCACGCCGCTGGCGCGTTGCACCAGCTCCGCCACCTCGCGGCCCTGGGCTTCGCGGCGGGTCACCAGCGTCATGGTGGTGGCACCGGCCCAGGCGATCTCCACGGCCATGGCCCGGCCGGCGCCGCCGGCGCCGAGCATCACCACGTGCTGCCCTTTCAGGGGCACCAGCTTCTCGATCGCCTTCACCACACCCTTGCCATCGTTGTTATGGCCGATCAGCCGACCGTTCTCGATCGTCATGTAGTTGGCGGCACCGATGGCGCGCACGTCGTCGTCGACGGCATCCAGCAGCGGGATCACGGCCACCTTGTAGGGCACGGTGATACAGGCGCCGCTGTAACCGAGCGGGATCAGGGCCGCCACCGCCTTGGCCAGGTCGGCCTCGTTGGCGATGTCGTTCTTCCAGAACTGCCAGTTGAGGCCGTAGTGGGCATACACC
>Ga0214917_10006659_pt1 | contig 11929 bp, 14 predicted proteins | sample LL_1208_BB_MetaG_FD_177983 | JGI IMG/M metagenome (GOLD analysis project Ga0214917, IMG submission 177983) | Freshwater microbial communities from Lake Lanier, Atlanta, Georgia, United States - LL_1208_BB | ecosystem: Environmental > Aquatic > Freshwater > Lake | place: USA: Georgia | collected...
ACGGCATCGATCTCATCAATGAAAATGATGCAGGGCGCCTTGGCCTTGGCCTTGCGGAACAGATCTCGGACCCGGCTGGCGCCGACTCCGACGAACAGCTCCACGAACTCGGAGGCCGCCATCGAGAAGAAGGGCACCCCCGCCTCGCCGGCAATGGCCCGGGCCAGCAGGGTCTTGCCGGTGCCAGGTGGACCCACCAGCAACACCCCCTTGGGGATCTTGGCGCCGACCGCGGTGTAGCGCTCGGGAGCCCGCAGGAAGGTGACCACCTCCTGGAGCTCCTGTTTGGCCTCGGCGATGCCGGCCACATCCTCGAACCGCACGGTCGCCGACGTCGTTTCCTGCACCCGGGCCTGGGTGCGCCCGAAGCCAAGGGCCCTGTTGGCCATCTGGGCCGACCGGCGCAACAGCACCCCGAGACCCAGCAACAGCACCAGCACGAGCAGGCCATTGGCCACAAACGAAGCGGTCGCCGCCTCCTGACGGTCATCACGCACACTGAGCGGGACGCGGGCTTGCTGGGCTGTCTGCAGCAGTGTCTGATCGTTGTGAAAGATGCTGACCTGGGCCGTCTGACCGTTGCGGTAGCGCACCGTGACCTCACGGCGTGCCGGTGAGAGATCGAGATCACGCACCCGGCCGGCCTGCAGATCCTTGAGCAGCTGGCTGTAGGTGGGAGGAGCTGTTGACCGTGGCGCCTTGTCTGCCGGGACTGCTGCCGGGACAGCTGCCGGCGCTGCATCGGGCGCCCCAGAGGGTGGAGTGGCGGTGGAACTGGCAGGCTTCACGGCCGTCAGCAGCGTTGGGAAGAGGCCAGGAACGCTTGCGCCCACAGGGGTGTTGTTTTCAACAGAGCTTAGCGATTTGACGAAAGGCCAGCCGGCACCACAAGATTGTTGTTTGGCAATCGGGTAGCGGGATGGCAGTTCCCAAGAAAAAGACCTCCAAAGGCAAGCGCAATCAACGTCATGCCCACTGGAAGGCCAAGGCTTCCGCCGCAGCCCAGAAGGCTCTGTCGATCGGCAAGGCTGTGCTGAGTGGCCGCGCCCAGGGATTCGTCTATCCGATCAACGAGGATGAGACCGAGGCCTGAGCCCCGGATTCGACCCTCAGGCATCGCCGCCGGCCATCGAGCGTGGCCACCAACTCGGCGCGAGGCAGCAGATCCTGGTGATAAAGCGCTGGCGGCAGTGAGGCCAGGCTCGCCCTCACCAGGCTGCTGACTTCACTCGCTGTCATGGCAGCCTTGGCGGTGATGCCACCGTTGCCAGTCGTGGCAACCAGGCCTTGGCGTCGCTGCCGGGATTCAGCTTGCAGCCGCCAGCGCTTGACCTGGGTCCAACGCTGCGGTTGGAGCACCCAGAAGCCATCACAACTGGTCCAGAGCGACTGATAAGCCTCCAGGGCGCGGTTCCAGCAGGGCAACCAACCCCGTTCAGCATCGCTGAGATCCATGGAGGTGGAGAGCAGCCAGCTGTCGAGCCTTGCGGCCGACACCGGTTGGTAACCCATCAGCCATCCTTCGATCAGCAGAGCATCGGCCCTGACGGTGATCGGCTCGGCACGATCACCGTGGCCCTGGTTCAGGCGTTTGTCAAAACGGGGGAGGTGCAGCGCCGCACCTTCGCGCCAGGCAGCAATGGCGGCCGTGAACAGGTCCGGATCATGGCTGCCCGGGGGGACCCGATTGACCCCGAAGGGGTTGCCCGCCAGCCGCTGCCGCCGTTCGGACCATGGCCTGTAGGCGTCATCGATCGAGGCCACAGCCAATCGCAACGGCAGCAACCCGGCCAGCTCAGCCAGCTGGCCCGCCAGGGTGGTCTTGCCGCTGCCCACGGGGGCCGTCAGCCCGATCACGACGCGGCGTTGGCGGTCTGCGCAGCGGTGCTCCAGCCAGCTCAGCAAGGGCAGAACCAGGTCCCAGAGCAGCACCGGATCGATGGCAAGGGGCTGCTCCAGGCGTTGCAGACGCTCGCTCCACTGGGCCCTGGACTCGGGTGTGAGCATCAGGTCCCCAGCTTGAAGGCCTCCAGCACCACCGAATACACAGCACCAAGGCGCAGGTTGTCGACCAACACCCAGCCCAGCGGCGGCCGCCCCCGCACCAAGCGGCTGCGCAGGCGCACCAGCAGCTCCACCACCAGCACCATCAGCAGCACCACGCTGGGACGCCCACCCGGGATGCGATGGAGCACGACAACAGTGAGGTTGGAGCCCAGGTAATACCCCCCCAGCAGTGCCAGCAGCTGCAGACTGCGGACCCGCCAGCTGCCTCCCCAACCGGCGAACAACGTGGCGATGAGTGCCTGCTGCAGGCGTTGGTAGCGGGTCTGCTGCAAAGGCAGGCGGGTCATCCGAAGGGCTCAGCGCACCAGGGCCTGCAGATAGGAGAGCGTGATCTGCTCTCCCTGGCAAGCCGGACCATGCAACACCCGGGCCGGTGGCCCCAGCTGGCTGACCACAGCGGCCGCCATGGCCCGATCGGCCAACGACTCCAGGGAACCGTAATGGCTGCAGGTGACCAGACAGGCGAGTCCTGCCGCGCGGGCCGCCCGGAGGCCGTTGTCGGAATCCTCGATCACCAGCAGCTCGGCCGGATCAGCCACCAGACCGCCTGAACACAGCCCTTGCAGAGCCTGCTCATAGGCCTCCGGGTGGGGCTTCTTGCTGCCCACGTCGTCACCACAGACCCAGAAACGGAACACCTCCTGCAGGGGGCCCAGGAGATGGTCCATCAGGGCGCAGATGGCCGCACGGGAGCTGGTGGTGACGATCACCTGGCAGAGACCGGCCTGATGGGCCTCGCGCAGCAGATCGGCCACACCGGGGCGCAGCTGCAGAGAGCCCTGCTGCATCAGGCTGCGGTAATGGTGCTGCTTGGCTGCCTGCAGGGCTTCGACCCGTTGCGGCTGGGGCGCATCACCCTCCAGCTCTCGCAGCTGGGCGGCGATGCGTTCGCGGCCTCCGCTGATGGCCAGCCAGCGGCCATAGGTCTGGGGATCCCAGTGCAACGGCAGACCAGCCTCCGCAAAGGCACGATTGAATGCCGGCCGATGCCCGTCGCGTTCGGTCTCGGCGAGGGTGCCATCGACGTCCCAGAGCAGTGCCCGAAGCGTGGCCACGCCAATGCTGTTGCTGGTCCAAGCGTCCCATGGCGAACCCTGCCCTGGACCGACCGGCGGCAGCCCTCACAATGGATCGGTGTTGCCGGTCCCCGTTGCTGCCCCCCTTCGACGAGCAACGCTGGCATTTGCCAGAACCCCTGAAGCAGCACCGGGAAGGCTCGCTGGATCAACTGGCCCGCCGCACCAGGCTGCCCCCCGAACTGGTGGCGGTGTTGCTGCGCCGTGGATACACCAGCGCTGCAGCGATCGAGGCGCTGCTGCAGCCGGATCCCCCGCCACCGGCCAGCGACCATTTCGCCGATCTGGACAAGGCGGTGCGGCGGCTGCGCCAGGCCTGCGCCCAGCAGGAGGCGATCGCGGTCTGCGGCGACTATGACGCCGATGGCATGACCAGCACCGCCCTGCTGGTGGGCGTGCTGCAACGCCTTGGGGCCCGACCCGTGGCGGCGATCCCCAGCCGGATGAACGACGGCTATGGGCTCAACACCGCCATGGTGGAAGGGCTGGCCGCCAGCTCGATCTCACTGCTGATCACCGTCGACAACGGGGTCAGTGCCGACGCTGCCCTGCAGAGAGCCAGAGATCTGAACCTTGAGGTGATCCTCACGGACCACCACACCCTGCCCGCGACGCTGCCGCCTCACCTGGCGCTGCTGCACCCCGCCGTGACACCGAGCGGATCGCCCTACCGCGGGCTGGCCGGTGTCGGCCTCGCCTATGTGCTGGCCGCTGCCCTGTGTGAGGCCCTGGGTGATGACAAAGGGCTGGACATCGCCCTCAACCTCTTCTGCATCGGCACCATCGCGGACATGGCGCCGCTGCAGGGGGTGAACCGCCGCTGGCTCCAGGACGGACTGCCCCGCCTGGCGGCCAGTCCGCTGCCCGGGCTTCAGGCCCTGATCCAGCTGGCCGGTCTTGACGAGCAGGTGCTCGATGCCCAGGCCGTGAGCTTCAAGCTGGCACCCCGCATCAACGCGGTCGGACGGCTGGGGGATCCGGCCCTGGTGGTGGAACTGCTGACCACCGACGACAGGGCCCGGGCACTGGAGCTGGCCCGTCAGTGCGAAGCCCTCAACCGCCAGCGCCGCGAACTCTGCGACGCGATCGAGGCCGAAGCGCTGGCCCTGCTTGAGGCCGATGGCGAGCAGCGCAGTCCGTTTCTGTTGATCGCCCAGAACCACTGGCATCACGGTGTGATCGGCATCGTGGCTGCTCGCCTGGTCGAGCGCTTCGGCCAGCCTGCCGCCCTGCTGGCGGGCGAAGGCGACGGTCGCCTGAGGGCCTCGGTGCGCGCGCCCAGGGGCTTTGCCGTCGACCAGGCGCTGCAGAGCTGTTCCCGGCACCTGGAGCGGTTCGGCGGCCATCCGGCGGCCGGTGGATTCAGCGTGCGGGCTGAAGCGCTGGCCGCCCTGCATCACGACCTCAACGGTCTTGCTGCCACCTGGCAACAGACCCATGGCCCAGGGCTGCCGGTCGAACCCGAGGCTCTGCTGGCACTCAGCAGAATCGACCGTGGCTTCTGGCAGCAGCACCAACAGCTTGGTCCGTTTGGCATCGGCCAGCCGGCCCCGGTCTTCTGGAGCCGCGCCTGCCGGGTGCAGCGCAGCTCCGTTCTACGCGGCGGGCATCTGCAGCTTGAGCTCAGCCAGGGCCCCGCCCGCATCAGAGCGATGGGCTGGCGCTGGCAGGGCTCGGCCGACCTGCCCGAGCATGTCGATGTGGCCTATCGACTGGTGCAGGACCAGTGGCAGGGGCAGGAACGTCTGCAGCTCGAACTCGTGGGTCTCAGACCCAGCCAGAGCGACAACGCCGTGGTGGTGCTGCATCGCAGCCAGCGCACCTATTGGTGCCACCAAGAGGGCGATGAGCTGGTGGTGCGCAATGCAGCCGGGGAAGAGCTGCGCCGGCCGATCCCTGAACGGCCTGATCATCGGCGTGCTGGACAACCAGGTCTGCAGGCTGGTGGAGAGGCCGGGAGCACAACCCCGGATGCCCCCGGGGATGGGGCTGCAGGTCAGCCCCATCCCTATGTCCAGCGTCTGCTCGATGAAGCGGCGGTGGCCCTTGGGCTTGCCGCCTGAGGCCTCACCCTGAAAGCAGGCGCAAACAGCGCAGGCTCAAAGGGAGTGGGCTCAGAGAGCGCCGCGGCGGTAGAAGAGGATGAAGATCACGGCGGGCCCGGCCAGGGTGATCAGGGCCAGAGCAGCGAAGTTGGCGATCAGGTGGAAATCCATCGGGCTCGGGTCGGGATCGGGAGTCAGCGGCCTGCAGCAGAACCGGCTGCATCGTCAGATTAAAAGCACAAGCGGGCCGCCCCCACGGTCCGCCGCCCGGCTGTGATGGCTTGTCATGCTGGATGGCATCAGCGCATGGTGCTGCATGGCGTCCTCAGGATCAGGCTCGACGCTCCAGTGGCAGTGCATCACCGGCTGTGGGGCCTGCTGCCGTCTGGATCCAGCCCTGCGTCAGGAGGCCCTCGATGCCCTCAGCCCTGAACAGCGGCAGACCTATCTGGCCATGGTGGGCGACGACGGCTGGTGCCGCCATTTCGACACCGGCGGGCGTCGCTGCCGCATCTACAGCGACCGGCCTGATTTCTGTCGGGTGAGCAACCTGGTCAGGTTATTTGCCCCAGGAGAACCCGGTAGCGCAACTGGGGAAGCCTTCGCGATCGACTGCTGCACGCAGCAGATCCGAAGCGAATACGGAGGCCGTGGCAAGGTGATGAAACGTTTTCTGAGGGCCAACGGACGGCGGCGATGAGCGACCAGCAGGAGCCTGCGAGCACCGACGCAACGGGCAACACCCCTGGCGACACCAGCGGCCTCGGCAGCAGCGCTGCAGCCAGCTGGGGGGCTGTGTTCGTGACCACCGCCACCACCGTGTTTCTGGCCGAACTGGGTGACAAGACCCAGCTGGCCGCCCTGCTGCTGTCGGCCCAGTCGGGGCAGCCCCTGGTGGTGTTTGCCGGCGCCTCCCTGGCCCTGATCTGCTCGTCACTGGTGGGGGTGGTGCTCGGCCGTTGGCTGGCCCGTCTGCTGGCTCCCGAACTGCTGGAGCGCCTCGCCGGAATCCTGATGGTGGTGCTGGGCCTGTGGCTGGGTCGGCAGGCCATCCTGACCTTGCCCAACTTCAGCTGAGACCCATGGCGCTCCCTCTCGGCCTGCTGGCCTCCACCTTTGCGACGGTGTTTCTGGCTGAACTGGGCGACAAGACCCAACTGGCGATTGTCACCATCAGCGGCACGAGTAGCCGACCTGGTGCGGTGTTTGCCGGCAGCGCCACGGCCCTGGTCCTGGCGAGTCTGGTGGGGGCGGCGGCGGGGGGGTCCCTGTCGAGCCTGATTCCCACCAACCTGCTGCAACTGGCCGCCGCCGTGGGGTTTCTGCTGATCGGGATGCAGCTGATCATCCGCAGCCTTGCCAGCACTGAGACCCCTTCGGAGTGAGCGGGGCAGCGACCGAACGGCTGGGTAGGATCGGAGCAATCCCTCTGGGAGTCGCAGGGTCTTAGGGCATCGCTTCGAGCCCTCACCGTTCCTGCCCAGCCATCGCAGCCGGACTTCCGCGCGTCACCCTCGTTCTTGCAGGGACCGTGTCCTGGGACTCCAGACCGCCGCAAGCTGTGCCCGTCCTGCTGCTGTTCGCCCGCCCCAACCATGAAGTTCACGGTCGCCGACCTGCTCGACCAGCTTCCCGCCTCCGAGCCCCTGCCCGTCGCCAAACTCGAGAAGGCCCTGGGCCTGAGCCTCAAGGGTGACAAGGAGCAGCTGCGCATCAGCCTCGAAGCCATGGGTCGGCTGGGCCTGCTGGAGCTCGGCGACAGCGGCGTTCAACGCCTGAACAACGACAGCCTGATTCCCGCCCGTCTGCGCTGCTCGAGCAAGGGATTCTGTTTTGCCCTGCGCGAAGACGGTGGCGAGGACGTCTACATCCGTGATCACCAGCTCAATCACGCCTGGAACGGCGACCGGGTGCTGGTGCGCATCACCCGCGAGGGCGGGCGCCGGCGCTCACCCGAGGGTGGTGTGCAGTGCATCCTGTCGCGTACCACCACAAGCCTGCTGGCCCAGTTGGATCAGCAGGGTGAGCGGCTCATCGCCCAACCCCTCGATGACCGGCTGCTGACCAGCATCGAACTGCCAAGCGACGACAGCAAGCATTGCAACGACAAGGGCGACAGCGTTGTGGAGGTGGTGGTGGACCGCTTCCCGGTGGCCCAACGGCCTGCCATGGGTCATGTGGCCCGCAGCCTGCCGATCAACGGCGGTGAAGCCGCCGACCTCGACCTGCTGCTCACCAAGCATCGACTGCAGGAGCGTGCCGCTGCTCCACGGGCCACCCCCAAGGCCCCGGGCAGCGACAACAGAAGCGACCTGACCAGCCTGCCGACCATGCTGCTCGAAGGCTGGCAGGGCAAGGAGGCGCCCGCCCTGGCTGCGCTGTCGCTCGAGCCGCTCGAGCAGGGGCATCGCCTGTGGCTGCATGCCCCCAGCGTGGCCGAACGGGTCGCCCCCGGCAGCAGCACCGACCAGTGGCTGCGGGAGCAGGGCGAGGCGCTCTGCCTGGGAGGCCAGTGGCAACCGCTGTTGAGTGCGGCCCTGAGCAAGGCCTGTGGCTTCAAGGCCGGCGACAGCCAGGACGCGCTGTCGGTGGCCCTGGAGCTCGACGGCAGCGGCCAGCTGCTGCATTTCCGCTTTCACCGCAGCCTGATCAAGGTCGATGCCACCGCCAGCGAGGCCGCCCTGAACGCCCTGGCCGAGCGCAAGCCCAAAAGCCGGACCCTGGCCGCACCGCTCAAACCGCTCAAGGACCATCTCCCCCTGCTGGAGCAGCTGATCGCTGTGAGCACCAGCCTGCGCGAGCAGCGCCTGGCGGCGGGTTCGATCGATCTTGATCTGCCCCTGCCGGCGATCGAGCGGCTTGGCGATCTGCGCACACCCGCACCCGATGCCAGCCGCGACGGCTGGATGGTGACGCTGCCGGCCCACCACCCCCACGCGATCCTGCGCGAATGCGTGCTGCTGGCAGAGCGTGCACTCGGTCAGCATCTGAGCGCCCTGGAACTGCCGGCGATTTTCGCTGTCAACCCACCGCCGAGCGCCGCCGATCTGCATGACGTGGTCAAAGCCGCCCTGGCCCTGGAGATTCCTCTGGAGCTGAGCGAAGACGGTGACACCAGCGCAACCGAGCTGGCGCAATGCTTCAGCCAGACAGACCGGCAGCGCCCGCTGCAGCAACAATTGCGCGGCACTTTGAACCCCGTGCAGCTGTCAAGCGAAGCCGGTCCCCACAACGTGGCCGGTGCATCCATGGCACTGGCGCCATGGTGCAACCCGACCCTGCACTACGCCGACATCTGGAATCAACAGCTGCTGCTGACCCTGCTGCTGGAAGGCAAAGACAGGCCCAGCATCCGCCACAAGACCAGCGTCGATCTGGCCGCCGACAGCTGCCATGGCCAGATCGACTGGCCGCTGCTCGCCGCAGGGGTGTTGGTTCCCTACAGCGAGGATCTCGCCCATGGGCTGAGCGACCGGCTGAACCAGCGCAACCGGCAACTGCACGACTTCGGCACTGATCTGGTGGCCATGGCCCAGGCGCGCCAGGCCGAACCGCTGGTGGGACAGACCCTCAGCGGCACGATCAGTGGCGTGCAGAGCTATGGCTTCTTTGTGCAGGTGCCTCCGTCCCAGGTCGAAGGCCTGGTGCACGTCAGTTCTCTCAAGGACGACTGGTACGAGTACCGCTCGCGCCAGAACCGCCTGGTGGGACGCAAGAACCGCCGCACCTACATGCTGGGCGACACCGTCGAGGTGGTGATCGAGAAGGTGGATCCCCTGCGACATCAGATCGATCTGGCGGTGGTGCTGCCCGAAGGCGAGGTCGGACTTGAGCCTGCCGATGGCGAACCGGCCGATCTCCACCACGGCGATGACGCCATCGACGCTCCCGACGCCGACTGAGCATGGGCACGCCACGGCCTCCGCTGGTGCTGGCCGTGTCGGGAGCATCGGCCCAACCCCTTGCAGAGCGGGCCCTCAAGCGTCTGCTTGATGCCGACGAGGCTGTGGAGCTGGTCACCAGTCGCGGGGCCATCACGGTCTGGCAGGCCGAACTCGGCATCCGGGTCCCCGCTGAACCCGACGCACAGGAGGACTTCTGGCGGCAACGCACCGGCAGCAGCGGTGGCCAGCTGCGCTGTCATCGCTGGAACGATCAGGCAGCGAGCATCGCCAGCGGCAGTTACCGCACCCGAGGGATGGTGATCCTGCCGGCCAGCATGGGTTGCGTCGGCAGGATTGCCGCCGGCGTCGCCACCGATCTGCTCGAGCGGGCAGCCGATGTGCACCTCAAGGAGGCTCGCCCCCTGGTGATCTGCCCACGGGAAACACCCTGGAACCTGGTTCATCTGCGCAACCTCACCGCCCTGGCCGAAGCGGGAGCGCGCATTGCGCCGCCGGTTCCGGCCTGGTATCACCAGCCACGAACCATTGAGGACATGGTGGATTTTCTGGTGGTCCGCCTGTTTGATGTGCTCGGCGAGGAGCTGGCTCCGTTGAACCGTTGGACGGGTCGGCCCTGAGCAGAGCGTGAAGGTGCTGCGTCAGCTGTTGTTGGTCCCCGCGCTGGCACCCCTGCTGGCGGTGCTGCTGCTGGCGGCGGTGAATCCCCGTCCGAGGGTGAGCCTGCGCCTGCTGATCTGGAGTTCACCCACCCTGCCCCTGGGGGCCTGGATCGCGGCGGCGGCGGCCGGTGGGGCAGGCCTGAGCGCGGCCGCCACGGCCCTTGCCCTGCGCCAGGGTTCACAGGGAGCCTGGTCGGCAGCCGCATTCCCGAGGGAGCGAACGTCGGGCCGCGCTGCCGGTCCCCCCCAGCAGGGGCCTCAACAGGCAGCGCAGCGACCGCAGCCGCCGGCAGCCGGTGCTGGGCCCAGCCGGGCCCCTGGCGACCCCCCTCCGACGGTTGAAGTGCCGTTCCGGGTGATTCGCCGCAGCAGCCAAGCCCAGCAGCCTGCCGCTGCTGTCGGGAACGACAACGACGATGGCTGGGATCAACCCACCAGTGAAGCCTGGGGCTGAACCCGGGGTGCCAGACCAGCCAGCAGGGATCACTCCTAGAGTCCCGAAAGTTGCCCTGCAGGTCAGTGCCGGCAAGCGAATCAGCGTCTGAACCCAGCACCCCGGGCCCTGCCGCCAAGGCCAAACCACCGGCTCCTGAAGACCAGCCGTTCGAACGCTTCATCCCCGACCTGCTGATTCCAGCCCTGGCCAAGGAGATCGGCAGCAGCGGCGGCGCCGCCTGCGATCTCCGTTTCGAGCAGGGCGAAATGCCCGTGGTCGGCAGTTCCTGCTGGATGGTCAACGGCAGTTTCGGCGATGGGCGCCGCTTCTGGCTGTGCTTCACCGCGGCCGACATCAATGCGGCCAAAACGGTGAGCCTGGCTGAGCCCGGCAGCTCACCGACCGTGCTGGAGTCGTTTCTGATCGACGAAAAGAAAATGAGCCTGGCCCTGCTGGTCTCCCGTCTGGTGCAGCGGCTCAATGGCCAGAAATGGCTGGGGCCCAACTGAGGCGTTACAAGGGCCCGGTCGCGGCGGCGTGACCTCTACGATGCAGCCAACGCCACCTGTGCAGCCGATGGTGCCTCCCTCCGCCGTAGCCGACCCGACCGCAGCTTCGCTGGGAAGCTCCGACGCACCGGCGATCAAGGAGCCTGTCAAGGACACAATCCTGACCCCGCGCTTCTACACCACGGATTTCGACGCCATGGCGGCGATGGATCTGCGGCCCAATGAAGTGGAACTCGAGGCCATCTGCGAGGAATTCCGTAAGGACTACAACCGCCACCACTTCGTGCGGAACGAGGCGTTCGAGGGTGCTGCCGACAAACTGGATCCCGAAACGCGACGGGTGTTCATCGAATTCCTGGAGCAGAGCTGCACCTCCGAATTTTCGGGGTTCCTGCTCTACAAAGAACTCAGCCGCCGGATCAAGGACAGGAATCCTCTGCTGGCTGAGTGCTTTGCCCACATGGCCAGGGATGAAGCCCGTCATGCCGGTTTCCTCAACAAGTCCATGGCCGACTTCGGTCTGCAGCTTGACCTGGGCTTTCTGACTGCCAACAAGGCCTATACCTTCTTCAAACCGAAGTTCATTTTCTACGCGACCTACCTGTCTGAAAAGATTGGTTATTGGCGCTATATCGCTATCTTCCGCCACCTGGAACAGCATCCGGAAAGCAAGATCTTCCCGATCTTCAATTTCTTTGAAAATTGGTGCCAGGATGAGAATCGCCACGGCGATTTCTTCGATGCCCTGATGAAAGCCCAGCCCGACACAGTGCGTGGGTTGCAGGCCAGGTTGTGGTGCCGCTTCTTCCTGCTGGCCGTCTTCGCCACCATGTACGTGCGGGATGTGGCCCGCAAGGAGTTCTACGAAGCCCTGGGCCTCGACGCCCGCAGCTACGACAGGTACGTGATCGCCAAGACCAATGAGACCTCGGCCCGGGTCTTTCCTGTGGTGCTCAATGTCGATCATCCCAAGTTCTATGTGCGCCTGGAGCGACTGGTCCGCAACAACAATGCGCTGGCCGAGGCCGATGCCAGCTCTGCCCCAGCCCCGCTGAAGCTGCTGCGCAAGCTTCCCTTCTGGGCAGCCAATGCCACCGAGATGGCCAAGCTGTTCCTGATGGCGCCGATCCGCAGCGACCGATTCCAGCCTGCCGTTCGCTGACCCGGGATCAATCACCTTGACCAGCACCTCCACGCGTTCCGTCGATTCATCGCTTCACACCGCTGACACG
>Ga0214917_10006660_pt1 | contig 11927 bp, 11 predicted proteins | sample LL_1208_BB_MetaG_FD_177983 | JGI IMG/M metagenome (GOLD analysis project Ga0214917, IMG submission 177983) | Freshwater microbial communities from Lake Lanier, Atlanta, Georgia, United States - LL_1208_BB | ecosystem: Environmental > Aquatic > Freshwater > Lake | place: USA: Georgia | collected...
GTCGCATGCCGCTGCCCACCGATTTGCCACGGCGCGAGTTTCACCACGAGCCGGCCTCCACCCAGTGCGCGAGCCCGGGCTGTGGCGCACCGCTGCAGCGCATGGGCGAGGACATCACGGAGAAGCTCGATTACACGCCAGGCACCTTCACGGTGGAGCGCCACATTCGTGGCAAGTGGGTGTGCCGTTGTTGTGAAAAGCTCGTGCAGGCGCCCGTGCCCTCCTGTGTGATCGACAAAGGCATCCCCACCGAAGGGCTGCTTGCGCATGTGCTGGTGGCCAAGTACGCCGATCACCTGCCCTTGGCACGCCAGGAGAAGATCTTTGCTCGGGCGGGGCTGGGCATTGCGCGTTCCACGCTTGCGCAGTGGGTGGGGGAATGCGGGGTGCAGTTGCAGCCGTTGGTGGATGCGCTGCGTGCTGAGGTGCTCGCCTCGCCGGTGTTGCATGCCGATGAGACGCCGGTGCAAATGCTTAAACCCGGAGCGGGCAAAACACACAGGGCTTATCTGTGGGCTTATGCAACGGGTCGGTTTGAGCCGTTGCGCGCAGTGATCTACGAGTTTCGCGAATCGCGTGAAGGTAAACATGCAAGTGCCTTTTTGCAGGGCTGGCGTGGCCATCTGATGGTCGATGACTACGCAGGCTATAAAGCGGTGCTTGCCAACAAGGACGTGATCGAGTTGGGTTGTCTTGCGCATGCAAGGCGAAAGTTTTTCGATCTCTACCAGGCAGCAGGCAGCCCCGTCGCTGCCAAGGCGCTCGAGTACATGGGTCAAATCTACGATATCGAGCGCAGTGTGGTCGATGCCTCGCGTGAGGTGCGCTACGAGATTCGATCTCGGCGCAGCCGACCCATCATGGAAGCGCTTCGCGCATGGATGGTGCTTCAGCGCAGCCAGGTGCCCGATGGTTCGGCCACCGCTAAAGCACTCGAGTACAGTCTTCGGCGCTGGGAGGCACTGACTCGGTTTGTGGATGATGGCAACCTGCCGGTGGATAACAATCATCTCGAGCGGCAAATCCGTCCGATTGCGGTTGGCAAGCACAACTGGCTCTTTGCCGGCAGCTTGCGTGCAGGCAAACGTGCTGCCGCTGTGATGACGCTTTTGAACTCGGCTCGACTCAATGGTCACGATCCCTACGCTTACATGAAAGATGTGCTGCAGCGGCTACCCACCCACAAGATGTCGGCTATCGGCGAGTTATTGCCGCAACGCTGGCAGCCTAGGCTGGCTATTGTCATCGCCTAGCGTTTTCAAAGATCGCAAGACGCTGGAAATAGGCTGGATCGTGTACACGTGTCCACGACAAGTTAGTGGACACGTGTACACCATGCATAAATGTAGGCCCTACCATTTATAAGATATGAAACAATGGCCATGATGTGTTTCGCGGACAAGCAATCCGCCGGCTCGTCAAGGTGTGTTGCGCGGACGCTTACGGCGTAGAGGTAAACATGCTCATACTTACCGATCGCCAAAGCCTATCGATAAACACGTTGTCCATCCACCGGCCTTTACCATCCATGCTGATCTGAATGCTGTTGGCCTTCAAGATGCCCGTGAAGGCAACACTTGGTGTTCGAAACCCTCCACGCGAGCACCTTGCGACTTGCCCAGTCCATCACCGCCACCAGGTAATCAAAACTCTTGGCCATCGGAATGTAGGTGATGTCTGCGCACCAGACCTCATTGGGTCGTGTCACGCCGACGGGAACTCTCCACGAGACCGTTACAATATTTGCTGTACACATGCTTCTCTTCGCTTGGAAGGAGTGGAGCCCAATAAATCAGTGATCACTTAGAAGAAAGTCCCTTTTAACTTGCGATAGACAAACCGACCCATACGGCGAGGCAGGTTCAACAATGACCAAGGAAGGCGTCGGTTTTTTCCGCCGAAGACATGATCAAAAACATACCGATCTGCAGTTTGATTTTGTGTAATGAAGTCAGGGTGAATGAGCTCGCCTATTGCATAGGTCGAAATTCTCGCTAAAGGACTGTCGGAAGACGTGGTGTGCGAGGAGTCTGGTCCAAATCCTATATTGGTAACCAAATTCACATGCGGGGTTGCTGTTAACCCGTTTCCGTACCACACACTTGCTGTCCAAGGGTAATCCCAAGTGTCGAATTTATTTCTATACATAAGGTCAAAAATGTTTGACCAGTACTTTCTTTCAATCTTGTCAGGAACACAAGCCTTCCATTCAGGGCTGACTTTCCATTGGGGCCAAAATCTAATGGACATATCTCTCTTGGTCCAAGCTCTGCGCCAAGATGCCCACCCCCATACATGGTTATAACGTGAGAAATAATAAGAACCATCACCACGTTTTTGTCCGTCTTGGAAGTTATCGCCCGTGATGACCCAAACACGTTCATCGCTTGCGTACCGATTCAACAATGTTTCACAAAATGTGAAGAAGTCTGGGTGAGGCAAGCAGTCATCTTCTAAGATGATGCCCTGCTCTTCGTTATCAAAAAACCAATCAATACCCGAGCTCACAGCTTGTTTACAGCCCAGGTTCTTGTCTCTAAAGAGTGTTTTAACTTTACAGGGCCAATCCACTTCTGTGGCTATTCTCCTCACTAGCTCAACACGCTCAGCTTCGCCCAGCTTACCTTCTCTGGCACCGTCTGCCGCCACGTATAGTCGGGGCGGCTTGGCTTGACGAATGGCCTCAAATACTTGCTTGGTGGTTTCTGGTCTGTTGAAGACCAGAAACAAGACCGCTGTCTGCAACGGGCTTGGTGGTACAAAAACTTGTGTCGTCAAGTTAGGCCTTCAGTAGGTTTCTGAGATATTCCACGGTTCGCTTCAGTCCATCGTCCAGCAACACCTTAGGCTCCCAATCCAGCTTTTCTTTGGCCAATGAAATATTGGGTTGTCGTTGCTTGGGGTCGTCTTGTGGCAGTGGGTGGAATGCCAGCTTGGACTTACCGCCCACATGCTTGATGACCTTTTCTGCCAGTTCCAGCATCGTGAACTCACCCGGGTTGCCTAAGTTCACTGGACCGGTGAAGCCAGGCTCGGTGTTCATTAGGCGGACAAAACCTTCAATCAGGTCGTCGACATAGCAGAAAGACCGCGTTTGCTGTCCATCACCATAGATGGTGATGTCTTTACCTTTGAGGGCTTGCACAATGAAGTTACTCACCACCCGCCCATCGTTGGGGTGCATGCGGGGGCCATAGGTGTTGAAGATGCGTGCAACCTTTATGTCGAGGTTGTGCTGACGGTGGTAATCAAAAAAAAGCGTCTCGGCACAGCGCTTGCCCTCGTCATAACAAGAACGGATACCGATGGGGTTCACCTTGCCCCAATAACTCTCGGGTTGTGGGTGCACCTCTGGATCGCCATACACCTCGCTGGTTGAGGCTTGAAAAATCCGCGCCTTAGTGCGCTTGGCCAAACCCAACATATTAATGGCCCCATGCACACTGGTTTTGGTGGTCTGCACTGGGTCATGCTGATAATATACTGGGGATGCGGGGCAAGCCAAGTTGTAGATTTGATCTACTTCAACATAGAGCGGAAATGTTACGTCATGACGCATCAACTCAAAATGCGGCTTTTGAATTAGATGAGAAACGTTATTTTTGCTGCCAGTAAAAAAGTTATCGAGACAGATGACGTCGTGGCCTTCAGAAACTAGTCGCTCACAGAGGTGAGAGCCCAGAAAACCTGCACCTCCCGTAACAAGGGTTCGATTTTGTAGGTATGATTTATTCATTGACTTACTTGATTGCACGAGCATAAACTGACTCAAAATCGCGGGACTTGAGATCAAGTTGAGGATCAAAATCTCTTAACTCAACCAAAGTAAAAGGAGATTTTTTGATTGTTTTGATGAGATTATCTTCGTCAAACATATAGTTATGCTGTCCGCCCATGTATGCAATATAGTTAACTTGATCAATTAAAGATCCTGTATCAACACGTGCAGGCTCATAATAATTTTTTTCATCAAGAAATGAATCGCCTTTAGAATATGCATTAATATAAAAACCAGCATTTGGGACGCAAACAGATAGCTCGCCACCCTTTTTTAGCACCCGAAAGCATTCAGCTATGAATGAAACCAGGTTTTTATATGGTATATGCTCAAGCATATGCGATGTATATATGCGATCGACACTACCATTAGGCAGTGGTATGCCTTTACGCAAGTCGTATACTATATCACCACCATTTAAATCAACAGTCGTCCATCCGTTCACCCCCTCTTTCGGTCCAGCGCCGAGCTCTAACCAAACAGATCCACTTTTTTGAATTTCACGCCATTTGTGTCGAGTTTTGAATTCCCGCATCAAGCCCAACAATAATAGCCCAAGATCTTTCAAGCCCAAAGCAATTATTAGCCTCTTAAAAATTTTCATATTATTTCCCACTTTTCAAAATTGCGACATAATTTTGATAACCAAAAATCTCACAGTTTGTGGGCTCATAAGCTTCAATAGCTTGCAGGCCATTTGGCAACAATCTGTATAAATAAAAATCATTAGAAAGTAGGTCAAAAAATTGCTTGAAGAACACCCCTACAGTTGAGTTGATTTGAGTAAACTCAAACTGAATCATCCCAATTTTTTTATATTTCAACATTCGAGCCCCACCTTTTAAAACATTTAGCTCAAAACCTTCTACATCAATTTTTAAAAAATCAATAGTTTCTATGCCATAATTTTCGCAATAAAAATCAAGCGTATCCACTTTTACATTTTCTTTTGTACTAGAAACTTTATGGACTTCTGAAAAAATAGCCTCTGAAAGTGATGCGTGCTCGCTACTTCCCTGATCACCTCTGTCATATAAAACAATTTCGCCACGAAGATCAGAAAGCGCAGATTCAACCTGCACTATATTCCCAACACCCATGGTATTTTTATTAAGTTTTTTAAACGTTTTAGGATTAGGCTCAAAACAATAAATTCTTCTAGCATCAACACCCTCATCAATTAAGCATTTTGCATATCCGCCTGTATGAGCACCAACATCAAAAATAACGATGTTTTTACCAAGATTTTTTACCTTATTTTGAATAAGCCATTTTTCGCCAGAAATTGATATATTCTCATAATTGTAAACTCCAAGACCTCTAATAGATAAATTAAACATCAATTTATTTAGTTTTACAAAAGATGGGCGGCCAAACAGCCAAGCCCACCATGTGTAGATTAGCTTCATCATCAAGCCTTTATTTTAGAAAGCGGAATACATTAAACGATTTTGATTTTACGAGAAACATTTTGCGCGTTTCGACATTTATGCAATCAAAGAGGTATGCAGCGACTAAATTTGCAATCACTGTTGCGACAGCAGCCCCCACTACTCCAAACTCTGGGATCAAAAAATAATTCAAGAAAACATTAACAATCAAGCCCGAAAACGTTCGCCAAAAACTCAGTATTAGTTTATTCTCAGCAACAAACCACTGGCTGCTGGCAACTCCTAAGAATACAAAGACCGACGCCCATATATGAATAGCTAGGATGGGCCCAGATTCGGCATAGGCCGATCCGAAGAGGGCAACCACAATTGGTGTTGATCCAAAGGTCATGGGCAGCGCAATAGCCACCGATAGCCAAACCATCAGGTCGTACAAACGCTGCAGGCGTTGGAGGTACTGCGCTTCATCACGCTTTTTGGCTTCCAAGATGGCAGGGAAAACCGAGGCCACAATCATCATCGGAATGAAATACCACACCTCGCTGATGCGCACCGCTACGCTATAAATACCCACGGCATCATCGCCTAGCATTTGGCCTAACATGATCTGGTCGATTTTCATGTAGACCATGATCGCCATCCCTGATAGCAGCAAAGGCCAACTGTCAGTCAACAATGTCTTTGCGCGTAGCAAAGAAAACCGCAATTGATGTAACTGGGTGCCTCTTAAACTGAGCATAAAGAATATGAGTACAGCCACAATCAAAGCCTCTGCAGCTGTAGCCCAGGCAAAAGCAAGAAGAGGGGCATGACTCAAAATCAAACCGACTTTGATCACAGCAAAAATAAGGAAACAGCCGTTTTGTACCCAAACAATGTATTTAGACAAAACTTGCGATTCAAACCAATAGAGGGCAACGTCGCTGAACCTGAACAGCATGATGGAGCCGAGAATGGCGACAAGGAGCTTTGCGAGTGTGTCTTCAGGACGCAACCAAAAGATACTGCCCAAAACACAGACATAGGCGAGCGAACCACCCAATAGCTGCAGCATAGCGGCAGTGCCTAGTGTCTCATCTTTGCAGGTTGGGTCACGCACAATATCGCGTACCACAATGCTTTGTAGCCCCAAACCTGCCACGGCACCAAACATGCCTACAAATGCCGATGCAAAGCTGAACAAACCAAATTGTTCTGGCCCCAGATAGCGAGCCACCCACACACCCACTAAAAGCCCCACGCCCATTCGCAGAATCTTGTCAAAAAACAACCAGCCGATGTTGTTGACGATCTTGAGCAGGTTGGGCCTGTGCTCAATACGCCGGTAAATAAAAGCTGGGATCAGTCGCATAAGGGGCAGTTTTTAACTGTCGCAGCCAAACAAGTCGCGGGTGTAGACCTTTTCGACCACATCGCCCAGGGCGGGTGACTGGCGGTTGGCGATGATGACATCGCTCACTTGCTTAAACTCGTCAAGGTTGCGCACCACCCGGGAGTGGAAGAAGTGCTCTTCGCTCAGGTTGGGCTCATAAATCACGACCTCAATACCCTTAGCCTTGATGCGCTTCATGATGCCTTGGATGCTGGAGGCGCGGAAGTTGTCGGAGCCGACTTTCATGATGAGGCGGTAGATGCCGACGACGGGGGCGGATCGCTTCGGCGCTTCGCTCCTCGCAATGACGGCTTGTTCAGCACGCTTGACGACTTTGCTGGCGATGAAGTCTTTGCGGGTGCTGTTGGCGCTGACGATGGCCTGGATGAGGGTTTGTGGCACGTCAGCGTAGTTGGCCAGCGTACGGGCTGCGGGGGTAGAAGGGCGTGGTTTCCTTTTGCGGAATTTCTTGTACCAAGCCGTACAGCTCGCTGGTACTGGCTTGGTAGAAGCGAGTCTTTTTCTCGAGACCTAAGATGCGAATGGCTTCAAGAATACGCAGCGTACCAATACCGTCAACGTCAGCCGTGTATTCAGGGCTTTCAAACGATACGGCCACATGGCTCATGGCGCCGAGGTTGTAAATCTCGTCGGGCTGTGTTTCTTGAATGATGCGGACAAGGTTGCTGGTGTCGGACAAGTCACCGTAGTGCAGCTTGAAACGTGCATTATCGATGTGCGGGTCTTGGTAGATGTGGTCGATGCGCTGTGTGTTGAACAAACTGCCGCGTCGCTTGATGCCGTGTACGACGTAACCTTTTTCAAGCAAAAACTCAGCTAGATAGGAGCCATCCTGGCCAGTGATGCCGGTGATGAGAGCTACTTTTGGGTATACAGTGGGCATTGATTTCAGTTGCTTTCCCAATATTTATGCGGCGTAATGAGCCAAAAAGTCTTCGTAGGCGGTCTTCAGGCCAACTTCAAGTCCGACCTGTGCTTGCCAGCCCAACGCATTAAGACGGGTACTGTCCATGAGCTTGCGCGGCGTACCATCAGGCTTGGCAGGGTCGGTGTGAATGGGGCCGGTGTAGCCCACGGTTCGGGCTACCAACTGTGCCAGTTCCAAGATGGTCACGTCTTCCCCGCAGCCCACATTGATGTGGCTGAGCATGGGCTGGGTGTGCTGGCTATACACCGCTTGCGTCAGATTCATTACATGAACACTGGCAGCAGCCATGTCGTTCACATACAAGAATTCGCGCCTAGGTGTGCCGGTGCCCCATATGGTGACGCTGGATGCGTTGTTGACCTTTGCTTCGTGAAAGCGACGAATCAGCGCCGGTATGACGTGAGAGTTTTCCGGGTGATAGTTGTCGCCGGGGCCGTAGAGGTTGGTGGGCATGACACTGCGATAGTCCACCCCGTGGCTGTGGCCGTACTGGCGGTTGTAGCTTTCGCAAAGCTTGATGCCAGCAATCTTGGCGATGGCGTAAGGCTCGTTGGTGGGTTCCAGCGTGCCTGTCAGCAAGGCGTCTTCGCGCATGGGCTGCTCGGCCAGCTTGGGGTAAATGCAGCTTGAGCCAAGGAACAGCAGCTTTTGCACGCCACTGCGGAAGGCCGCGTCGATGACGTTAGCCTGCATCATCAGGTTCTGATAGATGAATTCGGCTGGATATGTGTTGTTGGCGTGGATGCCACCCACCTTCGCGGCGGCCAAGTAGACCTGGTCGGGCTTTTCCTCAGCAAAAAAAGCGTTGACGGCGGCCTGGTTCGTCAGGTCAAGTTCGGCATGGGTACGCGTGACAATGCGTTCGGCCGGTTGGCCCTGGGCAAGCAACTCGCGCACAACGGCCGAACCCACCATGCCCCGGTGACCAGCGACGTAGATTTTTGGTTGCCGGGTCATGATTGCGCCCGCCCGTAGGTGTCTTCAAAACGGACGATGTCGTCTTCGCCCAAATAGCTACCCGACTGCACTTCGATGATTTCCAGAGGGTTCGTCCCGGGGTTAGCGAGACGATGAACTTCGCCCAGCGGGATGTAGGTGGATTGGTTTTCCGTCAGGGTCAGCACCTTGTCGCCGTTGGTAATCTCGGCAGTACCGGTCACAACTATCCAGTGCTCCGCACGATGGTGGTGCTTTTGCAAGCTGAGGCTGGCTTTTGGCTTGACCTGAATGCGTTTAACCTTAAATCGACCGCCCTCGTCAATGCTGTCGTACCAACCCCACGGACGATGCACTTTGCGGTGAAGGGTGTGCTCTTCGCGTTTTGTTTTCTGCAGCTGGGTGACGATGTATTTAACGTCTTGGCTGCGGGTTTTGTCAGCCACCAACACGGCGTCGGACGTTTCCACCACGATCAGGTTTTCAACCCCCACCAAGCTAACGAGTCGGCTGGTGGCGTGCACCAAGGTGTTACGGCTGTCGGTGGTCAGTACGTCACCTAAGTGCGCATTACCAGCTTCGTCTTTTGGCAAGACGTTCCAGACGGCATCCCAAGCGCCCAGATCATTCCAGCCAGCATCCAGCGGGACCATCTTGATGGGGAAACTGCTGCCGGGACAGTGTTCCATGGCCGCGTAGTCAATTGACTCGGAGGGAATGGCAGCAAATTCAGCCTTACCCGGGCGAACAAACGTGTTGTCTGCGCTGCGCTTGTCCCAGGCGGCTTGGGTGGCCAGCAGGATGTCTGGGCGGAACTGCCCAAGTGCTTTGAGCCAGACCGACGCTTTGAGCACGAACATGCCGGCATTCCAGTAGTAGCCGCCTTCGTTCAGGTAGGTTTTGGCTGTGGCGGCGTCTGGCTTTTCTACAAAGCGTTGGACAGCATGTACTTCGGCATTCGTTTCAGCTTGGCTAATTTGTATGTAGCCGTAACCCGTTTCAGGCTTATCTGGCGTCACACCCAAGATGACGATGCTGCCATTGGCAGCCTCTTCCACCGCCTTTTGCATGGCGATGGTGAAGGCATCGGCGTTCACCACGGTCTGATCGGCTGGCGTGACGACCAAAACTGGGTCGCTGCCGCCATCCAAGGCTGCCAGCGCTGCCAAAGTAAGCGCAGGTGCAGTATTTCTGCCCACGGGTTCAAGCAAAGCGCAACCCAACTCAACACCAATTTCGCGAAGCTGCTCGGATGCCAAGAAGCGGTGGTCTTCGCCTGTGACGATTACGGGAGATGCAACTTTGATGTCTGTGTTGCCCAGATTGGCCAGGCGCAAGGCTGCTTGCTGAAACAGGCTTTCGTTGCCAGTCAAGCACAAAAACTGCTTCGGAAAACCGGTGCGCGACAGTGGCCACAAACGCGTACCTGAACCACCGCAGAGAATGACAGGGGTGACATGAATTAACTTTTCGGAGTTCATGCTTTTTGAGTTCCTTCCCCACCAGGCTTCTCAACTTCGGACCTCAGCGCTTCAATTTCTGCTTTCAGGGCCTCGTACTCATCCATCTTGCGCTGAAGGAACCGGTGGGTAATGGCTGCTTTTTCAGCCATGCCGACTGGGGTGAGCACATAGACGTAGCCAAACTTATTCTTGGAATTGGCAAAGTTTTTCATCTTCACCAGGCCTTTTTCCATCAGCGCCTTGAGGCAGTAATTCAACCCGCCCACGCTGATACCCAGTTTCTCGGCCAGTTCACGCTGGGTAAGGTCTGGGTTTTCTTGCAGGATGCGCATCACCCTGAAATAAGTGTCTTCTTGTAGTTTGGCTTGGCGACTTGTCATAAAATTGACGAGCTTTCTTTGTACGCTGTGGGTTTGAATGTGTTTTAGGCAGGCTACCGCAGTGCCGTATCACTCAGAGAAGCGCAGCCGCGGGGAGTAGCAAAGTAAAGTTCTGTAAGAACTTGAACATTGTACCCGGTGCTCAGCCGTTCGGTCCACACCGTCATCAAAAATAGTTTTCAGGGGCGAAAGGGTTCAGGCCTCTGCTTCCTGTTGCTGCTGCTGGACAGCCTCTTCCATACTGACGGTGTTCACCACCAGCTCCAGGTGGGTCAGAATTTCCGGCTCGTGGCGGCCGATGTAGCTCTTGACGGCCCCGTTGGCCAGCAGCTTAGTGAGGTAGCCCTTGGCCACCACCAGGTTGAGCAGGTCTGAACCGTAGTTTTGTTCTGCCTGGGTGTAAGACTCTTGCACCTGGTTCATCTCTTTTTCCAGCTTTTCGATCTGCTCAATGGGTGGGGTCTTCTTTTCCCGTTCCGCCGGCTTCACATCGGTGCGCTGCTCGGGCGGCGTGGCCTTGAGCAGGGCTTCGGCATGCGCCACGGTGATGGTGTTGCTGGCGATCATCAGCTCTACCGCCTCCACCTGTCGGGCAGCTTTCATGGTGCGCAGAATTCGGGTCACGTCTGGGGTGAACTGCTTGTCTTGCAGCAGGGTGATGGCCTCGGGGCAGATGCCTTCGAGCAAATTGATGCGACGGTTGATGGAGCTCAAGTTGACGTTGAACGCCCGGGCTAACCGCTCCTTGCTTACGCCCCGGTCGATCGCGCGGCGTATCATGTAGTGCTCGGCGATGGTGGACAGCCTATTGATGTGATGGTTGTAGCTGAAGGTCTCGTCATCCTTGGCGAACAGACAGGGCCCCACGCTCATGCCCAGTTCCTTCAGGGCCAGTACGCGCAGGTGGCCGTCCAGCACCAGGTACTCGGGCTTCTTGCGGTCGGGCTGAATGACGGACAGCGGCTCGATCAGCCCCACCTCGTTGATGCTGGAGACGATCTGCTTGTACTTGCGGGTGCTCATCACCCCATCTGGCACTTTCTTGCTGGGCAGCAACTGCTCGAGCGGGATCTGGTAAGTCTCCAGCTCGAAACCCAGCAGGGTGTTCAGCGGCCCGGTGGGTAAGTTGGGGCCGTCGTCGCCGTCGCGGGTACTGTCGCTACCTGGGCGGTAGATACCGGGGTACATCTCGGTCAGGTTGCTGTGTGGGGCGTGATGGTTGGCTTGGCGTGCGGTGTTCACAGAGTGGCTCCTTCGGGTTCGGGGTGGATGGGGGTGCTTACGCTGCCCAGGGTGTTGATGCGCTCGGCCAGGTACTTGGGGAGGGTGTCCAGACCTTCGGCGCGCAGCAGGTTCACAAAGTGCTCGTCGGCGAACAGCTTTTTGAGGCCCTGTACAACTAGGAGCAGTCGCTGGTGGGCGTGCTCGGCTTTGAGGACCATCTTGCGCTGGCGCTCCACCTCGCGCTGGTAGGTGCGCACCAGGCTGTAGCTGGAGGTGGGTGGTTTGATCTGGTCCCGGTTGGGGGATGCTGGGCCGTGCTCCAGGCGCTTTTCGATCAGGCGCTTGGCTTCGATGATCTGGCGGCCTTTGAGCTGTCCGTTTTCGTAGGCCTCTTGCAGCAGGTCGCCGAGGTTGGCCTGGCCGTCGCCTTCGGT
>Ga0214917_10006661_pt1 | contig 11926 bp, 16 predicted proteins | sample LL_1208_BB_MetaG_FD_177983 | JGI IMG/M metagenome (GOLD analysis project Ga0214917, IMG submission 177983) | Freshwater microbial communities from Lake Lanier, Atlanta, Georgia, United States - LL_1208_BB | ecosystem: Environmental > Aquatic > Freshwater > Lake | place: USA: Georgia | collected...
CGCAAGATCGACAACGCACGGAACACCAGTGAAATCTTGCATGATGACGCGAGCTGGAGTGAATTGGATTTCAGTATCGGGTTGAGAATCTGGATTCCAAGAAGCCAGTGCTTCTATTTGTGCGGCCGTAATGTTTGCGCCATCTTCAGTGCGGAGCAAATTCTCTAGAAGGATTTTGAGGGAATATGGAAGATTTGCAGCTGCTGGAAGTTTAGTGATATCAAAGATCTCAAAACTCTTACCGGCGACATCGAGCGTTGTGCGAGCGCCAAATGAATTTTTGCTCATGGCAGTAATCCTAACTTGAAGCCATTTCCACAGTCATTCTTACGTTGTGAGCCGCGGCTATTCAGGAATGAAACGCGCCACACACTCCATATGAGCAGTCATCGGAAATAGGTCGAACGCCCGCAATCTCTCGAGTTTGAATCCCCGCTCCTTCAAATATGCCGTATCACGAGCTAATGAGGCGGGATCACAGGCGACATAAACGATTACTCGTGGCCGAAGAGCTACGACTGCATCAATAACAGTGACACCAGCTCCAGATCTCGGTGGGTCCAAGATGACGACATTGGCAGCAACATATCTCTTGAGCACCTTTTCAACTTTGCCATGAACAATCTCCACACGTTCTTCAGCAGCAAAATTCCGCTTTGCATCGGTAATTGCGTTGTCATCAAACTCAATGAGGGAAACTCGACCGCCCGGGCCAACGTCATTCAATAACGCTGCAGTAAAGAGCCCTACTCCTCCATAAAGATCAAATACATGATCACCTGCTTGTGCTTCAGCAAATTCTCGAACTAGGGTGGAAAGAAGTTCTGGTGCGGCGATATGGCTTTGCCAGAATGAGATTGGGTTGACAGAGAACTCAAAGTCTCTAACTTTCTCATGGATCAGTGTGAAATTCTCACGCCCCTCGATAACAATTTCTTGCTGACCCGTGCTTGTGATGGCGACATCAACACGTTTTCCTTTAGGTAGTCTGCGGGAATTTATTGTCGGGATATCAATTTTTTCACTCGCTATTAGACATTTATCTATATCAATAATCTGCGAACTCCGTGAAGCGAAAAGCCCTAACTTAGAATTATTTGAAACGGTAAATTCCATGCGATTTCGCCAATGCAAGTACGGGGGAACTTCTTCGACCGAAACATTAATTTCCATCTTGGCTAGTCTTTGGAATTGCTCAACGATGATTGCTGACTTGAGCGCCCTTTGATAGGAAATCTCAATATGTTGAAAATCGCAACCGCCACACCCATCTGGTCTCGCATACTCGCACGGTGGTTTTACGCGATGCTCAGAACTCTTGATAATCGAAATGCAGTTGCCTCGTGCAAAACTCTTTGTGACATCAGTTATCTCAACTGTTACTCGCTCGCCAGGTATCGCATGCCGAACGAAAATTACCCGTCCCTCATGTCGAGCAATGCAATGTCCACCGTGTGCAATTGCTGTGATGTCTACATCGATACGTTCGCCGATCTGCATCATCACTCCTCATTAAGTTTCTCTTGATAAATCGCGCAAAAGTTGGGCTAACTCTCGCGTGGATTAGAGGTTCTCAAGCCTAGAGGTGTAAATTCTCCTTTCGTGCACATCGTGATTATGGGTTGTGGCCGAGTCGGTTCTACTTTGGCTAAAGATTTTCAAGCCCTCGGTCATTCTGTGGCAGTCATCGATCAGGATCGCGAAGCTTTTCGCCGACTAGGTGCAGATTTCAACGGTCTCACCGTCGCTGGTGTTGGATTCGATCGAGATACTCTTCTTGAGGCCGGTATCGAACGAGCAGATGCATTTGCCGCAGTTTCTAATGGTGATAACTCAAATATTTTGGCTGCCCGTGTTGCGCGAGAAAATTATGGTGTCGCCAGTGTTGTTGCTCGAATCTATGATCCAGCGCGCGCTGAAATTTATCAGCGCCTTGGAATTCCAACTGTTGCTACCGTGCTCTGGACTACTGATCAGATTATGCGACGACTTCTCCCGCAAGGCTCTCGCTCTGAGTGGCAAGATGCCTCTGGCAAAGTTCAACTCGCAGAAGTTCCGATTCATAGAGATTGGTTTGGTAAACCAGTTTCTCTTATTGAACAGAACACAAGCGCGCGCGTTGCTTTCATAACCAGACTTGGCGAGGGATTGATTCCAAACGAACACACCGTCCTTCAAGAAGGCGATGTCGTGCACGTCATGGTTGAAGATAAGAATTTGTCCGCCACAGAAGCATCCCTCGCACTCCCCCCAGGAGCTGAATCATGAGAATTGCTATAGCTGGTGCAGGAAATGCGGGGCGCGCGATCGCTCGAGAGCTCATCGCAAACGGTCATCAAGTTTTGCTCATCGACAAGAACCCGAAGTCCTTGAAGATGGAAAGCGTTCCCTCGGCAGAATGGCTTCTCGCCGACGCTTGCGAAATTAGCTCACTTGATAAGGCGAAGCTTGATATTTGCCAAGTCATGGTTGCTGCCACCGGGGATGACAAAGTTAATCTAGTCGCATCGCTATTAGCTAAAACAGAATATGGAGTGCCTCGAGTCGTTGCTCGAGTCAATCACCCAAAGAATGAGTGGCTATTCGATTCCTCCTGGGGCGTTGATGTTGCAGTATCTACTCCTCGAATTATTGCTGCACTTGTTGAAGAGGCAGTTTCGGTTGGCGATGTAGTGCGCCTCTTCTCTCTTAAAGCTGGCGAAGCGAATCTTGTTGAGTTAACGCTTCCTGACAATTCCTCGTGCATAGGCAAAAGTGTTGCCGAGATTGATCTTCCACAAGACGCTTCTTTGGCTGCAATAATTCGAGATGGACATGTGATTACACCAGCGGCGCATGATGTTTTTTCCGCAGGCGATGAACTTATTTTTGTGGCTTCAGCTCAAGCCGAAGATCAGCTCAAGAGCTGTTTTGTGGCTAACTAACGTTCTTTAAATCCTCGCGTAGCTTCGGGCCACTCTTGATTACGAGCCATGTTGCCCATGCTGTAGCAATAAATAGTGGGTATCCCATCACAAGTCGTGCTGTTCCTAGAGCATTGATGTTTCCCGAAATATACAGCGGGTATTGAACGATTAATCGAATCGCAAACATGGCGACCCAAAGCCATGTTGCTTTGATGTAAACCTTGGTGCGGACTGTGTCTTTACGCCAGCGGAAGTTTTCTTCCAGGAGCGGACCTATGATCACTCCGATGATTGGCCATCGAACAACTATAGAAAAAAGATACACCGTTCCATAAATTGCGTTGGTCCATAAACCGGGAAGATAGAAATCTTCTGCCTTACCTGTTCTATTCGAAAGCCAGGCACAAATTGCTACCCCGATAACTCCAGAAATCGCATGTTGAATAGTCTCACGCTTAGCCAATCGAATAATTGTCAGAACCAGCGCCAGCAATAGAGCAGCATAAGAGGCCTGTTGAACTTCTTTTGTAACGTTAAAAATTAACAAGAAAACTAGAGCAGGAAGACCTGAATCAAGTAAACCCTTCTTTCCGCCCATGGCGTTGACGATTTTGGCTTTATCCTCGTCGTGGCTCATGCTTTACCTGTCGAACCAAATCCGTCTTGGCCCCGTCCTGATCCAGGCAATTCGTTTACCTCAATAAATTCTGCTGATTCAACCTTTTGAAATACTAATTGTGCGATGCGATCTCCACGCTTGATGAAGAAGGTTTCTTGAGGATCATGATTTATCAGGATGATTTGTAATTCACCGCGATATCCCGCATCAATGGTGCCGGGAGCATTGACCATTCCCGCGCCATATTTGATAGCAAGTCCCGAACGTGGATGTGCGAAAGCTGCATAACCATTTGGAATAGCGATAGAAATCCCCGTAGGAACGAGAGCGCGTGCGCCTGGTGCAATTTCAAGATCGATACGTGAGAAGACATCGGCGCCCGCATCGCCAGGTTTTGCGTATCGAGGCAGGGGCAAATTCTTATCAAGCCGGGTTATGAGAACTTTCATGGATTAATCTCAAATTCGGTATCTATTGAAAGGTCTGTACGTCCAGCCAAAACGTCACGAAAGCCTTCTGGCGCGTTACTGATGAAGTGCTCCATTGGTACGACGATAAATATTGCCGCGGCTTCGACAGCAACGACTCCTTCGCTTGAACCAATTCGACCTTCAGCGCGACAGTAGATTTTTCTGCCTTCTTGGCCAACTATTTCCGCTTGAATATGTAACGTAGTGCCTACTGGTACCGGAGCGAGAAAAAGTGTTTCTAATTTTCCGGTTACTGCAGGTTGGCGAACTAACCACATTAACTTTCCTAGTGCTTCATCAAATGCACATGACAGTAAACCTCCATGTGCAAGACCTGGGGCGCCCTGATGCATTTCGGTAACTGTGAATTTCGCATTGATGGTCATGCCTTCACCGGAATATGCAGTCAGATGAAGACCTGCCGGATGTGAGGCTCCGCAGCCATAACAATCAGGATTGTGCGAACCGAGAAGAGTTCCTGGAACTGGAGCTTGTGGGTGGCGATCAGGAATCCTTGCGTTTTCTGGAGGAACGATACTTAATCCGCGAGACATGGGTAGAACTTTACCCTGCGCTACCCAACATGGTGCACCTTGTACCCTCAGAGGTATGCGCGAAAGAGTGAGATGGCCCTGGTGGTTAACTCTTCTCATTTGTGGCCTAGATTTTTCAATCGTGATCGCAATGTGGGCTGGACTCGGTAATAACGCTGCAATTTCTTCGGTCGTGATTACAGTAGCGCTGACAATATTCTTCTTTTTCTTTACATCCTTGAATATCTCTGCTGATATTAAAAATCTGAAGGTGGGTCGCGCGCATATCGAAAAGAAATACTTGGGAAAATCAGAAATCCTCACACGAAAACAATTAACATCATTATTGCGTGAAGGTTTTAATCCTTCTGCTTTTTATGCGGTGAGATTCTGGATCAAGACTGGAATCAAAATAGAGATTAATGACGCTCGAGACCCAACCCCGTATTGGATAATAGCCTGCAAGAAAGCCGCTGAGTTAGATGCGTGGATTAAGGATTAGGCACAATCTTTGCAGATTGCTTTGGCGCCTTCGCCACGGGCTAATTGCGTGATGTGATGTACTAAGAAGCAACGAGAGCAGGTAAATTCGTTCTCTTGTTTTGGAACAACACGGACTGCAAGTTCTTCGCCAGATAAGTCTGCTCCAGGAAGTTCAACATTTTCTGCTTCTTCTTCATCGAGATCAACTTGACCTGATTGTGCTTCGGCACGTCGAGCCTTCAGCTCTTCGAGTGATTCCTCGTGTAATTCTTCATCCGTTTTTCGGGGCGTGTCGTAATCTGTTGCCATCGATCTCTCACCACCAATCCTGAACTCATGAACTTACCTTGGTCTGACTCGTAAGCCAGATGGATACGGGCGGATAATGCCTAAATCTCCGCACGGTGTCCTAACCAACGGTCGGCGTGTCGCGAATATTCCCGTTATCTGGGACTAAGCGCACATCTCTAGCGATATTTACGCCAAGAAAATCAGAGAGACTGTGAGCGCAGTTGCGCTTCTTTGCGTCGCCATTTGGCGATTTCTCCATGGTTGCCCGAGAGCAAAATTTCTGGAACTGATAAACCACGCCACGTCGCAGGTTTTGTGAATGTTGGATATTCCACTTCGCCACTCTCATTATGTGATTCTTCTACGAGAGAATCTGGATTTCCAAGAACTCCAGGAATCAATCTGACTATCGCTTCAATCATCACAAGAGCCGCTACTTCTCCGCCATTGAGAACGTAATCGCCAATAGAAATCTCATGCACTCGTACATTCGGAATCGATTGATAGTGCTGTGCTACTCGAGCGTCTATTCCTTCATATCTGCCACAAGCAAAGATAATGTGCTGGGCTTTTGTAAAAGTATGAGCGATTGATTGCGTAAATTTTTTTCCAGCAGGCGTCAAGATGACTAGATCGACTTCTCTTTTTCCATCGATGTGACAATCCAGAGCTTCTCCCCAAGGTTCTGGCTTCATCACCATTCCTGCACCGCCTCCGTAAGGAGTGTCATCAACAGTGTGATGGTTATCGTGGGTAAAGTCTCGAAGGTTAATCGCCTGGAATTCGATAATGCCTTCGGCTCTAGCTTTACCAATGAGAGATAGTTCAAGAGGTGCGAAGTATTCAGGGAATATTGAAATTGCAGTCAACTTCATAGCAAACCCTCCATTCCTTGCACGAGAATTACTTTCTTCTTTACATCGACAGTAGGAACAAATGCTCGGACAAATGGAACTAGGATTTCGCGGCCCTCAAACTCAATTACCAAAGTGTCTTGAGCAGGTAGATTGAGTACATCGGTTACCACTCCCCAATTTTTCTCTGAGGTATCCCTGACTTCACAGCCGATAATTTGAGAGATATGAAAAGCATCGTCACTGATGTTCGCCTCTTCAGGATTAACATCGGCCAATAGCAGAACATTTCTCAAGCCTTCTATAGCGTTACGATCTGAAAACCCTTCAAAAGATAGAAGCAATATCCCGTTATGGAAATGGGAATTGCTGATTTTTAACGGACCTTTATTCTCTGGCTCCGTATGCAAGACATTTCCAATTGCAAAACGAGAATCTGGATCGTCAGTTCTAACTTCAATCGTCGCCTCACCACGCACTCCATGTGCGCGTCCGATTCGACCTACAACGAGTAGCAACTCGACAGAGCGCGACTAACGCGCTTCATCCGCCTCGATGAGATCAACGCGAACACTTCGACCAGCAAGAGCAGATACGACAGTTCGAAGCGCTTTTGCCGTGCGCCCATTACGACCGATCACTTTGCCAATATCTTCGGGGTGAACGCGAACTTCCAGAGTTGTTCCGCGACGGCCTTCCTTTTCGGAAATTACTACTTCCTCAGGATTGTCGACGATGCCCTTGACGAGATGCTCGAGTGCTTCATCAATCATCATGGTCAGGACTTACTCTGCAGCTGGTTCGGCTGAAGCTTCTGGAGCTGAATCAACAACTACTTCTGGAGCCGACTCCGCAACTACTTCTGGAGCTGAATTCACGACTTCTTCAGTAGCAGAATTCACGACTTCTTCCGTAGCAGAATTCACGACTTCTTCCGTAGCCGACTCCACCGGAGCGCTCTTTGCCGCCAACTTCTCAGCAGCGCGCTTCTTCATGGTGGTTGCGCCATCTTTTGGCTCATTCATCGCAGCCTTGACCGCAGCTTCATAAGCGGTGCGCTTGTCTGCACGAGCTGGAAGCGTCTTCAACGTTCCTTCGGCACCAGGAAGTCCTTTGAACTTCTGCCAGTCACCGGTAACTTTCAAAATTGCCTCTACGGCCGGCGTTGGTTGTGCGCCGTTCTTTAACCAATGTTGTGCGCGATCGGAATCGACATGAATTAACGATGGATCAGAGGCTGGCGAGTAACGACCAATCTCTTCAATCTTCAAACCATTGCGAGCTTTACGAGAATCAGCAACAACGATTCGGTAATGAGGGGTACGAATCTTTCCCAAACGAACTAATCTAATCTTTACGGCCACGAAGGCTTTCTCCTTGCATCATTGTTTGAACTTCTAGGAAGACCTGAGTGGGATGCCAAGTCCATGTAGAAATTCTGGTTAACAGGTGCCGGCCAAGAGGTAGAGGGCTCTTGAACAGGGGGCTAATCTTGCCATGCGTGAAGCAGGATGCCTAATTGAGGCGTTTACCGTCCTTCTTCTGCCGCTCTCTTCGCTGGATTTCCGGAACGTGATTTCTTCTTCTGATTCATGTCTGGTCGCTTTGTTGGAGCTGGAGGTAGACCCATTCCTGGCGGCAGCGCCATCCCCTGAGGCATGCCACCACCACCGCGCATTTGTTTCATAACTTTCTGCGCAGCAGAGAAACGATCAACGAGCGAGTTAACTTCTGTCACCGTGCGTCCGCTACCACGTGCGATGCGAGATCGCCGAGAACCATTGAGTACTTTTGGATTGCGTCTCTCTTCAGGTGTCATTGATTGCACAATTGCTTGAGTTCTCACAAGTTCCTTATCATCGATTGAATCGATCTGTTTCTTCATAGCTGCATTGTTTGCGCCTGGCAACATTCCTAGAAGTTTGGTCATTGATCCCATCTTCTTCATCGCCTGCAATTGTTCGAGAAAGTCCTCCAGTGTGAAATCTTCGCCCGACACGAATTTTTCTTCAAGTCGTTTCGCGCTCTCGCCATCAAGTGCCTTCTTTGCTTGTTCGGCGAGCGTCTGAATATCTCCCATTCCAAGAATGCGTGAAGCCATTCGATCGGGATAGAAATAATCAAAGTCTGAAAGTTTTTCACCTGTGGAAGCAAAAAGAATGGGCTTGCCTGTGACATCAGCAATCGATAGCGCCGCTCCACCTTTTGCATCTCCGTCAAGTTTCGTCAAGACAACTGCGTCGAAGCCAACTCCATCGTTAAAAGCTTGAGCAGTGCGGACCGCATCTTGACCAATCATGGAGTCAACGACAAAAAGTGTTTCATCCGGAGCAATTGCGTCGCGAATCTTGGAAGCTTGTTGCATCAATTCAGAATCAATACCAAGTCGACCAGCAGTATCGACAATGACCACGTTGTAAAGCTTCTGTTTCGCAAATTCAATTGCATCTTTACTTACCTTGATGGGATCTCCCACACCATTACCTAGTTCAGGTGCGAAAATTGGAACATTAATCGACTCCGCCAAAACAGAGAGTTGAGTTACGGCATTCGGCCTTTGAAGATCGGCAGCTACGAGTAACGGTGTATTGCCATCTTCTTTTAGAAACCGCGCCAACTTTCCGGCCAAAGTTGTCTTACCTGAGCCTTGGAGACCAGCAAGCATGATTACGGTTGGCGGCTGTTTTGAAAACTTAATTCGCCGAGCGGCACCACCGAGAATTGAGACCAGTTCCTGATTGATGATGCTGTAAATCTCTTGAGACTGTTGTGTGGATTGCCGCAGTTCTGGCAGCGCTTCTAGAGAACGTGTCTTGATACGAGCAACAAAATTATCGACAACCGAGAGCGCAACGTCAGCATCAAGTAGCGCTGCGCGTAATTCTTCGCAGGTTGCATCGATATCTGATTCAGTGATTCGCCCTTTCTTACGAAGGGAGCCGAAAACTTCACTGAATTTATTACTCAATCCTTCAAACACGAGTGAAGCCTATCTAATACACCCTTAGCCTTAGACAAGAGAAAAGCGGGCAGTCAACCCTCTCGACTGCCCGCTATCGTGCTTTCGCAACTTTTAGATCGCAGCTTCTCCTTTTTCTCCAGTTCTGACGCGTACCACCTGGTCGACAGAAGTAACCCAAACTTTTCCGTCACCAATGGAGCCAGTAGAAGCAGTTTTCACAATGATGTCGATGACTGAATCAACTTCTTTGTTTTCTGCAAGGATTTCGAGACGAATCTTTTGTATCAGATCTATCGGATATTCAGCACCACGATAAACCTCGACGTGGCCACCTTGACGTCCAACACCTGATACTTCGGAAACCGTCATGCCTTTTACACCTGCATCACGGAGCGCGCTTTTAACATCGTCCAGTTTTCCAGGCTTGATAATTGCAGTAATGAGTTTCATGGTTAGCGACCTCCCCGAAGAATTCCGCCCATTTCGTAGGCGCTTTCAGCATGCTCAGCGAGATCAACTCCAACGAGTTCTTTCTCACTTTTAATTCGGAAGCCGATCGTCTTTTCGATGACAAATCCGATGATTAATGTCATTACGAATGAATATGACATAACAACGCCTACGCCGAGAGCCTGCTTTCCCAGCAATGTTGTTCCACCACCATAGAAGAGACCATCGAGGCCAAGCGAGTTAACCTTGCTCGAACCGAAAAAGCCGATTGCCAAGCTTCCAACAATTCCACCAACTAAGTGAACTCCCACAACGTCGAGTGCATCGTCGTATCCAAATCGGTATTTCAATCCAACGGCGAGTGCGCATATAACGCCAGCCAAGAATCCGATTACAACTGCAGCCCACGGCGCAACGAAAGCGCATGCTGGTGTGATTGCAACGAGTCCAGCGACTGCACCAGACGCCGCTCCCAGTGATGTGGGATGTCCATCTCTGAATTTCTCCGTCAATATCCATCCAAGTAGCGCACCTGCTGTAGCAACTTGAGTATTGAGGAATGCTAAGCCAGCAGTTGCGTTTGCACCTAGTGCCGACCCCGCGTTGAATCCAAACCAACCAAACCACAGCAAACCAGCGCCAAGAAGTACCAACGGAAGTGAATGTGGACGCATCGGGCTCTTCTGCCAACCAATACGACGACCAAGAACAATTGCTAATGCAAGTCCGGCGGCGCCAGCATTGATATGAACTGCAGTTCCTCCGGCAAAGTCTTCAACACCACGTGCAGCAAGGAAACCAGCGCCCGTTACTGTGTCGCCAACTTTATTTCCGAAAGCAAAAACCCAGTGAGCAACGGGGAAATAAACCAACGTTACCCAAAGCGCAACAAAAATAGTCCACGAGACAAATTTCGCGCGATCTGCGATTGCGCCAGAGATAAGCGCTGGAGTGATAATTGCGAACATCAATTGGAATGTTGCAAAGACTAGAAGTGGAATGGGATAGATACCGCCATTATTGGTGAGTTCATTGACAGCGTCACCAAGTCCTGAAAGCGAGATTGATCCATACCATTCGGAATTTGCTTCGTATCCAAAAGCTAACTTGAAACCGTAAATAACCCAGAGCACGCTGACGACGCCAATAGTTACCATCGACATCATCATCATGTTCAATGCACTTTTTGCTCGAACCATGCCGCCATAAAAGAATGCCAGACCTGGCGTCATGAGCAATACAAGCGCAGAGCTAGCTAATACCCACGCAGTATCGCCAGCGCTTATTGCAACTTCAGACATTGTTATCTCCGAACTTTTGAGTTAAGTAATGTCACTCAAAGGTAAAAGGGTCTCGACGTTGAGAATGGGCAGATCGTGCTCCCCAACTATTACGCGCAGACCTCCCCTGAGATTTCAGCGAGGTGACAGTTCGTTGGGTTCTGTTACGTCTATGTTAAAAGTTCGCGGATATAGTCGGCGGGCACAAAGGCTTGAAGATCCTCTATCGCTTCACCAGTCCCCACGAATTTCAGTGGAACTCCAAGGTTCTTCTCCGTTGCCAGAGCAACCCCACCTTTTGTCGAACCGTCGAGTTTGGTCACGATCATTCCCGTTAGGGCAACGCTCTCTGAGAAAACTCGTGCCTGCTCTATCCCGTTTTGGCCGGTTGTTCCATCCAAAACAAAAAGTACTTCGTTTATCGGCGTAACTTTCTCAACAACCCGTCTGACCTTTCCAAGCTCATCCATCAGATTACTTTTCGTGTGAAGTCGACCAGCGGTATCGATGATAAGAACATCAATCCCCTCGTGAATTGCACGTGATGCGCCATCAAAACAAACTGCCGCTGGATCTGCGTTCTCGCTTCCTTTGACAACAGCAACTCCAATACGTTCACCCCACGTCACAAGTTGCTCTACCGCAGCAGCGCGAAAAGTATCAGCAGCAACAAGTAACACACTTTTTCCTTGCGAAGTGAAATGGTGAGCCAGTTTTGCAGCGCTTGTAGTTTTTCCAGTTCCATTGACTCCGACAATGAGAATCGTTGTTAGTCCACCGCTTGATGTAGTTATTGATCGACTTTGTTGAGAAAGAAATGTTTCGAGCGTTCTTACAACAGCAGCTTCCAGATTCTCAGATTTCTCACGTTTCACCAGTTCGATAATCTCGTCTGCAACCGTGACACCAAGATCGGCTTCAATTAAAACGCGACGAAACTCATCAAGATCTTCAATCGACGCTTTTGTTCGCGAAAACTTGGAGAGAAAGGAGCCAAACAATCCCATATTTAAACTGATTCAGTTTCAATTTCCCGCAAACGTTGCGAGATAACTTCGGAAACTCCATCACCACGCAT
>Ga0214917_10006662_pt1 | contig 11925 bp, 14 predicted proteins | sample LL_1208_BB_MetaG_FD_177983 | JGI IMG/M metagenome (GOLD analysis project Ga0214917, IMG submission 177983) | Freshwater microbial communities from Lake Lanier, Atlanta, Georgia, United States - LL_1208_BB | ecosystem: Environmental > Aquatic > Freshwater > Lake | place: USA: Georgia | collected...
TTTGATTTTTCGGGATTGAGCGCGGTGTCAACACCGTTGAGCGGCAGCGAGACCCTTGCACTCATTCAGAGTGGCAGCACCAAACGCGCAACGGTTGCGAATCTGTACACCGGCATGCATTACGGCATGTTTCAGGACAATCAGACACAAACCAATGGCGGCGCGACCACTGCCAATGTGATGCTGATACGCGTTACGGACTTTGCTAGCGGCATTTCTATTGCAAGCAATTCACGAATTACGATGAGCCGCACGGGTGTCTACAACATTCAGTTTTCATCGCAGTTTTCACGAGCTGGAGGCGCTGGGTTTTCGACCATTGAAGTGTGGCTATCCAAAAACGGCAGCAATGTGCCTGAGACCAACACACAATTGAATGTGCCGCAAAGTGGTGGCAAAGCCGTGGCTGCGTGGAACTTTTTAGTGCAAGCCACAGCGGGTGATTATTACGAGCTGTATTGGTCGAGTACAGATACAAGTGTGGAAATGTGGTATGCAGCGGCGGGCACCAATCCAACGCGACCCGAAACACCATCGATCATCTTGACAGTGTGTCAAGTCGGATGAGAGCATTTTTAGTGCAACGCCTGGCTGAAGTTCAAGAACTGGCAAAGCAGCATGAAATCGCCTTATTTCAACTCAGCGGCGCGATCCAAGAATTGAATTTCCTACTCGCAACCTTAAAGGACGATCATGCCACTGACCAAATCCCCAACCAAGAAAGCCTTCGAGAAGAACATCAAAGCGGAAGTGAAAGCAGGCAAGCCTGTTAAACAAGCCGTAGCCATCGCTTACAACGTGAAGCGAGAGGCAAGTAAACCGAAGGGCAAGAAATGAAAGGCAGACCAACAAAATATAAGCCTGAGTTTGCCGACAAGATGGTGGAGTTTTTTAGTCAGCCGCCGATCAGAGAAGTCACCACGGTAGACGCAAAAGGCAATGAAACCAAGCAAGTGCTGCCAGGCCATTTCCCAACCCTAGCAAGGTTTGCGACCAACATCGGGGTGACGAAAGACACCTTACACGATTGGGCAACTGCTAAACATATTGAAACAGGCGAGCTAAAACATCCTGACTTTTCATCTGCCTACAAAAAAGCCAAGGATTTGCAAGAAGCAAATTTGGTAGAAGGCACGATTGCAGGAGCGTATAACAGCACATTTGCGATCTTTACCGCCAAGAATGTTTTGGGCTGGCGCGATAAAGTCGAGCAAGAGATTACGGGCAAAGACGGTGGCCCATTGCAGGCCATTCAAGTGACTTTTGTGGCACCGGATGGATCAGCAAGTTGACATAGCCAAAGCAGAGTTTCCGTTCAAGCTGCAAGGGCTATTTAAGAAGTCACGCTACAAGGTCTTGTATGGAGGCCGCGGCGGTGCAAAGAGTTGGGGCATTGCACGAGCGTTGCTCATCATGGGCGCAAGAAAGCCCATGCGGATACTGTGTGCGCGGGAGTACCAAACCAGCATCAAGGATTCCGTGCATAAGCTGCTGTGCGATCAGATCGAAGCCTTGGGACTCATGCAGTTTTACGAGATCACGCAAGCAAGCCTTCGAGGAGCAAACGGCACAGAGTTTGCGTTCATTGGATTGAAGAACAATCCAGCCAACATCAAATCGTTTGAGGGCGTGGATGTGTGTTGGGTGGAGGAAGCGCAGACGGTCAGCCGCCTGTCTTGGAACATTCTGATTCCCACGATTCGCAAGGAAGGATCAGAAATTTGGGTGAGCTTTAATCCGGAGCTGGAGACCGACGAGACCTATCAGCGATTTGTAGTCAAGCCGCCAAGGGATTGCATCAGCATCAAAATCAACTATTGGGATAACCCGTGGTTTCCTGAAACCTTGCGCCTTGAGATGGAAGCGTTAAAGGGTCGAGACCATCAGTCTTATCAGCAAGTGTGGGAAGGCATCTGTCGGCAAACGGTGGACGGTGCGATCTTTGCCAATGAGCTGGCCAAAGCAGAAATGGAAGACCGCATTGGTAAGGTGCCTTATGACCCAACCAAGCCTGTGCATGCGGTGTGTGATCTTGGATGGGCTGATGCGACCGCCTGGTGGTTTTTGCAGTTCATCGGCATGGAAACCAGGTTGATTCGCTATTTTGAAGACACGCAGCGCACGATGACAAGCTACCTGGCGCAGCTGCAGACCTACGGTTACGTGTATGACACGATATGGCTGCCGCATGATGCACAGAACAAAACCCTAGCGGCTGCGGGCCGATCTATAGAGGATATTGTGCGGTCTAGCGGATACAAAACACGGATATTGGAGCGGGTGCCGGTTGTAGACTCGATTAACGCAGCACGCACGATATTCCCGAATTGTTACTTTGACCGCGAGCATTGTGCGGATGGTCTTAATTGCTTGCGGCACTATCGGTACGAAGTTGATCCGGACACGGGGCAATTCAGCAAAACGCCGCTTCACGATCATTATTCACACGGCGCAGATGCATTTCGGTATATTGCACTTATGATTCGGGAACCGCAGCGGATGCGTAAGAAAACCATGGTGACGCACGCTGGCAGCTGGATGAGTTAAGGACACGTTATGGCACTGCAAGACATGGATTACGATTCACGCATCGGCGAGGCGATCAAGTTTCTGCGCCTGGTGGGGGAAGCCGATAGCCAAAACCGCGCTGAAGCCCTAGGCGATCTGAAGTTTGCAGCCGGTGACCAGTGGCCGGTGGAAATCCAAAACAGCCGCAATCTGGAATCACGGCCATGCCTGACGATCAATAAGATTGACGCGTATGTGCGCCAGGTGACGAATCAACAGCGCCAGCAGCGCCCGCGGATCAAGGTGCATCCGGTCAACAATGAAGGCGATCTCAAGATTGCCCAGGTGATTGAGGGCATTACAAGACACATTGAGGTCAACAGCAACGCCGATACAGCTTATGACACAGCGTTCGAATACGCAGTCAAGATGGGTTGGGGCTATTGGCGAGTCAACACCAATTATGTCAGTGAAGACAGTTTCGATCAGGAGATTTACATCGACGCGGTGGACGATCCGTTTTCGGTCTACTTCGATCCTAATTCCGTGAATCCCGATGGTTCCGATGCCGAGCGGTGCTTGATTACCAGTGTGATGTCGAAGCGCGAGTTCCGGCAGCAGTATCCAGGCGCAGACGATGGCGCAAACTTCAGTGCGCGAGCCACCGGCGACAGTGATGCGGAGTGGGTGACCAAAGAGGACATTCGACTTGCCGAATATTGGTATGTCGAGCGGGAGAAAGCCACGTTGGTTTTGCTGTCTGACGGCACCAAGGTCTATGAGGACGAGCTGCCGTCACCGGAGCTGCTGGACGCAGACAACATCACGATCATGGAAACGCGTTCATCGTATCGACGTAAGGTCAAATGGTGCAAGCTGACCGCCATGGAGGTGCTTGAGGAACGCGAATGGCCAGGCAAGTTCATTCCGATCATTCCATGCTACGGGGCACAAGTGGTGGTCGAGGGCAAGCGCAAAAAGTACGGTTTGGTCAGATTTGCCAAAGACCCGCAGCGGATGTACAACTTTTGGCGCACGAGCATGACCGAATCAATTGCTTTGGCACCCAAGCCAAAGTGGTTGATTGCTGAAGGTCAAGATGAGGGCCATGAATCCGAGTGGGCATTGGCTAACATCAAATCCACGCCCATTTTGCGTTACAAGCAAAAAGACATCGAAGGGGTTCCAGCGCCGGTGCCGTCACGCATCCAACCTGAGCCGCCGCCTGACGGCATCATGGTGGCAGCGAGCGCAATTGCCGATGACTTAAAGACGGTATTAGGTATTTTTGATCCAGCGCAAGCGCTGCCTGGCAACTTGTCAGGCAAAGCCTTGCAAGGCCAACAGCAGCAAGTCGATCTATCGAACTTTCACTTTTACGACAACATGACCCGCAGCATCAAGCAAACGGGCAAGATCATCTTGGATTTGATACCCAAAATCTACGACACGACACGGGTGCTGCGAATCATTGGGGTTGATGGAAAACCGGACTTAGTGACCATCAACGAAATGCAAGCCACTGGTGAAGTGATGAATAACGTGACAGTGGGTTTGTATGATGTGGTGATGGAAACAGGGCCAGGGTACAACAGCAAACGCCAGCAAGCGGTGGATATGATGATGCCGCTCATGACTGAGCCACAAGTGTTCCAGGCAGCGGGCGATTTGTTGTTTCGCAACATGGACTTTCCTGGTGCTGATGTGATTGCTGACCGCCTGGCTGCCATGAATCCCTTGTCGCAAATTGACGCGCAATCCGATGTGCCGCCGCAAGTGCAGATGCAGTTGTTGCAAGCCCAAAAGACCATAGCGGACATGGAACAAAAGATGATTGCCATGCAGTTAGAGATCAACAACCGCGGTCAAGTAGCGCAGATCAAGGAAGAAGGGCAAAACAAACGCAAGTTAATGGATGTGGTGAGTCGAGCCTACAACACGGACACGATCAACGAGGCACGCGTCAATCAAAGTGCGATTAGAGCTGTGACAGATCAAAACCGCATGGAGCTGGATGCCATGGTGCGCCTGGTGCTCAAGGGCTTGCCCGCTGAAGCCTTACAAGAAGAAATGGCCAGGCGCGATGCAGAGCAACAGCAAGTGGTGCAATTTGCAGGGCAAGAAGTCAATCAAACGCAAAATCCATTTATTTCCATGGGGCAAGCGTTGATGGCACCACAAGCGCCGCCGATGCAGTAATTGACATGCAACAGATGAAAGCTGACAATTCGCCTACCAATGGGTTCATTGGGTCAATTCATAGGAACACCTATGCTGGAAACGACAGATCGCGTTGCTAGTAATTTAGTGACGAGTGACACATTAGCTGAATTTACAGCCCAAAAATTGGGTTTAGTTGAGGCTGCGCCCGTGGCAGAAGATGTTTCTGAGCCGGAACCGCAAGTCGAAGTGACAGACGAAGTAAAGGATAAAAAACCAAATCCGAAGTTGGAACGGCGGTTTTCTGATCTTACGAAGCAACGCGAACAAGCCAGGGCAGAAGCGCAGCGGGAACGCGAAGCACGAGAAGCATTAGAAAACAAGCTGAAAGAACTCGAATCAAAGATCAACCCACCACCGCAAGACACGCTTCAAGAGCCGCAGCCAGAGCAGTTTTCGGACATGTATGAGTACGCTAAAGCCTTAGCGGAATACACTGCCGATAAACGCCTGGATGAGCGGGATAAGGAAGAGAAGGCACGCAAGGCCGCAGCTGAACAGGAAGTGAAGTTTAAAACCTGGGCAGACCGCGTGAACGCAGCCAAAAATGAGCTTCCGAATTTTGAAGACATGGTGCAATCCAGCGATGTGCGCGTGAGTGATCCAGTTCGAGATGCCATCATTGAGTCGGAGCACGGGCCGAAGATTTTGTATTACTTAGCGGAAAACGATGAGTTTGCAAGAAAACTGGCAGACATGTCGGTTGTATCTGCGGTGCGTGAAATTGGGAAAATTGAGGCGCGATTTGAGCGAGCCAAACCTGAACCTAAGTCTGTGAATGTATCAAAAGCACCAGCGCCGATTTCGCCTATTCGTGGTGCTGTGAACACGGTTGATGCCAATGTAGACGCAAACGGTGTGTTTCATGGCACATATCAGCAGTGGAAAGCAGCACGCCAGGCCAAGCGCATTCGCTGAACATCCATTTTTAAGGACTAGGACATGTCAAATACACTATTAACCATCAGCAAGATCACTAATGAAGCGCTGATGGTCTTGGAAAACGAACTGACGTTTACGTCAGAGGTCAACCGCGAGTACGACGATCAATTCGCTGTCGTAGGCGCGAAAATTGGTAATACATTGAACGTTCGCCGCCCAGGTCGATTTATCGGCACGACAGGGCCAGCGTTGAATGTGGAAGATTTAAACGAAACCAGCGTACCGGTGACGTTATCCACACAGTTTCACGTGGATACGCAGTTCACCACGCAAGATCTAGCCTTGTCGCTTGACATGTTTAGTGACCGCGTGCTCAAGCCTGCTGTGGCTGCCATCGCCAACAAGATCGACTTTGATGGCTTGACCATGGCCAAAAACGCCACGGCCAACATTGTTGGAACAGCTGGCACACCGCCCACCGGTTTGATTACTTATTTGACCGCACAAGCCTATCTTGACGCTGAAGGTGCGCCACGAGATGGCCGCAGATCCTGTATTGTCGAGCCGTTTACGAGTGCAACGATTGTGGATGCGCTGAAGGGTTTGTTTAATCCCACAGCACAAATCAGTGCTCAGTACACCAAGGGTTTGATGGGCCGCGACAGTTCAGGCATGAACTGGAAGATGGATCAAAACGTGGTGAATCAGACGTTTGGTTCGTATTCCGACACGTTGTCCACCAACACTTCGACGTTTACGGGTTCGCTGACCACCGGTTGGGCATCGACTTCGACGATCACGCTGGTGTCGAGCGCGGGTACGGCAGCGCTGAAGCAAGGCGATGTGATTCAGATTGATGGCGTATACGCTGTTAATCCACAGAATCGCGCAGCCTACGGTTCGGGCAAACTGCGTAACTTTGTGGTGACGGCAAACGTCACAGTGGCAAGCGGTGGCGGTACATCGGTGACTGTATCGCCTGCAATCATCACTGGCGGGCAGTTCCAAAACGTCACGGTGACAACGACCAGCGCCACGGCAGTGGTCACGCCGTTTAACAAGACGGGCAAAGTTAGCCCGCAAAACATCGTAATGCACCGCAACGCGTTTACGTTGGCCACCGCAGATCTTGAGCTGCCGGATGGCGTGCATTTTGCGGGTCGCGCATCGGACAAGGAACTTGGTTTGTCGATTCGCGTGGTGCGTCAGTACACCATCAACAATGACAGCATTCCAACGCGTCTTGATGTGCTTTACGGTTGGGCACCGCTTTATCAAGAGCTGGCTTGCCGTGTTGCAGCTTAATTTAAGGGGATAGACAAATGAGCAATCCAGGCCCAGCAGTAACAAGCACCAATCATCCGACGAACCTGGCTTCCAACCAGGCGCTGCGGGTGATTGCCAGCGCACAAAGCGTGAACCTAAACGCTGTTGCAGATACCGTGGCGCAGATTTTTGCCGCGGGTAATGTGAGCGTGCAAAGCATCATTGTGACCAATGCAAGCATCAATTTGACCACAGCGCAGTTAGCTGTGTACACCGGTGCTGGCGCAACAGGAACGGCAGTCAAGACCGCTTATGCGTTGTCGGGTAATACCAGTTCAACGGTGGTGGTGGTCACAGCAGCAACGTCTACGGCGTTGATTACGGGTGACCAGCTGTACATTCGATGCACCACGGCGCAAGGTGCAGCCGCCACCGCGGATGTGTTTATCTACGGTTATGATCTGTCATTCTTGTTGTAAGAAACCATGACTTGAGCGAAAGAGCCGCCTCCACAAGAGGTGGCTTTTTTTCATCAAAACAAGGAAGAATCGATGTCAACAGTCAATGCTTTTACCCCAAGGGGATCAACGGTTTTAGTCAGCACTTCGTCGGTACAAGTGTTGACCGATGACAATGTGAATGCCATTTCCTATCGGGTGCGGAATATTTTGAATGTGCCCGCATATTTTGCGTGGTCTGCAGCTGATCCTACGGGCGCAGCCGTCACAGTGGGATCGACCACCGCACCGAGCGCCGGAACGCCAGCCTATAACGTCATCGGTATGTTTGCCGAGTCGGTTGAGGTGTTTACGCTGCCGCCCAAAGTGTGGATGAAAGCCAGTGCATCTAATGCCTTTGAAGTGACACCAGGCGAAGGTCTATGATCCGAGGATTGGGCATTCGCGCCTATCGGTTTGTGTGTACGTTAGGCATCGCGCATGTATTCGGCATTCTTTTGCAAGAAAACGGTGATGATTTGTTGCAAGAAGACGGCGGCAAAATTGTATTGGAGTAGATAAATGGCTGTTTATTTGTCGCCATTTGGCGGCGTTGGAGCACAGTTTTTTGACAATACAGGCAATCCGTTGGCTGGCGGCAAAATTTTTTCTTATGCAGCCGGAACTAACACGCCGCAAGCAACATATACGACCTATCTTGGCAACGTAGCGCATAGCAATCCCATCATTTTGGATGCAGCGGGACGGACACCAGCGGGCGGCGAAATTTGGCTTGAGGTAACGCAAGTCTATAAATTTGTCTTACAGACCAGCGCTAATGTATTGATTGGCACGTTTGACAATATTGTTGGCGCTGGATCATTATTTTCGACGATAGATAATTTTACCGGAACCGGATCAACAACCGTTTTTATATTAAGCAATGCTCCATTCAATAAAAACGTAACGTTTGTTTATATAAATGGTGTATATCAAAATAAAAACACTTATTCTGTTTCAGGGAACGCATTAACGTTTACTACAGCGCCGCCAAATACAGCAACGATTGAGGTTATGTATTTGCAAATTGCTCAAACTATTGGTTTGAATGATTTCACAGGAAATGGTATTGCAACAACATTTACATTGACGGGATCACCATTCAACGTAAATTCTACATTTGTATTTATCAACGGCGTCTATCAACAAAAGAATACATACACAGTAGTAGGCACAACACTTACATTTTCAACAGCGCCGCCCAATATGTCAACGATTGAAGTGGTGTACACATAGCGGAGCATTCAAGTGGCTGATAAAAAAATTTCGCAACTTACCGCAGCAACAACACCGCTTGCGGGAAGTGAAGTGCTGCCGATTGTGCAGTCATCAACAACCGTTAAAGTAAGCGTGGCTGATGTCACTAAAGGCCGCACACTGCAGACCACGGGGATCAACGATAACAACAACAATGAAGTCATCACAATCACAACGACGGCATCGGCAGTAAACGAATTTACGGTCGCCAACGCTGCGACAGGCGCAAACCCAGTGATCTCGGCCACGGGCTCGGACACAAACATCGGGATTACGCTGACCCCAAAGGGAACGGGTAATGCGGTGTTGACGAGCGGCAACCTGGTGGTGGCGAATGGAAATGGGATTGATTTTTCAGCCACCAGCAGCGGCACAGGAACAATGACGAGTGAACTGTTGGCCGATTATGAAGAAGGAACATGGACTCCAACAGATGCAAGCGGCGCAGGTTTGACGTTGACCGTTGCATCAGCAAATTACACAAAAATCGGCAATACCGTCCGGCTGCAAGCTCAGATTACATACCCAAGCACTGCCAGCGGCGCAAGTGTTTTACTCGGAGGTCTTCCGTTTTCAAGCGCGCAATATGCAATCGGTGCAGTAAGATCAGTTGTTGCATGTGTCGCAACAGCACTCGGCTCAAATATATATGTGCATAGCCCATTGAATGTTGCAATAACCAATGTAGAACTTACAGGCGCGATTTTTATATTTACCGTTGTTTACAATGTTTAGGAAATCAGCATGAGTCTTACAAAAGCAAGTTATTCAATGATTCAAGGCGCGTGTTTCAATGTCTTGGATTTTGGGGCCGACCCAACAGGAATAAACGATTCAACAACAGAAATTCAAGCGGCAATTGATGCGGCGGAAAATGGAGCATTGTATATTCCTACGGGAACATATACATGTTCAAGTTCAATACAAATTAAAGCTAATACGCTAATTTTTGGTGATGGAAGAGCATCATCAATTTTAAGTTTTACGCACACTGGCAAAGCGCTGTTTTCGTCGTTTACGCCAAATACAACCAATGTTGCCGATATTAAATTGCGCGACTTTGGAATTACGTGCACAAACGCAGCAAATAATGATGGAGCGTATGTAGATATTTGCGGGACATTTATTGATTTAGAAAACATTAAAATTAGCGGAACGTTTCTCTATGGGATCATTTTAGATCAAAGCGAACTTGTAACAATTTTGCGTTGTGAAATTATTAACACCAGAATAAATGGTGCAAATATTTACATCGTCAATGGTAGTAGTTACACACCTGGCAATCTTCCTGGATTTACCAACAACATTACTGTGCGGGAAACGCAACTTAATGCTTTATCAACAAACTACGCTTTGATCTATGACCAAGGCGGCGTTGGGCATTGGTTCCAAAATAATAATTACAATGGCGGTGGTACGGGTATTGTGGCGTATGCGGTAAAAAATTTAAATATTTTTGGTGGAGCGTTTGAAAGCCAAGCATCATATCCCATAGTAGTAGATCAAGGAAATCCAACAGGCTCAGGGGTTTACACACCATGCGAAGAGGTCATTATTATGGGATGCGGAATAGCATCTTTAGCAGGAACGCAACCTATAGGCATACTTGTGGCGCGTGTGCGCGGAGGTCAAATTACCAATAACATTTTTTCCGGTTTTACAACCGGTGCAATTGCGTTAAGCACAGGAAATCGTCCAACAGGAGTTTTGATTGACGGAAACTTTTTTACTGTTGGCACGGCAGTGCAGCCTGCAATGGTGGATGTGGGCGACTCGACAAACGTTCAGTTAAACGACATCAATCAAAAAGCAAATACAAAATCAACGGCTGGCGGCGCAATTGTTGGGGCAAATAATATTACACCAGATAGCATGTTTGGGATTGCTAATGGAGATTATTTGTTTTGCATAAATCTAGGTGGCACAAATGGCGAAATTGTGCAAGTCACTGCAGTGACATCAACAACATTTACAGCAACATTTGCATCGACTAAAACGTCTTCGTTTTTAATCAACGGCGTAAGAGCGCCTTAACATACCGTGAATATTAAGCAACACTAGGGGATCAAAATGGCGTTAGAAAAAGTGTTTGTTGTTGACCGCATTGAGGTGATTGAAAACGGCTGTGTGCAAGTTCGCACCAAGACAGCAATTCTTGAAGACGGCAAGCAAATCAGCGGAGCGTTTCACCGCCACGTTGTTGCACCAAGCGATGACTACAGCAGCGAGGATGCCAAAGTGCAAGCCGTATGCGCTGCCGTGCATACGCCTAAAGTCATTGCAGCATATCAAGCAAACCTATCTCAGGCATAAGACATGGCAACGCCCTATGACATCATTACCCGTGCGATGAAAGACATTGGGGCACTAGCTGCGGGAGAGATACCAACAGCAGATGAAGCTCAAGACGGGCTTGATTTGCTCAACGACATGATCGCGCAATGGTCGAATGAAAACATGATGGTGTTTTACCGCACTGAAATCATCTTTCCGTGCGTGCAGAATCAAATTCAATACACCATCGGGCCAAGCGGTAATGTAGGAGCGGCATTCACCGGATCAATCAGTTTGACAACGTTGACTGTGCCTGCCAACGCGGTAACGTCCGGCGCTATTACCATCGGCATGACTTTGACAGGCAGCGGCATCACGCCTGGCACCACAATTGTGGGATTTGGCACGGGCGCGGGCGGTAATGTCAATGAAGGCGGCACGTATACGGTCAGCATTTCGCAGACGGTGGCAAGCACAGCCATCACAGCGTATTACGAGAGGCCACTGACCATTGAAAGCGCATTTGTGCGAGTTACGACCACAAGCAATGGTGTACCGATTTACGGGGGTGGTTTGGACTATCCCATTACCATTCTTAGCTTAGAAGAATATGAATCGATTGGCCTGAAATCGTTGAATGGGCCATGGCCAAAAGCCTTGTACTACCAGCCATCCGAATTGTTAGGCACGATTTATTTGTGGCCTAATCCCGCACAAGGCGAAATGCATTTGTTTACGCAAACCATCTTCCGAGAATTTGGGGATTTATACGGCACGATGCAGTTTCCGCAGGGCTACAACATGGCGCTGCGTTGGTGTCTGGCAGAGCGGATGATGCCGATGTACGGCAAGATGGGCCAGCTGCAGATCCAACAGATCACAAACTATGCAGCACAAGCCAAAGCAACCATCAAGCGAACCAACATGAAGCCGCCGCAAGTGTCCAAGTATCCGGACGTACTGATGACCGGACGGCCTAAAGATGCTGCGTTTATCCTTGATGGGGGCTTTAACTAACGGG
>Ga0214917_10006663_pt1 | contig 11925 bp, 10 predicted proteins | sample LL_1208_BB_MetaG_FD_177983 | JGI IMG/M metagenome (GOLD analysis project Ga0214917, IMG submission 177983) | Freshwater microbial communities from Lake Lanier, Atlanta, Georgia, United States - LL_1208_BB | ecosystem: Environmental > Aquatic > Freshwater > Lake | place: USA: Georgia | collected...
ACAGGGGAGAAAATATAATCATTACTGGAGCTACTGGCTGTGGAAAAAGTTATTTAGCTTCCGCTCTGGGTTATCAGGCTTGTACAAAAGGTAAAAGAGTGGCTTACTTTTCATTGCCCAAATTACTAAGTAAGCTGAAATCTGATAAGCTTGACGGCAGCTTCCGAAAAGAAATGGATAGAATAGAAAATAAAAATCTACTTATTCTTGATGACTGGGGGCTTACGCCCCTGGATACCGCTGCACGCCTTGCATTACTACAGATTATTGAGGATAGACACAGCAGATACTCAACTATTATAACCTCTCAGCTACCTATATCTGCCTGGCATCAGTATATAAATGAAAACACAGTGGAGGATGCTATCTTAGACAGAATTATTCATCAGGCACACAGAATCGAGCTTAAAGGCGAATCATTACGTAAAACAACAAAAATATATGCCGGATGAGAAGATAAGAGAAATACATTCGAGCAAGTGTGGAAAACGAGAATAATTCTATCGAATTATTTCCCGTTTCCCACAACTACAAGGTTATGATGATGATGATTTATTTTAATTATTAGATTAACTTCGCTGATAATATCAGTGGGGAACACCACACTTTTATCTGAAAAAGTTCAGTTATTTTTTTAACCCGTCAAATCATACTCTGAGGTGGCTCAGTTTGACCGGAATGAGTGGCTCAGTTTGCCCCGGAATATACAATAAAGGAATTTGAAAATATTGTAAGCCCAATTGATGAACAAATAAAAGTTTACAGTAAACAAAATAAAATACTTCTTTCATTGAAAGATTTGTTGCTTTCAAAATTAGCAACAGTAAATTAAAATGAAATTCACAGAAGAAAAATTAGAAAAGGCGTTTACTGAATTGTTGGGGCAAGAAGGCTTACCCCACCATTTGGGCATAAACTCGAAAATAATATACTGTAATTAGAATGAACTGCGAAATAATCATATACCAAAACCCCGAAGGCAACATCAAAATAGATGTTCGCTTAGAGGAAGAAACCGTATGGCTTACACAAGAGCAAATGGCCACCTTATTTGGCAAAGCCAAGTCCACCATCAACGAGCATATCAAAAATATTTATGAAGAAAAAGAGCTGGTAGAATTAGCCACTATGAAGAAATTCGGAAATTCCGAATTTCAGCAAAAAGCCCCGTTTTATTACAATCTGGACGTTATTATTTCGGTGGGTTATCGGGTAAAATCGCCCCAAGGCACACAATTTCGCATTTGGGCTACCCAAAGGCTTAAAGAATACATCATCAAAGGTTTTGCACTGAATGACGACCGTTTTAAGACCGGCAATTCAATGAACTATTTTAACGAATTACAAGAACGCATCAGGGAGATACGTCTTTCTGAACGGTTTTTCTACCAAAAGATTAAAGACATCTACACCACTAGTATTGACTACGATGCTAAAGATGAGAAAACCATTGCGTTTTTTAAAGTGGTACAGAATAAATTACTTTGGGCCATCAATGAACAAACGGCAGCGGAGTTGGTGTATCGCAGAGCAGATGCTACCCTGCCCTTGATGGGTATGCAATCCTTTGACAAAAAAGGAACAGTTCCTGTCAAAAAATCGGATATAAGCATTGCAAAAAACTATCTGAACGAAGAAGAAATCAAACTACTTGGGTTGTTGGTAGAACAATACCTTGCTTTTGCAGAAACAATGGCACAGCAGCGAACACCCATGTATATGAAAGACTGGATTGACCGACTGGACTCTATACTTCAATTAAACGGCCGGGAACTATTAACCCACGCCGGAAAAATCAGGCATGAAATGGCATTAAAAAAGTCGGTCGAAGAATTTGAAAAATACGAGCTTTCGCAAAAGGCATTACAAAAAGAACAGAGCCTGAAAGAATTAGAAGAGGATATTAAGAAGTTGAAGAAACCTAAAAAATGAAATTCACAGAAGAAAAATTAGAAAAGGCGTTTACTGAATTGTTGGGGCAAGAAGATATGTCAAGTTTTCTGCTCAAAAAACTTGACATTAATAAAATATAATTACCTTTACATCATGACTTTAGCATCACAAATACAATCCAAAATAAAGAAGCTACCCGAAGGCAAATCCTTTGGTTATGCCGATTTGGGTATTGCTAAAGAAGATTTTCTAACGGCTGCCAAAGCGCTGGAGCGGTTACAAGCTAAAGGAATTATTAAAAAATTATCGAAAGGTCTTTTCTACAAACCCGAACAAACCTTTTTTGGCGAATTACAGCCAGATTACAGCGAGCAACTTCGCCCCTATTTATTTGAAAACGGAAAGCGCATTGCCTACGAAACAGGTTATTCGCTATACAATCGAATGGGTTTAACTACTCAAATGGCTTTTCGCATAAAAATAGCTAGCAGGAGTAAACGCATATCCATCAACAGAGGTTCACTAAAGGCGGATGCAGTAAAGAGTTATGCCGAAGTAACCGAGGCCAACTACGAACTGTTAGGATTTTTAGATGCCATTAAAGACATCAAACGAATACCCGATTGTTCGGTAAGTCAGGCAGTAAAAATAATAAGTGGTAAAATCAACAAATTAAGCGAAAAGCAAATTTCAGATCTGGTGAAATATGCCTTGCTCTATCCAACAAGAGTAAGGGCTTTAACAGGTGCATTGTTAGAAAACTTAAACAACCAAGCCAATACCGAAAAGCTGAAACAAAGCCTAAATCCGCTTACAAAAGTAAAGTTAGGTTTAAAAGAAACAGAATTGCCCACCATAAAAAACTGGAATATAGAATGAAGCTGCATCAAAACATAAAACTGTTTAGGGATGCGGTGAGAGTAACTGCCCAGAGAATGAACATTCCCCCAGAGTTTGTAGAAAAAGACTATTGGGTTACCTGCGCTTTGTTCACCATTTTCAATAATGAAATTGGCAAAGACACCGTATTTAAAGGTGGAACGGCACTATCTAAATGTTACAATATGATAGAACGTTTTTCAGAGGATATTGATTTGGTAGTGTTGAGACGAGAGGGAGAATCAAACAACAGATTAACTACAAAAATTAGAACGATTACACATTAGAAGAAATCAACGACAACTATCCAAAATTTTTACTTACTACAGTTGGATTTACCCAAAACCGAAATGGAGTAAAACATTTGAACGTTTTTAATTGGTTGCTTGAAACAAACTAAAAATAATAACTACTGTTTATTTCCACATCATCCCATTAATTTTTTGAGGCACTTAGATATGCCAGCAAATCTGCTAATTCCTGATGACTGATATTCAATGACTTTGCTGCCGGCATCAAACTTTTGGTTTCTTTTACTTTTGATTTCACCTCTGACTTTTTTAGCACCATTTGTTTACCTGCTAAATCTTTAATGGTTAGATTATTTTCATTTTCAGAAAGTAAAAAGCCATAATATCTGTTTTCATCTTTCATTTCAATATTGAATGCCTCATAGCCAAATACAATAGAGGAGTTCGGATAAACGATGGCTTCATAAAGACCTGATTTATCGAGTTTAGAACTAATATGCGTAAGATTTGGACCTATTTGTATGCCCAACATATCCATTTGGTGGCATTGGATGCAATGGGTGTTAAATACCTCTTTTCCTGCTGCGGTATTGGAAACTAAACCTAAAATATCTGCCTGAGGATAGGACAAATTTTCATTTTCCATTTGATGTAAGTTTTGTGCCTGTAGCCTGATAGCTTGTAAATCACTGGCCAAAAGTGCCTTTCTGGAGGAATCGGCAAGCGCCCCGGTAAGGATATTTTTTTTATATAAATCAATGAGAATTTGAGCCCCTACTTCATTTTTTGCCATGGATAAAGCCGTATTTTTTCGATCTCCAAAAGCAATATTTTCATTTTGCAATTTTTCTTTATTGGCAAGCATTTTAAAAAGGATTTTTTGCTTTGCCAGTGCATCGGCGTCGTCTGACCAATCGTAGAGTTGACTCCACAAATTAGAACTTCTAAAAACTAACCAATAACTGGCTTCCTCCGCGATGGACTGATTAGCGTTTGTTTTAAATGTTAAAACGGCTTGAACTGCCTCTTTTGTAGGCATAAATCCAATGGCAGTAAGCGCTTTTTTCCGTTTTTCAAGGGTACTTTCTGTATCAAGGACAATGTTTTTAAAAAAATCCAAAGCTGAATCCGGATGTAAAGTGAATAAGAGATCAAAATATCCCTCTCTCTCTAAAAGTTCCTTGTTTTGTTTGTAAAAAAGATCTACATTTTCCTCTCCTAAAACCAGCTTTACGGCATTGTTAAAATAGGCATCCTGGTAAGGTAAAAGCAAAGACTGAAGGATAGTATTTTTAGTACTATAGGTTACTTTTTCTAAGGCCAGAAGGATTTCACGACGCAGAAAAGATGAACTTTGGGAGGGCATCTTTTTTATCATTTCCATAAGATTATCTGCTGATAAAACGGAGCGAAGGGCTCTGAAAGCTACTATTTTTTGATCTTCATTTCCGTTTATAAGTTTATTTTTCAAAAAATCGATGCCTCTGTCTCCGGCATATCCCATAAGGTAATAAGCTCTGGCCGAGGTGAAAGGATTTTTGTTTTGGACCCAGGAGATGGCAGCTTCAAAGGCAGATGATTCATTGCTTTTAAGGGCATTAAAAGCCTGATTTCTAACATTGACGGCAGGATTATTGAAAGCGGTGAGTAAACCTTTTCGCGTAGAAAAATCAAGAACCGGGGATTTTAATTTTTTTCCTTTTGGGGTAATTCGGTAAATACGACCATAGGCCTTTTCATCTTTTACCTGATGGCCTCCGACCACAGCATCAAACCAATCGGCAACATACAATGCGCCATCTGTGCCGATAAGCGCGTCAGAGGGGCGGAACCATTTTGATTTATTGTCGAAAAAAGCTTTATTGTTCCATTCGTAAGCAGGATCATCCTCTTTATTTGAACTTAAAAAGATAGATTTTTTTCCAGCCAGTTGATAGCCGGAGCCAGATTTATACGGTTGATAACCAAAGAGTACATTTCTGCCGGCATCACAACTTAGCACCATGCCTCTATACTTTACACCCAGACCATCGCCTTCTATTCTCAACATACCAGTGGGGGAGCCGGCTCCGGTATTATCACCAGCAGGCATTACTCCCGGGTCATTCTGGTGCCAGTGCGCTTGCCACATGGTTTGGTTGGGTCTATGATCTGCGTTCCAGTAACGTGTACCGTCTTCGCTAAAAAAACCCGCATTTCCACCTTCTGCCAACCAGGAAACCCGACAGGTAACTACTTGATCGTCATTATCATTTTGCCACATATTACCCATTCCATCCACATAGGTTTCAAATGAATTTCTAAAATTATGAGCTAAAACTTTTAATCCTGTTGCATCTGCATTCATTTTCAATTGTAGCCCTCCAACCCATATTTTCCCATCATCACTTTTTTGATTTCCTTGATTTTGAAGATTATAGGGAGATCCGCCTGTATATAAACTGCCTGAACGTAAAGTAAATCCGGATTTATCAGTAACCTGATGTGGCCCTGCGTTTCCCACGTTAAAATAATAAGCGCCATCGGGACCTGTTACGACACTATGCAAAGAATGATCGTGGTCGAAACCGCCAAAACCAGTCAATAAAATTTCTTTTTTATCCGGTTTATCATCTCCGTCGGTATCTGTATATTTAATTAAGTGAGGAGAACAAGAAACAAGCACTACATTTCCAAGAACGGCAATACCCATTGGACTGATGAGATCTTTATCTTGTACATAAACTTTGGATTGGTCTGCTTTGCCATCCTGATCGCTATCTGTTAAGATGACGATTCTATCCCCTTCTTCTCTGTTTAAAAATGGTTTTCCTTCCCGATTGAACTTTCTATAATTTACAGCTTCTGTGACCCATATTCTCCCTTTAGCATCGGTGTCCATATTACTTGGGTTATAAAGCATAGGAGATTCAGCCCAAAGATTAACTTCTAAATCATCAGGAAGATATAAATCGAGGGGATATTCATTGGCAAGCTGAAATGGATTTTTATCCAGTGAGAGCAATAAAGCACTTACAAATGCCAGCTTTAAAAATTTAAAATAATTAAGCATTGAAAATACTTTTTAGGAAAGTAAGATTTTGTTGATGTCCATGTATAAAATCATATTTAGGGGGTAAAGCCCCTTCTATTTGCATCCATTTAGCAGGATGAAAGTTAATATCATTTAATGCACGGGAAACTTTAACCCAATCGATATCAGCTTTTCCGAGAAAGGCTCCATTTTCTTTAAGATGAAGCTCACAAATATTTTTATTCCCCAAAAGCTTGATTTCGTGATAAATATCATTTCCTGCATCCTGTGCATTCCTAAAATCGTAATAGACCTTTAAATTATCAGAACCCACCTTTTCCATGATATCAAGATGTTCCTCTGCGGTTAGATAGGATTCTATGCCCAGGGTAATCTTATTTTTTTCAGCATAAGGCATCACTTGTTTTAATTTTTGAATCACAGTATCCACACCTTTAGCATCATTTCTCAGATCATTTTTAGAGAAAAATGCCAATAAGACTACTTTAACATTAAAAAATGTAGCGGCATCGATAGCATCAAAAACCCATGCATCTGTTTGATTATCTGACTTATATGGTACATTATTTAGTTCTCCAATGGCCAAGGAGGAAATGGCTATACCTGTTTCTTTTGCTTTATCACGGAACTGGATTTGCGTGGTTTTATTTCGCAGGTGCATGCCATCCTGGCGGGTGCCTAAATTTACCTGAACACCGTCTAAACCGATAGATTTTGCCACGTCAAACGCAGCTAATGTTGAATTTTGACCCAAGGACCAGTCACAAGCGCCAATTTTATATTTTGTACGCCCCAAGGAAGCTAAATATTCAACATCGATACAAGAAGAAGCACCTAAAATCGTTAAAGATTGTAAAAACTGACGTCTTTCCATGATAATCAGGATGAGGTTACCTTGTAATAATACGAAAATTTATTTCTATTATAAACCGTCAGTATTAATTAATAACAAAGAGGGGAGAAACTATTTGTAATAAGGAATTTTCTTTCCAAAGGAGTAAAAATAAAACGAGGGCAAAAATTACTCTTAAAGCAAAAACGAGAGTAATTTTTGATTTTATTTACTCTCGAATACGCATCGGAAGTAACAAACGTCTTCGTTTTAAAAAATAGCTTTTTCTTAGTAAAAGATTAACAAAATATTAGTCTTTCACTTATACTTTATTAAAAAAGTAACCGTTTCTCCATTGACGTATAAAAATGAATATATCTTTTCTAGTTATAATTCCAAACAAAAATGAAGAAAAATTTAGTTGTATTTTTATTTTTAATCAGCATTTCATCTGTTTTTTCTCAAAGTTTACCTACAGACATCTTTCAGATTGTACCAAAGCGATTTTCTATTTATGAAACACCCAATGGAGAAATAGGTTATTGTTTATCAGCATCGGGTCCTTATGTGATGTATGATAAACCTGTATTTGAAGTTAATATACCTGAAACACTTCCTGAAAAGGAGCAAATACCTTATGCTAAATTGCTTTTTTCTGGTATTTATAGTTTACTCTATGAATATAAAAATTATGATGGATTATTTCCTAAAACATCTCTTTCCATTTTTGCTTTAGGTAATTATAGGGCTTTATCGGATGAGGTACTAGACATCATGAATAAGTCCATTCTGCCCAACAGGGGATTTTTGGAAACAATCTATCAATGGGTAAAACCTTATTATATAAAAACGTTTAATTCCCTCACCTATGAGGAACAAAATATCTGGCTGATTAAATTAAATATGGCTGAAAGATATGTTTTACATGTATTGAAAGAAAAAAACGAGAAAAAATATGAACAATGGCTGAAAGTAAATGGGTATGAATCAGATGAAAAATTAGTGGGTTTTTTGAAACGTAGATTGATTAAAAAACAATGGAAAATAGCTGATTGTGATTATTGGATAAATAAGCTAAAAATTCAATTTTCTCCCTTGCTTAAAAATAAAAATGTATTAAAATCTCATTATCAGGTTATAGGTGAGATAAATGATAAGTATATGATGGCTTGTAATCATAATGCACGCTACTTTATTATGGATAAACAATATAATAAACTGTTCAAAGAAGATTTTTCACTAATTCAAAGGGAGGAAGGAGATACTTTAATTGGATATCCAAAAATAAATTATAATAAATTTCAAAAATTTATTATCGACAAGCAGGGAGAGATTCAAATAGTTGGAAATTAAGTATAGATTTTTAAAGACCGTATGGAGTAAAAAAAGGGTGGAAAATGTAATTTTTCCACCTCTTTTTTTATTAAAGGGCAACACCTAATAATGCCAATAAGATTAAAATACCAAGACCCAGCCAGGCCGATCTTTTCATAGCTTTATTATTAGAGGCTAATAAAAATACTAATAATACACCTATAAAGGCGAGAAAAAATCCGGCTAAAAACCCAATAAGATTAAAGCCACCTTCTGTGTCTGCCAGTTCTTCCTCGAGATTTATAGGTTCAGTACTGGCTGTTTTTCTTACCTCTTTTTTCAAAAGAAATAGAGCAAGTTTACCTTTTAAGCCTAATTTTTCGCCTGTTAGATCTGCATATCTTGCAGGCGTCAGATTTAGTAAATCTTGCGTTGACAATTGTATCGAAGAGGTGTTTGTTACATTGGATCCATCGACTGGTGGTAACGCAGCCTGTAGAGTCATAGTCGAAAACACTAAAAGAAAAAGAATAAGATGAGATAATTTCATAACATTCAATATTTAAAAAGTAAATAATTAGGTTTAAAAAGATTAAGCTTTTGCAGGTTCTTTAACCATGGCTTTTTTTTGAAAGATAACAGTTCCTTTTCTGCAAGTTGAAAAATTATTTCGGGGAATAAATCGCCCGCTTAATTTTTCGTTGTCAAAAGAAAGGAAAAAGGATAGTAAACATAAGGCCTTTTTATTGGCATAATTGGTTTGAATTATCTTTTCCTCAATGATATTAACTTTGTTATGAGTTATACTTCCTTTGACACTGGTTTCACAATAGAAATTTGCTCCATTAGAATAGGTTGTTCCGTAGAACACATGGTCATTTATTTTTTCAACGATAAGAATATAATCAAAAACTTGGGTAGAATCATCCAGTTTTCCGTGCCAGGTACCCAATATATCCTCCTCGTTTTGAGCTGATAAACAAGCCAAATGGCAAAACAGCAAAAGGAATAAAAGTTTGATACGAAAAATCATGTGTTATGATTTAATACCATTTTACCAAATATACAAAATTTTCTCACAAATTGGCTCTTCCTAAGAGTGCATTAAATGTTAATGGACAAATAAATATATTTCCGGTTATTTCCACCCCATTTTAATGGTTGAAGAGCTACTATGTGCAATAAAAATGATAATAAAACGCTAAGACCCAGAAAGGCGGATTAATTTATTTTTTATCGAATAATTCACGGTAATTCATTCCAATCATGTCAAAGGAAATCTTTAGATTAGTTTCGAGGGAATCATTGGTAAAAAAAGTCTCCGCCTTAGAAACATATTGTGAATTATAGGATATGAAAAATTGACTATCTTCTTCTGCAAAAGAAAAGTATCCTAAAAGGCATATACTGGATAGTTTTTCTATAATTTGATAGAAATCTTTTTCTGGCTCTTTAAATGGAATGAGGTAGGTACATATTAAACGCATAACAATAATATCATCCAATGTCTGATAAATTAAATTGACAAGAAAGATTTGATCATCAATCTCTTTTTTAAAAACAATTACATTTTCATCAGGAATTATTTGATCATTATAATCAGTAATTTCTAACTTTTTTAACTGTTCGTAAATAAAATTATTTATTGATTTTTTCATAAAATTTAATTTAATTTCATTGCATTTCAAGTTTAAACTTTTTCACACTTTTTTTGAATTTAATTTCTTCACTATCATCAGCTGTATCATAGACGCCTTTATCTTTATATTTTTCAATCATATAGCCCTTAATTTTATCATCATTGAACTTTGTTAATAACATTTTTTCCATCATATCTAGTCTTTCTTTTGATGAAATATGTTTTCTATTACTTGCGGTTCTAATAGCTATTTGTGTTTTTTCAAAAAAATAATCTTGATGGGCTGGATCAAGTTTATGAATATCTTTTAATTTTATTTCACCATTGGCCAGGAATATTGCATCTTCCTTCATTTTTTTTATGATTCCTTCTTTTTCAGGAATATTAAATAATCTAGAAAACTTTAGAATCCTAGCTTCATCTTTTTTAACCTCAGCAGCAATATTATTTATAGCTTCTTGTTCGAGTTCAAGAAAGCTATTTAAATTATCTTGGGTAATTGGGCTATCACTCGTTTGGTTATTATTCATATTTTCTATTTTAGTTTTTAGTTCCGATTTTTTTATATTCAATTCACTTTTTTCTTCCTTGGTTATGTTGGGTGGGGATTGGGTTTCTTTTTCTTCAAGATCATTTATTCTTGATAAAATTAAAATCGCATCTTTAAATCCAACTCTTCCTGATTTTTCTTCAATTTTATCTATTTTTAATTTTTCTATATCCACGTCTCCAATTCTTTCCGAACTTTTTCTTTCCTTATCGTCTTGATAACTATAATATTGTTTGCACCCAAATTTAAACATATTTACACCCACATGTAAAATAGAGAATAATACTTGAGCTGGTGGATAAATCATGGCAACTGCTTCAGCTGCATTTAATATGAAATCCACTCTTATCTCTCTTAATTTCCATTTAAGAACAGTTCTATTTTTTTCTAAAATTTCTTTTTCCTTTTCTTCAAGATGCCCGGATATTTCTAATAATTCATTTAAGGCAATTTGTTTTAAATGAATTTGGTATGCCTCTACACCATTTTTAAAAGCACCTAAACCAGCTTTAATTCCTGGCAACAAAGAAATTGAGTTAGAAAGTGCCTCACCAATGAGTCCGCCTTCCATAGCAGTATTTACACCATCAACAACTCCGGTAACAAATTTACCAACAGTTAATCCTAATAAACCTAAATCAGCAGGTTTTTTTTCACTGTTGTAAAATTTTCCTGCAGTTGATAAAAGTTCACAAGTATCTGCTAAATTGCCTAAAAAAGCTCCTTTACCTACATTAGCTTCTAGGAGTTTTCTATTTTCAGAACCAGCTTCCATATATTTTGCCACTGTATCCATGGTTTTTCCTGGTAAACTTCCTAAATCCATGATATTTCCGATGGTACTATCTCCATCTAAATAATCACCTAATTTCCTGCCTACTTTTTCGGCTAGCGTTTCTGCCTTATTTAAAGCGGCTATCGCTATATTTTCGGCAGCTATTCTCGCTGCCTCTGCTGCAGCTGCAGTTGCAGCTAATTTCGCAGCCTCTGCAGCCTCTTCAGCTATTCTTGTTGCTTCTAATGCAGCTATTCTTGCTTCTTTTTCTGCAATTTTTGCGCTTTCAAGAGCCGCTTCTGCTTCGGCCATTCTTGCCTCTTCGTCTTTTTTTGCTTTCTCTGCTGCCTCTTCTTTTGCTTTTTTTTCTTTAATTTTTTTAATACTTGCTGATAAATCTATTATTTCAGAACTAACAGATTCTAGTTTTTGATTTGTTGAAGACTCTTTTGGTGTTGCATTTATTTTTTCTAAACGGTCTGCTTCAAAATCATCTTTCATGGCTTGATTTCTTTTAGCATTTGTTGCTTCATCCACCTTTTTCCATCCTGGAGTTTCATCTGGAGCAAGTTCTGGTAAAAATGGACTTGGTGAGGTATCTATCTCTCTCTGAACTACCCCTTTTCTTTGGACCGATTTTCCCGTCTTAAAATCCGAAAGAGAAAAGGGTTTCATTTGCAATGCCCTCGCACCCATAACATCAGCTTCCTTCTCTAAACCCGCGTCGTCATTAATGGGGACTTTTGCCTTCATCATGG
>Ga0214917_10006664_pt1 | contig 11925 bp, 6 predicted proteins | sample LL_1208_BB_MetaG_FD_177983 | JGI IMG/M metagenome (GOLD analysis project Ga0214917, IMG submission 177983) | Freshwater microbial communities from Lake Lanier, Atlanta, Georgia, United States - LL_1208_BB | ecosystem: Environmental > Aquatic > Freshwater > Lake | place: USA: Georgia | collected...
CTTGAAAATTGTCTCAGGTAAACGGATGTGCCGTATCCTTAAGCAGCGTGGTTGGCACCTCGCGCGAATCAGTGGCGGCCATCATATTTATCGCCATGCCGAAACAGGACAAAGACCATGGTTCCCGTGCATGGCAACCAGGATTTGAAACCGGGCACCCAGCGAAGCATCATGCGCGATGCTGGCTTGACCGAAGCTGACCTCGCCTAATCGAGATATCCAAAAACACAACAAATCTGCCAAAGATTTGCTGAGCGCCGGGCGTCAGCCCGGTGCGGGGTGGTGCCAGATACACAAGCACCGGGCTGACGCCCGGCGCTCACCAACAGGCAACGATGGCCGTGCTCAACGGGGTTTCACACTATTGGTTTTTTCACCGGGCCCATTCAGCAACTCCGGCGCGGGCCTATCGTTGATTCGTTCCATGGACTTCGCATCCCGCAACAAAGCGGCATCCCTTTCGGGTACATAATCGCACCAAAGCAGCTTGAGTTTTGGGATATTTTTCAGCACCGACAGGTCCTTCACCCGGGTGGCATGGATGTTGATCGCACTGATCGTCTTGGTAAACCGAAATTCAGATCAACCCACCGAAATCTGGAAAGCCATTCAGCTCTGATTTCGGATATGTCTGTCGGCCACTATCCCTTTGCCGCAACAAGGTCCTCGGCGGACATTCCAATATCTCTTGCAATCTTTCGCAGCAACACTGGCGATATGTCACGCCCCTGGTGGAACGGCACCGTGGTCCCGCGCCCGTCCGTATGGCGGAACTGCTAGTGAGAGCCCCGCTGACGAACCTCGACGAAGCCAAGCACCTGCAGGCGCGCCACCACCTCTTGCGCCCTAAGCACTGGTAGCTTAGGCATATTCAGGCCACTTGCACTTTCTGAGTACCGATGAATTCCGACTCGAGCTCAGGATCACCGTCTTCAACCAGCATCGAGATGACCTCTGCTAGGTTCTGGTGCACCTCGTCGAGCGTTTCTCCTTGTGAATGGGCACCAGGAAAGCCGGGGACATAAGCGACAAACAGGCCGGTATCCGAGCAGCGCTCGATGACGGCCGTAAAAGCTCGCATGCGTACCTCCGGATTTCTCCGTTCAAGTATGGCAATAAAACCTCAATTTATTGCCAAAGGCGGAAGAACGCAACAATGACCATCGCCGCGACTGCCAAGCTGCCAAGGGGTAAAGGATCAGAAAAAAGGACCAACAAAAGCATTGGCCACAGGGCGTTCGCAGCGCACCCAACGCCAATGGCTGAGGTGATGCCCCACCTTGCTGCACGAAACAATTCGGTTTCCAAGCGATGCACTTTTTTACATCATCGTGATCAAAAGCGGTCGCACAACCAACGCACCGGGCTGATACCCGGCGCTCCCCGAGGGCAACGATTGCCATGGTCAACAGGATCGTACCTTAACGCTTTCCATCGTTGAGAGACATGAAAAAGTCCGCTGAGGCTTTGTCGTTGATCCGCTCCAGCGATTTCAATGAACGGATGATGGCGGCATCCCTTTCAGGGACATAATCGCACCAAAGCAGCTTGAGGTTTTGAATACTTTTCAACACGGAAAAGTCCTTCACACGGGTGGCATGGATGTTGAGGCCGAACAGGTCTTGTGCGGCATTGCGCGGCGCTGTAGTGGGCTTGATTTTCCATCGGTAGGATCGCCCTCAATTTTCTTGTGCCAGTTGGTCGGCCAAGGCTTGCCGGCCAAGCCGGCGGTGGACGGCCGCAAGGACCCTCCGCCTGAGCGAGTAGCATTCGTCTTCGTCTTTTGTGATTGACCGGTGCCGTGTCGCCCTGAGAAGCCTCAGCACCAACGACGGCTTGCTTTCCCCCATCAGTTCGAGGATGGCCAGTGCATCCGAGTCGTGATTGTGCTGTTTGATCCAGCGAAGCAATCCTTGCATGTCCTTGGGAAAATGCCTCCCAGTGATGGTCAGCGCCGTGCCGCGGAGGCCTAGGGCGATGGCTTTCCCGGCGAAACAGGTCCAGGTTTCAAGGGGCACATTCCGGCACGCTTCGAGCATGCGCGCGAGTTGTTCCACCAGTTCGGGTCTTTCTTGGACCTCGCTGATGTGAAAGGTTCGCGTGAGCACCTCATGGTCGATTCCCAAGGGATGGATGGCGCCTTGCAACAACTCGGGAAAATCGGCTGCCGGAACAGCGGGAACCTGGCCGCGAAAAGCCGATCCCTCGAGCGTGAAATCGAACCGGTGCGACAGGTCCTTCGGCCCGTCGTTGTACCAACGGGATGCCACGAGCGTTGAAACCTTTCCTTCCAAGGCGGTTGTCGTGCCCATCCTTTCGGCCATGTCGCGCGCGAAGGCGTCGGCCATTCGGTCGAATTCCGCCTTGGCATCATGACAATAGGCATGGAAGGTCAGGATTGTCCCCTCATCGGTCAGGGCCAGCAGGCAGCGTCCCGCGACGCTCCCGCCCGGTTCGCGGGCATAGAGCACCCGCTTGTTGATGTCCACGGCGTTGGTGATGGTTGAGAAGAAGTTTCCGCCATGGAGCGACAGGCATGACTTGAAATGCTCGCCCATCAGAAGGATGTCGAACGGATCCATGCTGATGCCAACGGAGTATGTCTTGCCGTTGGCGGTTGGCATGTCGCGTGGTGCGGCTGGATTCATCCATGGTTCCAGCAAAATTCCCTTCCCCGTCATCTTCTCCACAAAGTAGGCGTTCACCGGATGATCCGTCATGAGTTCCCATGGCCCTTGCCCGAGTCCCTGCTTCCAGACCGCGATGCCAAGTTCGCGCTGGGCGCGATCGCGAAGGGAAAGGATCGCCATCAGGATGTCGATGGCGGTATCGCCGAAACGAGTGGATCGCTCGCGTCCCCGGATGTGAACGGATTCGAGCACGGCGCTTGACAGGTCGGTTTCGAGCGCGAGGGGAGCCATGCGTCCAATGCAGGCCTTGAGCTTTTCCTCAAGGTTTTCCAGCCTCTTGGCGGATGGTGTTTTGGGGCCTTTGGCCAAGACTGCCTCGAGGTTGGCAAGCCGCTTGGACATGCCGGGCGCCTCCTGGCTGGTGCCGATGCGGGCTGAAAGTTTGGCCACCTCGTCGGCGATGAGGTCACGGTCGGGAAAATCCTTGTCGAGGATGTTTCCGACAACGGCTCGAGCGCTCACGGACAACGCGCCGATCCGCTGGAGCAGCGGCAGGAACTTGCTTGGATAGCGTTTAGGCCAGTCAAATTCTGGAAACACCTGCCCCTGGATAACGGACTGGGGCCCCATGAGGGCAAGGAATGCCGACGATTTGAGCGCCAGCGAACGCAACAGGGCAATGTCGGGTTTACCGTTGATGAGGGGACTGATGTCGCTGATTCGGTCCGAAGACCTGAGGCAATCGACAAGCTGGTTGAGTTGGGAGGCAAATTCATCAGGATTTTCGATGTTCCGGTTTGCCTCGTAATAGTCCGCGATGGCCGCCAGCATGGCGATGGGATCGGCTCCGAGGGGTTCGAACCTGAAAGCCATCTGGAAAAGCACCATCGGCTGGTTTTCGCGAAACCAGGCGTGGCGCATCAGGGAAACGCCGGCATCAACCAAGGCATCCATATCAGGGATATGAAATGAAAGATAACCGATGTTGATGCAGGCCTCGCTGAATGACAAGACTTTGGGCGCGCGCGCGGCGACCAACCGCACCGCCTCAAACCAGCGCCACCGCTCTTCCGCCCCGATGCGTTTTCCGGGGGATACCATCCTGATTTCAGCCATCTTCTCGAGCCAGTTGTCCAGGTGCCATCTGTCGAGATGAATCGCCGTGAGAAAAACGGTAATTTCGGCCACGGCAATGCCTTCCAAAAACCTGAAGGCGGCCCCATAGAGTTCTCCATTCCGGAGGGCGATGATTTTCGCCATGAAGTTCCATGCTTGGTGCCGAGGATGAGTGCCATTCAATTCCACGGGAAGTGAACGGAGAAAATCTGATAGTTTCTGCCAATCGTCGAAATAATCTAGGTCGCACATTTCTCCAAGCCGATTCGCCACATCGCAAAAACTGATTTCCGGAAGAGATCCTGATAATTCATGAGCGGATTGAATGCACTTCTCCAACTCCTCGGCCTCCGGAGGCCAAAGGCACTTGCGGACCTTGTCGCGTAGCCATTTGAGTGCCTCACTTAGGTTGGTCCAAAGCGCCTTGCTGGTTTCATTCATCTTGCCGATGGTTTCCCGGTTGAAAAGCGCGCTCGTAAGCAATGTGAATCCGTCGAAGTCCTTTTTCCGATTTGGCGAATTCCAAAGCAGGCGCTCAAGATATGTCGCCACCATCGTGTGGCAGTTAGGCTCCCAGCCGGGCCAGCGACGCCTGCCTTTCCAGCACATTTTGGCATTTTCAAGATGGTAATTTACTGCACGGCATTCGGTTTTGGCGTCGAGAAGGGGCGTGCCCCAGGACTTGGCGTGGGAGAGGATGTCCAGCCAGTAGGCGGCGGATTCCGGACCCATTTTTTCCACAAGCACGGCCAGAAGGATGGCGTGTTTGATTCCGTTGTCCGTTCCCGCGTGACGGATCATGCGGCCCATGGCCTTCAGGTTGTCCGCCAGCCAGGGCGCCAGCACCGACATCCGGTTGGCGGTGAGGTTGTTTCGCCAAGCCAGCAACTCGGCGATCCAGAAATCGGCCGGTTGTTCCTTGGCCATCTTTCTCATCAGCGCCTGTTCGCGCCTGGGCCATGCCGAGACGATTTCCGCAAGCGCGGCGGACGCCGTTATTTTGCCTGTCCATGCGCGCTTGAGCGACTCGATCATCGCCTTGGTGCGTTTCGGCCAATCCACAGCGCCCCCCGAAATGGATGGAATCTGCTCGGGGTGCTCGTTGACCAGCTTGGAAAGCGTCGTCTCGGCTTGCCTGAGGAGGACTGGGCCAATGGGTGTTTCCTTGATGACGTACTCGTTATTCTGGTCGATTATCAGCCTCATCCAGCGCAGGGAACCGTCTTTGGTTTCTGCGGGCCAACCCTTGAGCCAGCCGAGGTGGGCCTTGAGGAAAAGCCTGGCGCGCTCTTTTTTACCTTTGATGGTTCTGCGGTGTTTTTTGTCCGGCTGCATGGGACGGCCCCGTTTGCGCTTGGCCGCAGTATTATGGCCTACCGGATGGGGACTTCAAACAGACAGAAGCTACTCGAATCCGGAATGCTTCAGGTAAGCCCTGAACTTGGCTGGGGTGTGCGGCTATCCCGATAACGGGCGGTTACTGAAGCGAGCGGCGCACATCAGCCTGATGCGGATTGTCTGGCAGGGTGCAGCTCATTAAGGACGCGGTCGTGTTTGTCACTTCCTTCCATCGGACCCCTTCAGCAACTCTGCGGCAGGCCTGTCGTTGATCCGCTCCAGCGATTTCAATGAACGGATGATGGCGGCATCCCTTTCAGGGATATAATCGCACCAAAGCAGCTTGAGGCCAGGGACACTCTTCAGCGGCAAAAGATCCTTCACACGGGTGGCATGGATGTTCAGCGCGACAAGCTGGTTCATGCCGGCAAGAGGCTCGATGCTGGTCACCTCGGTCCGGTGGCATTCCAATGCTTGAAGCGGCATTCCCGCCAGCGGTTCGAGGCTGTTCACGGCCAAGTCGTGGCAACGCAGGTCCTCAAGCGGAATTCCTATCAGTGGTGAAAGATCCGCCACCTGGGTGTGATTGCAACGCAATTCCTTCAGGTTCAACCCCCTCAGTGGCGATAGGTCCGAAATAGGCGTTGCACCGCAAATCAACACCTTCAACGGCATTCCCGCCAGCGGTTTCAGGTCGGACACACCCGTGCGCCCAAAGTTGATTTTTTCCAGAGGCATTCCCGCCAGTGGAGACAAATCACGAATCCGGTTGTTAAAAAAAATCTCAAGCCTAGTCAGGTTCATGCCTTTCAGCGGTGATAAATCAGCCAGAATCCCGTTCGATTGGCTGGTGAAGGTGCCGCCGCAGACCAGGAATTTCAGTTCGGCCAAGGCCCGCACCGGCTGGATATCGAAGACCTTGTCCGTGACCAATTCCAGCCCCACCACCACCCCGTTTTCAACGGTCGCCTTCACCTCGCCGTCGAAGCCGAGATTCAGTTCCTTCAGTTTCTGGCCCACCGCCCTTGCTTGTTCTCCGGCCTCCAAGGCGGCGGTGGCCTTGAACCAGGTATCTGTCACTTTGCCCAGCGGCCTTGGGTGAACCGTGTCGCTTTTGGGCCAGAGCGAGAACCCCGCGATGCCGATGAGCAGCGAACAGGCTGCCAAGGCGCCCGCCAGGGGCCATCTGTTCGCTTGCCCGAAACGGCACTTCCTCAGGTCGGCGGCCAGTTGCGCCGCGCTGGTGTAGCGCGCCTTGGGATCGGGTTGCAGCGCCTTGGAGACAATCGGGCCCACTCCGGCGGGAAGGTTGCCGATTTTCGCCCCCGCGATAATTTCCTTGCGCAACTGGACGGGGTCGTCCGACGAGTAGGGAAGTTTGCCGGTGAGCAGTTCATGCAGCACGACTCCCAGGCTGTAGATGTCGCTGCTGGACTCGGGATCGTTCCCCTCAAGTTGTTCGCGGGGCATGTAGGGCAGGGTGCCGACGGATGGCGCCCATGCCGTCGACTTGGTGGGCGACCGCGCGATGCCGAAGTCGGCCAGAAGCGCGCGGTCGTGATGGTCGATGAGGATGTTGGCCGGCTTGATGTCGCGGTGGATGATTCCCGACTGGTGCGCGTAGTGAAGCGCCTCGGCCACCTCGGCGACCCAACGCACGGCGCGGGCGGGATCCGGCTTGCGGGTAATCTGCTCGCGCAGGTTTCCTCCCTCCACGAATTCCGAAACGATGAAGCAGGCGGCATTGTCCCTGCCCACATCGTGCACCGGGACAATGCCCGGATGTTTCAGGCGGGCCACCCGGCGCGCCTCGGCCATGAAGGTTTCCGTGGAATTCACCCGGCCCGACTTCGGGAACTTGACGGCGACAAGCCTTTGAAGTTCCTGATCGAAGGCCTTCCACACATGGGCAAAGCCGCCCTCGGCGAAAAGCACGTCCAGCCGGTAGCGGCCGGCGAGGGTTCTCGGGCTGCCCGCGGCGGAAGACATGTCGTCGCCTTGCCCCAGCGGCTTGTCCAGCCAGGCGGTGGCCTTGAGGGCCTTGATGCGTCGCGCGAGTTCATCGGCAAGGTGGGGATGGTTTTGGCACAATTCGGCGGGGGGTATGTCCCGCCCTACTTTCCAGAGTTCATCCCATTCGAACAGATAGTTGGCAATCAGTTCCTCATCGCCTTCCGTCACGGTTCAGTTCCTCATGCAGCCTGACCCTGGCTGATTGCCATCGTCGCTTGAGCGTTCTCAACGAGAGACTGAGCAACCCTGCCGCCTCTTCCTGAGTCAATCCCTCGTAATAAAGGAGGTTGAATACCTCGCGTTCGTCCTCGGGAAGTTTTTCCACCTGTTGGTGGAATTCGGTCCAGCCTTCCAGATCCGAAGGTTCCTGTGCCCGTTCCTTGAGTGCGCCACCCTTGTCGTCGGCGGGAATCCCGTCGGTGTGGTGGTTGGTGCCGATTCCTTCGGGGCCAAAATGCTTTTTGGCCATGTCGAGCAGTTCGCGGCGCACCTGAACCGCCGCCAGGTTGAAGAAATGCCTGACCGATTCAATTTCAACCTCCCCCAGCGCCCGGTGCAGGCGGATCATGCTGTTCTGGAACACATCGTCGGTCTGTTCCCAGCGCCTGAGCGATGGAAATCGGCGAAACATGGCGCGGGTGAGTCGCAGCAGGCGCTCGCTGGCATGGGTGATGAGTGCTTCCTTGGATGAGACATCTCCCTTGAGGGCAAGATCGATCAAGTTTTCAAGTTGGGTTTCGTAACCCAAGGTCGGGCGCGGGGACATGGACAAATCCCGTAAGGGAGAAGTTGTCTTCTCAGCCTTTTATACCGGGAATGGGCGCAGGAATACCCTGCTCATTTGCTAGTTTTTAATGCGAACGATCGGAGATAAGTGGGCCAATCGAATTTTCCAAATAATTATTGGCCTGAAATGGTGTTGGCTGTCGCAAAACCTGATTGATGATCAAGCGTTTGGGCTTGCATAAACCTAGAAGCCATCTAAGCAGGTTCAAGATGAACAGAAAGAAAAGTTTTACTGCTTGATTGATTGAAAAATAAGCAACCATTAAGGTGTAAATAATGAGCGAAGAATGGTATTACATGAGCAATGGGCAGCAGCAGGGGCCAATTTCTGCAATCGCTTTGCGCCAGATGGCTGCGGTTGGAATGCTTTTGCCAGAGGACATGGTCACCAAAAGTGGAATGGCAAGCTGGGTTCCAGCTTCGAGAGTAAAAGGACTTTTTCAGGTACCAGCGCAGGTGTCGCCTAGCACCGCCGCCACACCTGCTTCTGTTCCTTCAAACCAATCTCAGCCACAATCGCCAAGCAATTCCACAAATTCAATTAACCAATTTCCGCCACCGTTACCTTCAAATAGTGGTCCAAATTTGGTTCCACAGATCCCGGCTTCGCCATTGCCGACAGCATCAATGCCGGTTTCGCCACCTGTTCAGTTAAATTCCTCGCAACCTGAAATACCGGTGATTTTTCCAAGCGCGGTTCAGGCCAGGCCTTCAACTTCAGTTCCTCCCCCATTGTTATCTCCTGCTCAAGCCAACAAATCATTTGCAAGTCCCATTTCGGGGACATTTAGTAATTTAAAGAGTCTGTGGAGTTCATCTGCAGCATCAAATACCAGTTCAGCATCGAACGAATTGTCAGTACCAAATACTTCCACATCAATCCCACCCCGTTTGCCTGAGGGCTTGGATTCCGCTTCAGTACTTTTTGATTTCGCTGCTGTTTATCAAGGTGGGCATCCCGAATTGCACAATAAAGCGGACGGTCGAATTTTATTGGCTGAAACTGGTTTTTATTTTGTTGGAGAAATCGTTTCTCATGATCTTGTTTTTCCAATTCACAGAATTCGAGATGTTTTAAAGCCAATTGTAGGAGCATATCCTCAAAAAATGGTCGACCAGGCTAATACCGCCAAGGCCGCTGCGCAAATCGGTGCAGGAGTTGCAAAGTTTGCTGGAACTATGATGGGAGGAAGCGGGGGAAGGTTAGTAAAAGCTGCTGGAAGTGCCGGGTCTGATGCGGTCAAAGGTACGACAGCTCTAGGGTCTCCCCCAAGGAACCGCTTAACGATGGTGTTTCTAGATTCGAATGATTTTGCCCACAAAATTCTGATTGATATCAGTGGTGCCAACAAAGCTGAGATGGAGCAGCGTGCAGAAAGTTTTTGGATGCGATTGTCTCCGCTTCGTCCTCGGTTCCACGTCGCGTCAAAAGCAACATCAGCAAGTAAACAAACCATCCGAAAAACAGCAGGAACATCATCTGAGATGAATTTTGCTGAGGGAGAATATCGCGTTCTTGTTCCGGGAAATCCTGTTGAAACTTATTCGGCCAAGGAATTATCGGAGAAATTAACAAATGGGAGCATAAGTGCCGGAACCTTGGTCTGTGTAGAATTATGGGTTTCTGTCAACAATCTTGCGACCTTTAGTAACTTGGCGGGAACTGGTGTTGGTGGGATTGGCACAAAAAAACCAACAAAGGATGGACCTAGTGAAGAGGGTGAAGGCACTTCCAAAATTAATTCCGGCAGTGCTAAAGGAAAGAATTCAAAGCCTAAGGGACCCTCTGGAGTTGGGACCGCGTTAGCTGCGGGAGTTGCGGGAGCCGTTGTGGGCGCTGTGGCTGGCGCAGCTTTATCGAATGCGATGGGAAAGAAGAAAGTCGGCCAAGGCGTTGCTGTTAATCCTAATGAAACCGCTTCCACTGAAGAAACCGATGCTGCGGATGATGAAGTGGCCGAGGACACCATTGATGTAGATGATGGGGAATCGATGGGCGCAGATTTAGCAGAAGATACTTCGGAAGACCAAAATGAGGAGGATAATTCAGGGGAAGAAGAGGCAGAGGAAGAAATACATGAAGAGGTTGATGACAATGAGGCTGATGACTCAACTGATGAATCTGATGATGATCAGGACAGCGATGATGATGTAGCCGAAGACGATTCTTATGATGAATAACATGAACTACCGGTGGTTTTCGTATCTGGTATTAGATAATTAATTGGAATTATTTCATAATCTTTTCAGTCTACTAGTGTTGTGGGGGATACATGAGCGCACAATGGTATTATACAAAAAATGGGCAGCGAATGGGCCCGGTAACTGATTTGGAATTAAAACAACTAGCCACAAGTGGCGGATTGACGTCATCAGACCAAATTTGGAAGGAAGGTATGGCTTCTTGGATAAATGCAGGAAATGTTAAAGGGCTTTTTTTGCAATCATCATCGAGCGACCAAGTAATTGCATCTGGTAAACAGCAGGATTCAATCGAAAAGATTTCGAAAGCAGGGCAATCGGTTTTGTCAAAAATAGGAAACATTGCCGAGCGAGTTGGTTCAATAACTGGCGAAGCAATCAATTATGATCAAAATATTACAGAGGAAGTGGATGCACCAGGGATCATTCTTAAAGATAAGTATTTTGGTGGTAGACAAAAAATTGGGACTTCGCTTTTCCAATTAAACACTACCGGTGGGAAAGTAATGGCATCAATTTTTTCTTTTTTATACATGGGCTTTATTGTGTATTTGTCATTGTCTGCATGGGTGTTTTTACCTTTTTATAAAACTGATTTTATAAAAATATCATTAAAGCAAAGCTTAAGATGGGAAAAGCTTTTGCCAATTGTTACTAGTTGGTTTGTCACCATGTCAATAGGAGCAATTCTTACTGTGGTTTTGTTGATTATTAATAATTATATAGGAAACATGATATCTCAATTTATTGACAAACAAAACCCTGATCCAAATGGCTTTTTGGCATCAGTAAAAACATTTTTTGAACGTTTTAGTTTGACTCTTAATATATGTATTTTGAGTTTATTAATAGTTTTTTATATTTACTCTAATTTAGCGGCTAATTCGAAATTTGCGGGGCTACTCAATTACACACGTACTTCAGTTACCCTAGATTATGGATTTCCGAACAAGGTTCGATTAATTTCCACAGTGACCGACGCAACAATAGAATCACAAATTGAAACTGTGCTAGCTCTGTGTAATGCTATCGAAAAAGCAAATTTTGCTCCTTGGGAAACTGTAAACCATGATCGAAACAATGGTTTGCGCACATTTGTTTCAACGTTTTTACGTAAATTTACTGGTTGATTTTGTCAAATAATGGGAGCAAATAAATTTATTATTGGCGATTCACAATCTTATTCGGAAAAAGAGAGACATCAAAAGAGCCCCGAACGCAAGCGCGAAGCGCCGGAGTGAGCGGGTTGATTTTTGATTCCCACCCGCCCCCGATCACTCCGCCTTCGTCTTCGTTCGGGGCTCTTGTGTCCCAAATAGTCTTTTAAGATGCTCTGCATTAGGATGATTGGGAGTTATCACCGACTGGATGTGTCAGATTGGAGCTGGCAGAGATGTATTTTGTTGATCACGCCATCTCAAGGTTGCATGGAATGATTATTCCAAGCAACCTTGAACAAAGGAAGTTTGTTCCCAATACAGCATCAGTTTGAGCCCCACGCCCCTGCTTACTCAATCCCCAGGTACTCGCGCATGTGGCGGTCGTACTCGGAGGACGCTTTCTCGTCGGAAAGGTCGAGGCGAAGCTCGTTGATCACCTTCACGCTGTAGTCCTTGAACCAACTGGTCCAGCAGTCCTGGCACACCCTCGCGGCGATGGTCCGGCCGATTTCGTCTGGCAGGGGCGGCGCCGCCATCGGCTTGGCATGCTTGCCCATCGGGCACATCGCGCGCGAACAGCGGAAGCCGGTCTCCGGCCCGTCGATCACAGGAGCGGCCGAAACCGGCGAGTGATACAAGCGCCGGGCGTTGTATATTAAATCTGAGCTGTTCATTCTCCT
>Ga0214917_10006665_pt1 | contig 11925 bp, 11 predicted proteins | sample LL_1208_BB_MetaG_FD_177983 | JGI IMG/M metagenome (GOLD analysis project Ga0214917, IMG submission 177983) | Freshwater microbial communities from Lake Lanier, Atlanta, Georgia, United States - LL_1208_BB | ecosystem: Environmental > Aquatic > Freshwater > Lake | place: USA: Georgia | collected...
GAGGAACAACCGTACCCGTACGTTTTAAACGTGTGCGGAAATTGTAAATCGTCGCAACAGAAACATTATAAGAACTAGCTAATTCTTTTGCATCTTTGCCCTCACCTAATTGCTTTACAATTTGAATGACATCCTCATTTGACAACCTTTTTTTACGCATATTTATATTTTAATTGAAAACACTTATTAATTTAAAGCAAAATTAGAGTAATTAAATTAGAAGATGAGTTTATTTTCTAAAAAATGGAAGATTAGTGTGGACCACACTAATCTATAAACTTATTATATTGATTATCAATACTATTTGCAAAATTTGCGTACCGAAATGCGCACCAGCCACTTATTTTTTTATCCCTGAAATCACTAATTAGAGTATTTATTTTAATATTCTAATTACTAAGATTCTACATTTTCAAGCTCCTGCCGTTGCGCCCATATCTTTTCCAACTTATCTGCAAATTGTTCCCCGGATACCTTGATGTAGCGCATAAAAGATTTATGGCTTTTATGGCCGCTAATAGCCATTATGATCATCGGATCCGTACCCCGAAGATATTCGTTAGAGCAGAATGAGCGTCGGGCGGTGTGGGTTTGCAGAAACTCATATTTCATCTGCCGAATCTCCTTTCTCTCCCTGTTGTAGGTAATCTGTTTAACAAAGGGTATGTGCAACCCAGGAAGCTTAGCCCCGATTAGTTTAATAATCCGGTTGAACTCGTTATTGGGCGGCACAGACGGGAGTTGATATTGGTATTTTTCCAGTATCTGGCGTACCATAGGATGAATAGGGATAGTCACTTTTGCCCCGGTTTTCTTTTGGACAAATTCCAACCGATTGTTACGAATGGCTGAGGGATCCAGGGTAGAATAATCCGAGAATCTCATGGCTGTAAAACAGCCTAATACAAAAACATCCCGCACTTGTTCCTCCACGGCATCATTAAAATCGTTGATGGCCATGAGTTCAAGAATCTCTGCTTCTGTAAGATAGATACTATCCGTTTCTTCACGGCGTGTATCGAATTTCAACTCTATCTGCCGAGATGGTGGTATCTTTCTTAATTGAATTGCATACTTGATTATCTGTAGCAGATCCATCATGATCTTTGCATGTGAATTCATGGCTAATTCCCGCTCTACGATCAGGTAGTCACTTAACTGATCCATATCCCCTTGGGTGAACTCGGTTAGGAAAAGCGTGCGGTTTACATGCTCTTGAAATTTAACCAGGTAACTAAGAGTGGTATAATAGGTGTGCATGCTCTTAGGCTTTATGCGCTGTCTTTTAGGGCTAAGCCGCACACCCGATTCACAGTCCTTGATAAATCGTTTAGAAAAATCCACCAGGCTCTCATTAAAGGCTATAGCCGTATTTTGAGTACTATTGAACTTGGTCCTTCGGTTATCTAGTAATCTGTTTAACCTTTCCTGAAGTTCTAAAAAGGTCAATCGGGGGTTACCGTTCTTATATTCGTCCAGTTGACCCAAAATGTCCATTTCCAATTTCTTGAGATAGCGTACCAATCGGCTGGTAGGGCTTTTTCCGGGATAGGATTTTATAAAGCACTTCCGCCTATCCCAATGGCGGGTTTCGATACTTCTTCCCGTGTATAGAAATAGATAAGCCCCATCCACTGCTACCTTAATACGGATACTACTGGTTTTTGCATGAGGCCTTGCCAACGAAAATGAAATAGCCATATGATCAAGATTTATAAGTTGCTCTTAAAAAGTTCAGGATATTACTTTTTAGAAAGTGGTACTTTCGACCACTTCGCTGGGCAATTATTTTACCCTCCAGGACTAGCTTTACCAAGGTCTGTTCACTAATCCCTAGAAATGAAGCTGCTTTCTTACGATCCCACAGTTCCTCCTGAATTCCCGCCCCGGTAACCGGCATCTGCAAAGCGGCTTGAATTTCTTGTCGTATGGTAGACTGCATAAGATGCTGCAGTTCTTCTACCGTGATTGCTACTAGTTTTGTTTCCATGCAGAATCATTATTAGGTTCATTAATCCATTGGTCTATTTTGTAAAAGACAAATGCTACTACCACTATTCCGCTTACCACCAATAACGCATCAAGGGGTGTTATACCAGATGCACTAGTAATGGAGTTTTGAGGCACCACAGCAGGCGGGATCGGCTTAGGGATACCTATAGGTATCGCAATGGGAGGCGGAGAAACTGCAGCACCGATCGAAGCCGATGGTAGCGACGGCGCATTTTTATACATCTCCGCAAATGCAAGGCTGTTCATTTGAAAGGTTAAGCTCATAATTTGTAAATTTTGATGTGATTGGGTTTTAAAAAAATATATCCGACTTTCCCTACCACCTTACCTGTGTGTCCCTCTTTTTGGAAGGTTCCTGTACACAAGGCCCAGTCAATTTTATAGGACCCTACAATGGAAAGCTCAATTGGAGTTTCGTACCCAAATCTGTCCGCGAATTCGATTAAAAGATCTTGCAACTCGAGGATGGGATTTGCAATCGTTGTTCTTTTTATGTAATTGGCCTTTTCCCTTGCCCTTTTTCGAAGTTTCTTGTGTTTATCTGAGCAGGCGCCGGAGTTACCATGGTGATCATCAGGAATTGGACGAAAGCAGTAAAGACACTTTTTCATATTACTTTTTTTTGGGTGATTATCGCTAAACGAATATCTTTGGTTAACAAGTTAAGCTTTGAAATTATTTTGAGTAGATACAAATATATATCGATATTTTGATATTAACTCAACTTTTATTTATCCAGATTGTGCCCTTCTACCCTCTTAATTTTTTTAAAAAATAGTAACTAAATGAATTACAGTCTTTTAGGAAAGTATTTTAGCCAATTTAGGTCCGTGATACACATGAACCAGCTAAAGCTGTCGGATCTTGCGACCAGAACCCCGGAAAAGCTCTCAGATCAGCAGATACTGGAGGCGGATGAGGCTTGTCCCACTAAGTTTGAAACAGAGACTATCCGCTTCTGGCGCCTTAAGGGGCTATTACCCTTTTTTGAGGATAAGAAACATGCCAGAATAAGCCTTGCTCAATTCATGTGGCTTAAATTTTTAGTGGAGCTGAGGAAACTAGGCCTCTCGACCAATGAGATGCAGGTAGCACATGATCACTTCATAAGGAAAGCCTACGACGAAAGGCTGGGCTATAACAGCCTTTTCGAATTAGAGCGGCAGCTAAAGGCAACCCCTCGGCTAACTGAACAGGAGCAATATGCGCTTACTACAGTACAAGAGGTTATCAAAGACAACCTTTTGATGCAATCCCTAAACCGTGATATCAACTACTTTAATATGGGAATTACGGAACATGTAGTTTATGGCGCTAATGTTGTTTTTGCTTATTACATTGATCAAATCCCGGGTAGTAAACCTGGATATGATGATGAGAAACCGGTATTTAGCGTTATAAAAAATGGGAAACTAGAGCAGACGGACGCTGATGGGATGGTCCTAGAAAAAGATTTTGACTTTACCAAACATAGCTGTGTTCTTTTACCGGCAAGTCAGATTATTAAAGAAACCTTTTATGACTGCAACATTTCGCAAGAAGCATTCAACATCCAAATCATGGAAAAGAGCGAAAGAGAATTATTTAGACTCATAAAAGAAAAAAGGGTTCAAGAAATAATCTTGAACCCTTTGCCGGGAAATACCTTGGAGATAGAACGCTATGCTATGCTAGATGAAAATGGTGAATTAAATATAGAAAACATAAAAAAGGTCAAATTGATTTTAGGGACGAAACAGTATCAATATGGGCAAGCGGTACTTGTAGATAAGGACATCTTTAAGTTCAACTCAGATCCGAATCATGGAATAAATTTATAAATGAACTTAAATCGATTAATCTTATAAAAAATCATAATTAATTACGGTTTATTACAAACTGTCAAATTAAGAAAACTCGAAAACGATACTGATAAATTCTCAGTTGAACTTACGATTTATTTTAATTTTTTCGACCCGATATATAATACTCTCCATTTCAATTAATCTTATTTTTTAATTCTATCACCAAACCCCTTACCAAATATAGTAAGGAAAATGTACTTGAAGTAACCAATGGTATTTAACTCCTGAATCATCTTGGCATCAGTTTCTGCCAAGAGTTGAGGTGTGGACATGTCAATTTTGTTGATTTGAGCCAAACCTGTAATACCGGGACGCACGGAATACACGCCAAGAGAATCGCGCTCATTAATCAGTTCTTCTTGGTTGAATAAATTAGGTCGCGGACCAACTAAACTCATATCACCCACTAAAACATTCCACAACTGAGGTAGTTCATCTAATTTGGATTTACGCAAGAAACTACCAAAAGGAGTTATTGAACTGGCGCGGGCTAAGTGGGTAGCCACTGAGGGAGCATTGACATTCATCGAACGGAACTTCATCAGGCGGAATGGTTGCTTACCCTTACCTACACGTTCTTGACGAAAGATGGGAGAACCCGTGTCAAAATACCCAAAGCTTATTAATATAATCAGGACCGGAAGAAGAAGAACTAAACCAAGTAAAGAAAATACAATATCAAAAAATCGTGTCATAAACTATTGAATGATTTGAATGTCTTTAATAATCCTTCTCTACTAGATAAAGGAAATGGCTTTCCGATAGCTGCTTTGATTTTGGCATTACTAACTACATAAGACGAAGTTAATTTTTGTAAGCGTTCTGTATTGAGTGGTAAATGAAGTTTATCTCCTAAGGATGCAACACCCTCTATAAACTTCTTTGAAATATTCCAAAGCTTAGGATTCCTATTTTGTGATTGTGCAATCAATTCAATCAATTCAATCGTTGAAAGGGGTTCATCGTCTGCAATATTATAAATGCCTGATGGAATATCATCTCTTTCTATTAGCTCTTGAAAAATGAACATTAGGTTGTCAATACTACAAAAAGAACGCTTATTCTCAAAAGCACCAAGAGGCCAAGGAATATTCTTAGAAACGAGTTTATTCAATAAATTCAAATTTCCTTTGTTGCCAGGGCCATGAATCATGGAAGGCCTTAAAACATAAAGTCTCTTTCCGTCTGGAATTTCTTTTGAGAAAATATATTGTTCCGCCAATAACTTACTCTTACCATAGTGAGTTAATGGGTTTGGATGGTGTTGCTCGGTTAATTCGCCTTCAATCTCATCAGCCGCAGCTTTTACGGAGCTGAGTGTGATAAATACTTTAGCTTCAGATGCAAGAAAAGCATCGTATATTTTTTTGGTGAGTTCAGTATTGACTTCGTAATATTCTTGTGAAGAAGATGTGTTTTTTAGGTCATGGGCTTTCCCAGCAAGATGAATTACAATAGTTGCAGAACCGAAATCATTTTCATCGCCCCTTTTTAATTCAAGAATATGTTCTCTATTAAACTTCTTTAGCATCGAAGAACCAATAAAACCTGTAGAGCCCGTGAGCAAAATCATATCATCGTTAAAAAAAGTATACAAAAAATAAATTTAAATAACACTAACAGATAAATTAAATTAAAAACATTTGTTTGATATAAATATTTTTTTGAATAACTTATTATAAATAAGTGTATCCAGTCGTATACCTATTTTGACATTCTCACAGGCACCAAATTCAAATAGAGATCTAATGTTTCCTCTAACACCTGCGACAAAGAGAGACTTTGCTCTACTTTCTTTCGACCATTTAAGCCCATCTGGGTACATCGGTCCGGATTTTGAATTAAGAGTTCAAGAGCCGCGGTCAAAGAAGCAACATCTCGTGGTGGAACCAAAATACCGCAATCCTCATTTGTGACTAATTCACGACACCCAGGAATAGTAGTGGTAATAATAGCACGACTACTAGCCATTGCTTCGATTAAAGCTTTAGGTAGGCCTTCACCATAGTATGTAGGCAAGCATACAATACTTGCCAAAGCCAAAACTCTGGGAACATCCGCACAAAACCCCCACCACTCGATATTGCCGCCATAATGCCAATTAAGAAGCTGCGAATCAGTTAAAGACGTAGGATTTTCCGAATCAGGCATACCCACTAACACAAATCGAGCTGAAATCCCAGCCTTGCGAATACGGGTTGCTGCTTCCACAAAATCGCCAACCCCTTTATCCCATAACATACGTGCAATCAATACGACCAACGGAGGCTGCTCCCTCGGTTTATTATTGCTGTAGAGACTTAGATCCACTCCAGCACCGCGAATCAGATGAACATGATTTAAATCAACACCAATAGTTGTTGTTAATAAATCTAAGTCAAATTGATTTTGCACAATTATTCGTGAATTTGGACTTTTTAGAATATAGGAAAATACTTGATTTATAAAGGGTCGTAATAGTCTAGCAAAGAGTCGACTTGAAGAAAAAACGAAGCCTAAGCCGGCGAGAGCATTTACAACACCGCCCACTCTAACAAAACGTGCAACCAGACTACCATAAATTATCGGCTTTAACCCCACATGATGAACCAAATCTGGCTTTTCTTTGTGATAAACAGACCAAAGCTCAAGAACTGTTGCTAGTTCCTGAAATAAATTAGTCCGAGAACGCCGTAAGCGTCGCAGAGGAATGAGCCTTAGATTAGCGGCGTGTATTACTTTTGCATGATGATTGACACGTGTGACTACAACCACATCATAACCAGCCTCCATTGCAGCTACAGCAAGTGATAGACGATGTGAGCAAAAGTACCAATCTTCCGCAACTAGAAACAGGAGTTTAGACTTGCAACTCATAACTTACTGGGTCGAAGGATGACTTGATACTCTGAAAGAAGCAATTCATCATCTGGGAGCTCCCTAAAACATTTCGACATTACTGAGCGAGGAGTGGGAATTTTTGGCCAATACAATTCATCAACTACTTCAATATCAAAATTTGCACTTTTGAGATAAGAGAGCATTTCAAATGGACGTATACGATTTGTATAAAAACCACTATTACGAAAAAAATACCCCTCCCAAATTTGACTTGAAAATCGCAGATTATTTAGCGCATTGGACAGGTGATCCCTAAAATCAACACTGTGGACTCCGATACCGCCAGGCTTTACGATGCGTCTTAGTTGGCGAAGAAACTCAGGAAACTCATCATGTGGCACATGTTCAAACACAACTTGAGACCAAAAAAAATCAATACTTGCGTCAGGTATTTCAGAAAGTGAAGCAGTTCCACGTGTGAGATAAGTAACATTTGCAAGCTTAAGAACCCCGTCTAGGTTAGTTTCCCTACCTATACTAAGGTCAGAGTAACCAGACTGTCTGAGCAAGGATAACGTTTGATGGCAAGAATACACATCAGTTTCAGCAAAGGCACCAGCATCAACGAGCCATGCTTGACTAGCTCCCATACTACGAGCCACTATCCCAGAGAGAATGGAGTCGCCTGGTCCAAGTTCAAGCACTGTAAACCCTGGTGGTAAATCTGAGTGAGCAATAGCTTGTTGATAATACTTTTGAAAAATCTGTATTGCACGAGCTGGGTTATTCATTTCACCATGCCGGAAAAGCTTGAGCTTTCGCCAAACTTTGTAGGAGACTGGGAGGCGGGAAAGCACCAATTTAGCAGATAATTTAACCCACCACGGAACTTTTACATTCAAAGCCATTTTTTAGAATTTTCTAGCCAGAGTTGAAACATTAATACAGTCCATATTTGCCCCCCCGCATCAGTATCTCCATTCAGATGTTTAAGCCATGTTTGACGTATAATATTAACATCAAAGTAACCCTCATTTCGTAAAGAATATTCATTTAAGTAGGTCTCTGCCCAATCGCGAAGACCCTCACGTAACCATTCGCCAATAGGCACTCCAAAACCCATCTTGGGTCGATCAACTATCTCTTGAGGGACATATCGATATAGAAGTTGCTTCAGCAACCATTTTCCATGTCCCCCCCGCAGCTTCATAGGTTCTGGTACCTGCCATGAAGTCTCGATAACACTATGGTCAAGAAAAGGAACACGTGCTTCAAGGCCAAATCGCATACTAGCGCGATCAACTTTAGTTAGAATATCGTCTACCAAATAAGTTTGTGCATCCCACACGGCCTGTTGCATAGCAGGCGAAAGTTTGGGATCCTCATGGAGTTGACCAAGCCAAAGCGCATCTTGCTCTCTCCAATCAGTATTTAGTGCAATACTAGGATTAACCCACTGTGCAACTAATCGAATGTGGAGTTCAAGAAGTGAGGAAGATGGCAATATGGCACCAATTTTGTGCATCTTTTGTCCGGGAAGACTTGGATTAAGGGACTTTTTGAGTAAAGGGCTAATTAATTTAAAGACCATATCCCAACTTGAGACGCTTGGGTAGCGTAAGCAAGAGGCTACAATTCGTCGTATTACAAGAGGTAAACTTTGTAGCTTTTTCCAGTAAGCCGAAATAAATATATATCTATTGTAACCTGCAAATAGCTCATCACCACCGTCGCCGGATAAGGATACAGTCACCTGCCTACGTGCGAGCTGTGAAACCAAGATGGTTGGAATCTGTGAAACATCTGCGAATGGCTCATCGTAAATATCTGCTAATTGAGGTATGATATTACGAGCTTCTGTGTCAGTCACATAAAGTGCAGTATGGTCTGTCCCAAGATGTGTAGCAACACGAGCGGCGTGCTGTGCCTCGTCATAAGATAAATCACTGAATCCAATAGAAAATGTTTTAATGGGACTTGAACTCTGTGCTTGCATTAGAGCAACGACAGTACTAGAATCTATTCCACCTGAGAGGAAAGCTCCAAGTGGAACATCTGAGACCATATGGCGAGCAATGCTACTTTTGAGAACATCCTCGAGTCCTGTAAGAGCAGTATTTTTATCTACAAAAGTATTTATTCGACCACCAGATACTGCATCACTGTATAACCAGTATGCTAGAGGTTTACAGGCCTTACCAGCAGACCAAGTCATATATGTACCAGGAGGCAATTTTGATATGCCAACAAAGATACTAAGTGGGCTAGGCACATACCCAAGACGTAAATACTCATTGAGAGCAGCCTTTGAAATTGAGGGGAGACTTCCATGCCATTTAACTATGGGGCGTAATTCTGAAGCAAAGTATAACTCGTCATCACAATTGAAATAATAAAGAGGTTTTATTCCTACACGATCTCGTGCTAAAAAAAGTATTTTTTCTTGATTGTCCCAAATTGCAAAAGCGAACATACCAGCTAACCGAGGTAATGCGCCAGAAACACCCCAACGCTCACAAGCGCTTAGAATTACTTCTGTATCAGAATTACTACTGAAATAAAAACCATCAGCCTCAAGCTCACTCCTAAGTTCAGAAAAATTGTATATCTCCCCATTGAAAGAAATTGAATATCGTCCAGTTGAGGAATGCATTGGCTGAGAACCTGCTTTAGACAGGTCCAATATGGAGAGCCTACGGTGATACAATCCAATTCTTTGATCGTCTGAAATCCAGCAGCCAGCACCATCGGGACCACGATGTGTCAAAGTATCTCCCATTTGATTTAATTTGTCAATATCGACAATACTTCTAGATAATGCTACGCCAGCAATTCCACACATAACTAATTTAGATTTATTCGTTTTCCAAGATAACGGGTACTATGCAAGGCATCTACCACAGACTTACTAATTTCTTCCCAGCTCAATGTTGTACTACTGGCAACAATACATCCATTTGATAAGCGATTATAAAATAAAGGATCACGCAGCAATTTTGAAATTGCAAAAGCGAAATCTTCTGGTGAAAATCCTTTTGAAATAACACCGTTAACCGAGTCCAAAACTTGTTCACATAGACCTGGAAGTGGCGTAGCAATACACGGCATACCATAAGCAAAAGCAGTAGGTGCTACACCCGATTGACTTGCTTCACGATATGGAAGCACTGCCAAATCAGCAGACAAGAAAATATTTGGAATTTCCTCCTCGTTTATCCAGCGATTTTGAACATGGACATTACCAAGTGCAGAAATAAGGTCCAAATAAGGTTTGATGTCTCCAGTCCCCCATATCTGTAACTCTAATTTGGGGAATTCAGAGCGCAATAAAATTAAGGAACTTAATAAAATGTCAAGCCCTTTGTACTCTAGTATACGTCCAAAAAATAATAAACGAACTGGTCGATCACTTGGAAATTTACGAGGCTTTAAATTAAAATCAGAAATACCAAAATGCCCGTGCTTAGACAAAAAGATTCGATTTTGTGGATAACTGTAATTCGCATTTAGCGACAAAGCGACTGCTTTGCTTAACACCAAAATAGTATCAGAATATTTAATATCTCTTTTTAAGAGCCAGCTTCGAGCAAAATTATCTTCCCCTGGATGTCGAGTTCCATCGTGGACGGTTAAAAGATAAGGCAGACCAAGATCCCTAATTGAACTAATAACAAAGCTTCCCCACATATGATCCATTGTACAAAAGATTACATCAAAATTATTTTTCTTGATGTAACGCTTGAAATAGAAACGCAAAAAAGGTAAGCGGAAAAAGCCTAAAGCAAATTGAAAGATATTTTTATAAGTATCTACATCAAAACGACTTGAAACTGAAAAGTCATTAAAAAAATGATATAATTCAGATTGCCGAGAAAGTGATAAAGACAAATTTAAATCCTGACGGGCAGATAAAACCCTAACAATCTCAAGTGTATATCGAGCACCACCACCTCGACGCCCCCAATACCAAAGAAGAACTCTTAATGACTTATCCACTGGAATAGTATATTAATTTAGAAATTAATAATATTATAATAAAATTTCAAATTATCAAAGAAATTAGATAGCAATATAAGTATTTTAAAGAAGAGTAAATAATAAGACTGTAAAACGAGTTAATTAGCCAACCTAAATTACAGATACATTTCCTGAATACAAATCCTACGTGAAATAGCATAAACATTAGAATTTAATTAAATTCAACAAACTACAAACCAAATAATAGATCCTATTAAAAATAAATATTTTTAACGCATAAGGGAGATAGATCTCCCCACATAAATTGAATTTAAACTACCGATATGTATTCCATTTAGAAAAATAACTACCATGTATAAAAAAGGGAAACTGAACTGATTGGTAGAAAACCCAGAAGAAAAAAGATAAAAGAATATATATATTGAAGAAAAATAACTTTTTACATTGAAAATACTATAAATTAATAGCATTGAGATAGCAATAAACAAGATCAAGCCGCCACCAAAAAGAATAGAAAATTGTTCCGAATGAATTACGTTATCTGAAAAAGTGACTGCCGGCAAAATATCAGTTCCAAAAAAAACTGAATACCAACTCGACTTAAAGACCTTCTCCGCAATTAAAAAAGCATTCATTCGATCTAAATCCGAATTAACTGAAAGAAATGAAGTCCTAGATTCTAGATCTGCTACCCTTGATAGGTAAAATAACTCTACATATTGATATATAATATATACGAATACTACTATAAATAAATAAATAAGAGAAGAAATAGACAGTGATGATTTGTTAAATATATTACGCCGTAAATATCTACCTAATGATGGTGACAAAAATAATAAACCTGGAATTATCAAGATAAGAGCGTTTCTGCTTTGTGTAGAATAAATTATTAATGAGGAAAATAGAAGATAAATTAAAGTATTTTTAAACGTAACAGTAGACAATATTGGACTTAACATCAAAATCAACAACAAAGCATCTGTGTTAGGCCCAAAAAGAATAGAGATTCGTATTGAGTAATCAGATTCAATTAACCTTAAAATAAAAATCAAAGATGTCAAGGCAATACCAACAACAACTATAAAACTCGGAGATGGAAATTTCGGAGGGAAAAGGTATAAAGCTAAAACGCTTATACCAATCACATGAACATTTTGTAATCTACCAACATAAAGCCAGTTAAGTGAAAGTATAAATAGTATTAGAGTAGTGTTAAATAACTTTTTTTTGTTAATGTTTTTTAATGCAAGACCGAATATAATATACG
>Ga0214917_10006668_pt1 | contig 11923 bp, 35 predicted proteins | sample LL_1208_BB_MetaG_FD_177983 | JGI IMG/M metagenome (GOLD analysis project Ga0214917, IMG submission 177983) | Freshwater microbial communities from Lake Lanier, Atlanta, Georgia, United States - LL_1208_BB | ecosystem: Environmental > Aquatic > Freshwater > Lake | place: USA: Georgia | collected...
GTGGATATAAACCAAGAATACGTTGAAGTCCCCGATGAGAAGTTCCTTCACGCTCTGCCTTACAAATAATATGACAAAGTGCTTCTACTGCCTTATACTTATCTTCTTCTGATAGATTATAATACCAACCAACAGATTTATCAATACTTTCTTGATGTGCTTGTGCAAGTTCTTCTCGCATCTTTACCATTTCTGGTGAGTTCAATGTTTCACGTAAAGTATTTTGTTTTGATAGTTCTTCTTGAAACTTAGGACTATCAATCAGTTCTCCAGTGCTCATTTCATTTTCCATAAGGATTTTCCCCTCCTTCATATTTTTTCATCATACCTTCAACCTTATCCAGAAACTTATCAGTTTGAATAAGTTGATCCAACTTGGAAATCATATCTGCAATTACACAAGAAACATATGGAGATTCTTGACGAGCTGCAAATGCAAGTGCATTTCTCATATGAGATTCTGCTTCTTGTAAACTTTCAGTAACAGATTGAGAGAGTGACATTAGGGTGCATCATCATAAAGTACAGGGGGTTCCAGACAATAATCTGGAAGTTTAACACGATTTTCTGTGAAATATCTACACAACATTGTAGTGGGTCTTTGTGATTTTGTCAATGCACGAGCATGACAATCAATAAAACTTCCACAACTCAATAATTGTATTAGAAATCCCATTTCATTTGTTCCTTTTTTTTGAGTAGATAAGAACCATCACCATTATCTACCCAATCAATTGAATCACCTTCTTTTAGATTTGCTGCTTCTAACAAATCATCGGGGAATGTGATAAAGTATTCTATTTCATCAGTTTCTTCAACTTTAGTTTCTTCAACGGGAAGAACCCACTTCTTGACTTTATCTTTTGCTTTTGCTGCATCACACATTGCATTCATTTCTTCTTCCGTATATCTAAGTGCTTCCATATCACTATGACCCCAAGGACGCATACAATCATCATACGCCTTGATATGTCCCTTACCATTACCATTCAGCAATGCAAGAAGTTCATAAGCATTTGTTGTCTGTTGTTTATAGGTATAATAGTTGTCCTCAACAACACCTTTAATCACATCATAGATTTCTTGTGGTGTTGCTTCTGCTGCACCCATTGCATCATACAGAAAGTTTTCAAGTTGTTTAAGAGAATAGTTTTTGTAATTAGTCATTTTCCTTCAGTGCGAGTTGGATTGCTTCTATCAGCATAGCAGTAATTTCTTCTGATGTCTTGCCATTCAAAAAAGACCACTTCTGGTCGTTCTTATCCCATTCCATCAGGAATGTGCCATCAGAATTCTCAGTGATTGATAACGAATCTTTTTGATTCTCCATATTTTACATTATAAGGTTTTTGATTTCAGTGTGTGTATGTATTATAGCATATTTTTTAGGAAAAAGCATTATGCTTGTGCCAGTTTATTTACCGTCGCCCACTACGAGGTCCTCAAGTTGTTTAATTCTTCTTTCTAAAAAATCTATAATATTTGCAATACGATAGATTTCATTAGTATTTGCTATATTTTCTTCTTCTAAGATAGAAAGTCGTTCTTCTATGGTTTTTTTGTATATCATTACTTATAATCCATTTGCTCATATCCAGATACTACTCGGTCGTCCCAAGCAGTTGGTAGATTGTGTTCCCGTGACTTCATATGATTTAGACCTGATACTGGGTAATCTTTCAGTTCTGGGTCATTTACAATCGCATCAAGTTGTCTGATTTCCTTTGTTGTGTGTGGAAATCTAAGCGCACCCCTATGCATTCCTTCAAGATTTCTGTGAGTTCTTGTCATTACTCTTCTCCTCTAATACTGATTTGTAATAGTTATTATAACGTATAAACTTGTGAAGTGAATATTCAATTCCCAAACTTCTTGTAGTTTCACAATAGCTTAGATGATTGTACCACGGAGTTGTTGGGTCTAGTGTTGGGTGTGTCATTCCAATGTCTTACTACTCCTGCACAAATGAATAAGTTGGTAATCAAATACGTCAAGAAGATGATGGTTCTGACGATTGCGATTTTGTCTGCTTCCTTGTCGTGGTTTGACGCTTTTTCGCCAAGGGCATTACACCAGATTTTCCACATCCTTCTTTGACGTAAAGTTGATACTCTGATTTTTTTAGATTACTTCTTTGAATATACTTTTTCATATTGACTTCACTATCAAAGTAGCAAGTCTTCTTATCCTTCAATTCTTTTCCTTCCATATGTATAAGTTTCCAAGGGAATTGTGAATAAGGAAATTCGGGGTTTGCATCAATTTTCATCAGTAATCCTCATATACTCTTTTATATTATCAATGTCTCTATCATCCCATTTTTCTGGAGTTTCTAACATTCTTTTCATTATAGATGGACTCCATCCAGGAAACATTCTTGATGCCTCTTCAAATCCAGGTTTTCTAATCATCTAACTCCACATCTTTCACAAGGTCTTCCAATCTATCAAAGAAATCTTCATCAACTGGAACAGTTTCCACCTTCCCTGTCATTACATCGTGCGACATCTGCATCAGGTATTCAAGAAACGATTTTGGTAAGACTTCATCTTCCCCAAGAGTTGCCCAGAACCATTCAATACATTCTGCTTCTGGATCTTCTGCGGTTCTTGGTAGTGCATAAACCTCATAGTTTCCCGACATCAAATCCTGCCACATACGAAAGTTATAACGAATACTCTGCCATCCTGTCATCCAGCAGTGTCCAAACAAATACTGCCACCAGTTCATTTTGATATTTTCAGTATCAGTTGCTAATATGGGGGTTGAGTTAATCATTTGTATTGCTCCCAAGTAGGAATTTTACCACAAATCTCATCAGGATTTAGTTTTGTCTGAACTCTACACGCAGTTGTGATAGTAAGTGCTCGTTGATAGTTAATCATTTTTTGTTGTCGGGTGCCTACTTCCTCTATTCCCGCAAAAGTACAGAGAATAAGAACAAAAATCAGTAGAGCAACATAAATTTTATTGTCAGTCATCAGTATTTCTCCAAACAATAAACACCATTTTTCTCCAGAATAGCAGAACAAGTATCTACAAAATCACCACAGCACATATAAGTCATCTTACCAAATTTACGAATGTTTGCATGATGAATGTGCCCACAGATGATACCATCATACTTCTTATCTTGTTGAATGCAATATCCAATAATATCATTTTCATACTTATCAATATATCCCTTACCTCTTTGAGTGTTCTTTAAGAAATACACTAAAGAGAACCGAAAGAACCGTTCCAACCAAATACTTAAAGGTGTGATAAACTCATAACCTTTATTAAACATCAGTTGTTTCCAAGAACCAGAAGAGAACTCAGAATGCTTATCTCCATGAGTGCAGAGATACTTTCCACCTTGTTTATCCTTATGAACGTATTCATCACACATCATAAAGTTCTTGTGCTCAAAGGTACAATACCTTCGGATAGCTCCTTCGTGATTACCAAGAACATAAACAACTTCTGTGCCTTTCTTACACAAATCTAAAAGTGCGTGAACACATTCGGTGTGCTCTCGTTTCCATCTGGTATTATACTTCTCCATACAATAGATGTCAATAATATCACCTACCATTACCAGTTTCTTAGTTTTGAGTTCTTTGAGAAACTTGAGTAATTTTTGAGTATTACATCTTTCTGTACCCAGATGCACATCACTGATAAATGTCGTATCGTAATTTGTATTCATTTTAATTTACCAATTATCCTGAAGTTCATTGCTCCTAGGTCTTCCTGCATCTCTTTTACGACCACCTTCTCTTCTATTATCTTCCTCTTTTCTTTTGGATTTGGTAGGATTATGGTCGTCAGCAACCTTGGCCATTTTTGCAACTTGTTCTGGTTTGCCCTGCCTTGCAGCCTGGTTGAGCATTTTACCTACAGGAAGTTTTTTATAAGACATTTCATCAATAAACTCTTGGAAGGTTTTCATCTGTATTGATTACTTTTTAGATATTTATTCATAGTGCCTCTACTTCATCAGCAATTTCACGCAACTTATCTATAGGACATTCCATCTCCCCCAAATCCGTGCATAACCTATCAGCAACCTCACGGATAACGCAAGCAACAACTTTCTTTCTGTCTTCACTTTGAGGACGGAGAGTAAGTTCAAGAGTAGCATTCACGATTTTTTCTGCTCTTATAGTCATTTCACATTACTATCAGGTCTTTTAGTCATTTTTGTTTTTTACCTCAATTGCTTCTTCAATAAGTGAAATAGTTTTTTCAGTTTGTCTCATATTGGATTTATAATAAACCAAAAGATTTTCAAGGTCTCTTGGTGTTTTTGATAGATAGATGTTTTGTTCAGTCATTTTTCAGTTTCCGTAGTGCATCATCATACTTCAAAATACCCTTTTTTGCAAGTGCTCGGAATTTCTCCCTAGCATATTCCGTCAATTCTTTCTTTGATTTTCTCAAATCATTCACTTCTTCTTGTGATAGATTGATCCACGGAGCATCATCAGGTTCTGGAAGATTGTTAGTCATACATTTTCATCTTCCATATCAAGAGTTCCAATATCATAACCTTTATTATAACCATCAACATAACCTTCATTATAAAGTTCTCGGGCAAACTTCAAGAGTTGTTCGGGGGTTCCACTCCATTCAGTTCCTCTCCAACTATCTTCAAAATAACGAAGATGATTAGAAGCAAGTTCAAGTATTTGTTCGTTAGTCATTCTTCCCACCCCTCAAAGTTTTCAGTAAAAAAATGAAATCCAAAATTAAATGTTTGTTGTTGAAGGTTTACACCAAAAAGAGAACTACCGAAGAAAGAAAACAAGATGTTAATACCACCAGCAGAATAAACTATACCACCAGGAGTTTCATAATTCACCCAAAGCAGTGAAGTATTCTTGACAATACCAAACTGCCAAGTATAAGAGGTTTCATTATCATCCCAAACTTTTTTATCGTATTGAAAGAGTTTCATCAGGTGTCTGTGTCTATGAGACTATTATAGGGCATCTGGTGGGGCTTTGGGAAGTCCTTGTGCCAGTTAATCAGGTGTTTTAAAACTCTTCTCAAAGTACTTCCACCCTTCTTCCAATTGTTTGTCGGCCCATCCCCAGGCCCCATGTTCCATTCCATCTATACCCGCTGCGTCAATCTCTCCTTTGATTAAGGAGCGCAGAATTTGAATTTGTTCTTCAGTCATTTAGTTATGAATAGTTGAAGTGATACTTTTGACTGAAAGACATAAACGGCACATCCTTCTTCTCAATCATTCTCTTGATATTATCAGAAAGCAGATTTGAATAATCATTCAAGAACCTTTCTTCACTGAACTCTTCTATTCCACAGAAATAGAATGAACCAACATCTTCCTTGATACTCTCAAGAATTCTTTCTCTATCACCATAGTTTCTTTCTATGAAAAGAAAAATAGTTCTACCTTCACCAGTTGCAAAATAATCAATCACATAATAAACAAAGAAGGCATCCTTTGAGTTATTCAGCCGTTCTTCTTCTTCCTTCTTTTCTCTTTCCATTCTTTCCACAAGTGCCTTATATTCTGGGTCATTGGAAGAATATCTCTTTATTCCATTTGTATCAGGATAAAGTTCAGTCATTTTTTAATCACGGCAATTACTTTACGATTTGGATATTTCTCGGCAATTATATCACGAGCACTCTCATAATCAATAGCATTCTTTACGGTTTCATAATACACAGTTTTATCTGCGTCATCCCAAGTTTGAACTTCATAAGTCATCTTTCTTCACCATCTACAATCAAGGAAATACTCCCAACTCGTTGAGGGAGTGGTATATCTAATCACATAACAAGTTCTATTCTCATAAGAATAAGTATCCACTATTTCAAAGTTTCTGTGATTTTCAGCATTTGTTGAAATAGGTGGATTTGGTGAAACCTTGTATACATAAAATCCAAGAATGCTAAGTGCGACACCTATAAAAGCACCAACAAATAATGTAGATATTCTTTGATAATCAGTCATTTCCTATCACCCCACAGTTGCTCAAAATGCTTACCATCTCTACCACAATACATCTCAAGATCTCTGGCAAGTTTGCAACTTTCACTTTTTTTGTCTCCAGTCACCAAATCACCAGTTATGATTGGATTGTAACATCTATCGAGTGAGTTGCCCCTAAAAAGATGTCCTAACCAACTTTTCTTATGGTAGAGACAATCTTTACATAGTTTGCGTTGTTCAGTCATTTCAATACCTCATCAACATCAACATAATGGTAATACTCAAGTCCAAGTTTTTGATTTGCAAAATCTTGAAAGTCCAATGCATCACACTCATAAACACAATGCCCACCATTATTATCACTCTGAGTATAATTGGTAAAGTAGTCCTCAAACACTAACATAATGGCAATAGCACGGGATTGATCGTGTTCTGTGATGGTATTATGAGGATGTGCTACGATTTTGGTAATACATTCAAACAACTCTTCACGAGTATATGAGAATGCTTTTGCTTCTGGGTTGAGTTTGTAAGTCATTTTTTCTTTTGTTCCTCAAAGTATTCAGTAAATCCTTCAATAGCACCAATAAAAAAACCAATCCAACCTGGAGACAATACCCAAAACCAACTCCAATCAATATTATGAGTTAGTTTAGTACAGATAAAAAGAAAGAGCAGACTTTCAAAAATGCCTATTTTGAGTGGTCCGATTTTGATTAGGTTCATTTGAAAACTCCATAAGGATAATACTTACTTCTGCCCATCAAATTATAAGGGTCAAAGTTTGGTTGAGACATACGATACTCACTTTCCATTTGATACCATCCAAAATTTAATTCTTCCCAAAATGCTGCGACATCTATGTTGTCATTATAATCAAATCTGGAATGAATACAGCATTTCCAAGACCACCAAGCATCTTCAAACCATTCTTTCATTCCTCCCACCTCCAAGTATGTGAGAATAAGTCCAAATCAAATCCGAACTTGTAAGCATAGGCAAACATACCAAAGAGACTACCACCCCCAAGTGTAATCTGTAGGTGAGGCCAACTAGGATACTCACAAATGCTAAAAGACATTTGAAGTGCTGTGTATGTCTTGGTTTTCAGAAAGAAGAAATAGTAATCCTTTCCATAATCATCTCTAAATTTATAATCAAAGAGTTTCATTTTCATCCCCACTTCTTTTTCATTTCATAAGTATGAGACATATTATACCATCCCATATTCAGATTTGTCCAGAAGTCACGATACCTTATATTATCATCCATACGAAACTCCCGATGATTGATGAGACGATACCAATACCACAGATTTGTGTGCTTAATCGGAGAAAATCCGATTATCCATTTGTTTAGAAACACTGGAAAGTTCATTGTGCCTCCAGTTCATCAGCAAACTGAGATACCTTGTAATAATCGTAACCACAGTCAGTAAAATGCCCGCCACTCATTTTTTACCCTCCATAAATTCTTCAAACAATTTTTTAAGTTCTTCGTCATTATAAACTTGTTCCCAACTTTCACCCATAGCATTTTCCCAATGTGTTCCAGTTCCATTAGTTCTATATTCTGGAAAATCTGGGGCATCAGTTTCCACATAATAAATGATATGTGGTTTAGAAACACTTTTAATTTTCATTTTCCCTCCAGTTCATCAAGAACACCAGCAGCATAAGCACCAAAGTCAATCTCACCTAACTCTGATGTATCATCACAATACTCGGGCACATTCTCCATCATAAATTCATCAAGATAAAGAAATACACGAATTGCTTTTCGTTTATCTTGTTCTGTGATTGTAGTATTAGGTTCCGCAATAGTCTTGGTGACCATCTTAAAGAATTCTTTCATAGGGATTTTCATTTTGCTGTACCATGAAGAGGACAATCACCATTCACCCACTTTTTATGATCGGGCATTTCTTGATTATCAAGAATAGGACACTTACATCCTTGCTCGTATGCTTTTTCTGAACCAGGAACTAAATCATTCCAAGGTTTATTCCAAGATGTTCCATCATCCTTTGGATAATCTGAATCAACATATTCTTCAACATATTGCTCTGGAAGAACTCTTGCAAGTTTTTCTTTCAGTTCTTCAACTTCTTTTAAAAGAGAATGATAATCATCAACACTATAAAATTGCTTATCTTGCAGTTCATACTCATCCATCAACTTCTTCATATCATCTTCCCTGTTGCAATCATTAAATGCAACACGACAAGCAGCATCCATAATGCCATACTCATCAAATCCAACAGCACGAAGAAAACTTTTGAAGAGTTCAAAATACTGATGAGTAGTCAAGTCTTGTGCCGGTGCTTCAATAGTAATCGTCTGCTTATCTACGGTTTCCGGAAAATACTTATTGTGAGATGTTTCTGTGTCGTTGATGTAAGAAAACTTGATGGTTGCGTTGTAAGACATTGCGAAGGTGTTTTGTATGAATGTATTATAGCATAAAAAAGACCCCTGCAAAGGGGTCAGTGTGCCAGTTATTCAGGTGTCTGTTTAGTCATCTCCTTTATCATCTTCTCATACTTTCTCATTGCCCACCACTTACCTATGGGATTTCTTATCCAGAATGGATGAAATCTTATCATCCACAGTGATCTTTCAAAGTTTACCTGAATAATTTTGAAGATAAGAAGTATGTATTCTGCAACATTCTTATCTACAAGCATCATATAAAAGATAATCGCAAATGGTATGAACCAGAAATAATATGTCATGAATCATGAAAAAAACTATTTAAGTTGCTTTTCAATGCCTGCAATCGAGACTGACAAAGATTAAAATAAGTTTCATCAATCTCAAATCCGATATAATTACGCTCAGTTTCAATTGCCATAGCTGCTGTAGTGCCACTACCCATAAATGGATCGATTACAGTATCTCCAGGATTACTCCACGAAAGAATATGATCCCGTGCCAACTCTTCAGGCATCGTTGCAGGATGCTTGTATGAATCTTTACTCGATTGACCAAAACCACCAGAGTTTTTGATTCTCCAGATATTAGTTCTTACACCAAATTCACGAATCGGATTACTCTTACGTCCAGGATCGTGCATATCACCATCTTTCTTACGAGTCTTTGCATTTCCCCAAGAAGTTACTCCTGCCCACTTATTTGGTTTATCTTGTATCAAGTTAATAGTTTTGGGTTTATCTTTAGACAGAATAAAACAATACTCAAAAATTTGAGTATAACGCACAGATTTTGGTCCACTGCAATATGCAGATCCTGTTTTTTCATAGATCATTGTATCATGCAATCTCAAATTGCAAGACTCCATGAAATACAATGCCTGACGAAAACTACTTCCGGTTTCACTACCATCAATAGTAGAATCTCCAACATTCCACATAATCACACCACCAGGTTTTAATACCCGAGTGAGTGCTTGTGCAACATCCTTAAAGACATTGAAATCCCACTTAGAGGAATCATTATAAGTGCGTAAATCATCATATGGAGGTGATGTGATGCAGAGATCTACTGATTCTGCATCCATCAAATTCATACCTTGTATACAATTTTGATTGTAAATTTCATTGATTGATAGTTTCATATTCTGTCTGACAATATGTAAGTTTTTTCTTGCTCACTTTACCAGTTTTAGTGATCACATTAGTCTTTATTTTACCATAAATTACTTCTATTTTATCAGCATCTTCAATATGAACTTTCAGAGAAGAGAATCCATTGTTATTCCTACCAGTTTTGGTCACACTGTCAGACCAACCTGATTGTTTATGTGTAAAAGAAGGTACGGCAACCAAAGCAGCAAAACAATTGCAAAAGATATTACCCACATTTTGTAGTTTCATAACAAAATGCAAATGATCTTTTACTTTACTGTGATTGTTTCCTGTAGCAAGAGAAGAATTGTCACTCATCAATGACATCTTTTCTTCGATTGTAACCTCCCCATTATCATTCATTTTCACATCATAACCATTTGCATTAACAAATTGATATGGAATTCCTAATTGTTTTGCAGCATCCTCAAAAGCAAATGGAGCAAATATTGCAATCAATTTGGTTTTAGTTACAGTGTCTGGCAACAAAGCATCAATATCACCACCACGTCCACCAGTACCATTATTACAGATACTATTCAACCTCTCGGTAAGAATATTCAATGCAATAGGAATGATTTGACGATAATCTTGAGCAATCTTGGAAGGCATGAAATTGAATCAACAAAGGTATCATAGCATCAAAATGGAGTTATGTCAATCCATCAACCAATAAGCATTGCTAATGAGTTGACAAAGTATTCAAATATCAGTATAATACCTTTGTTGAGGTTGATAAATGTATGATCTATGAGTTCTTTGAAGGGAATTCCCCTTTGATTCTTTTTTCGGACTCATTCATCAGCCCTTGTCTACTCTCCCAAGTCTGTCCAGTTTCATCACCTTTCTTTGAATTGATGCAATTTGGATCATTTACACGATTACAGACAAGACCTGCTAGATCTACATCTTTGCCTTCTTTGCCTGTTGCCCAATAAAGTTGATTGTTAATCCACTTAGCACCACATCTTGGGCAGGTTTTAATGTCCATGTTGTTTTAGAAAAGAAGGATAAAACTCTTTATTATTTCTTAGGTTTAAGAGTTGTTTTATTTAGGTTTTTTGCTAAAAGAAGTTAAAGTTTATATTAACTCTACACTTATCATCAGTACAAGTAGTGCTATTATGAGGCACTGATGGGTCAAAGAGTAGAATACGATTTTCTATTGATTTGATTTCTATTGTGTCTTCTAATACTGTAAGACCATTATTAGTATTCAGGTAAAAGATTGCACCACGATGAGAGAACTCATAATCTGTATGATTATCATGATGTATTATGGTTTCTGTAGATGGATATAGATTTCCTTTAATTCTCATCATTGCCCTACACTCCAAAAGATTGAGAATCGGTGCAAAGATTTGTGCTTGTGGTTCTGTATGAAACCCACTCCAGAACTCGTGAGTGAAATAATAAGATGCTGATATTGGTAGGTTTTCTTTTTGATTTGTAACGACTGGCGTTAGATTCCAAGGAAACTCTGGATTTAATATAAAGTTATTAATGTTTTCAAACTCTTCTTGTGAGAGAGCATTATCTATAATCTCATAAGTCATAAAATCATCCTAATGTGTAAATTACAAACATTCCACTTTGAGTAAATGCTGTTTGTATTTCTGCAAGTTCTTCTGCAGTAAATGCAATACCAGAAACGATTTCAGTAAGTACTTCTTGGATTTTTACAATATTTGCTTGTCCTCTTTTTGCATCACTCATCAGTGCAATAAACTCTGTTGCAAGAGTATTTGCAAGAAGTGATTGAGATGCTGCTGTTTTAATTTTAGTATATGCATTCGTATTTAAAAGTTTGTCCCAGAACTGTTGATACTGAACTCTTTTCTGTTTTTCATATTCTGGTATTTCAGTTGCATCATACTCACGAGTTTCTTTATTCCACTGATGGTCGTGAGTAAAGTAACTAGTTCCTGAAAATGGAGGCATCTGGATTGGCCCTTTCCAACCAAGTGCATTTAATTCTGCATCTGTAAGGTCAGGAAGGTCAGTTATTATTTCTTCTCCAGGAGCAGGTCTCCACAAATCAGGGATTGTTTGTGGGTAATTTCCATTTGGAGGACTATATCTTCCTCTTGCTTCTGTTGCAGCAAGGTCTACGTAAGCCATATGATTTCTATAATTTCCTTTTCTTTATTTATGAACCTTTATTTCCTGATAGGATGACTTATACTTCTCATTGATTTCTTTTTTTATGGATGCTCTTAAGTCATTTGTTTTATAAACACTTCTTGCAAGGTTTATAAAAGTTTCACTAAAGTCTTGTGATTTCTCAAAAACTCTTAAGTCATCTTCTATTTTCCAGAGTTTATGATTGATTGAGAGTAGTTCTGCAAGATAAAAATCATCATAGACTTGATGTTTCTTTGCGATTG
>Ga0214917_10006669_pt1 | contig 11923 bp, 6 predicted proteins | sample LL_1208_BB_MetaG_FD_177983 | JGI IMG/M metagenome (GOLD analysis project Ga0214917, IMG submission 177983) | Freshwater microbial communities from Lake Lanier, Atlanta, Georgia, United States - LL_1208_BB | ecosystem: Environmental > Aquatic > Freshwater > Lake | place: USA: Georgia | collected...
AATATAATGAAAATTTAATAAAATTTCCTGAAATTAATAATCTAACTATTTTAAAGAGAAAAAATATTGGTTTTGATTTTGGAGGTCATAATGCTGCTTTAAAATATATTGAATCCAATCAGAAACAATATGATTATTATTTTTTTATGAATAGTGGTGTTATTGGTCCAATATTAAGAGAGTCTTTTTCAGAAGAACATTGGTCGTATGTTTTCATAAAAAAAATTAATGATCGCGTAAAATTAGTCGGAACCACTATTGTTTGTTTAGTTCCATGGGATTCTGGAGGTTTTGGTCCTAAAGTAGAAGGATTTTTTTTCATGACTGATCAAATTGGTTTGGATTTATTAAAAAATCAAAAAACTATTTTTTGTAATCATGAAAGTCAAGTTGATTGTGTTATTCATGGCGAATATGGCTTATCCAATTGTATTTTCAATCATGGATATTCTATAGATTGTATGTTAGATAAATATCAGAATATTGATTGGAAAGATCCAAATAATTATTATTTAAATGGGAATGTTCATCCTTCTAGAAAAAATAGTTTTTATGGAGAATCTATCAATCCATATGAAGTAATTTTTCATAAATGGCATTGGAAAGGCGATGAATCCGTTAATTTTGAAATCATTCAGGAATATGTTGAAAAAATGGAGAAGTGTAATGAGGTAAATTCATTTACTGAAAAATTGAATTGAAATTTAAATTTTTAAGATATAAAAAGATAAATATATATTATATTATCCTCGTAAAATCTAAAAATGAATATTAAAATTGACAATATTCGTGAAGAAAAAAATGCATTATTATTTACATTATCAGGAGTCAATGTTAGTTTGGCAAATGCGATTCGTCGTACTATTTTAAGCGATATTCCTCAAGTAGTTTTTCGCACATCTCCTTATGAAAAAAATCAGTGCACTATAACAACGAATACAACTCGTTTCAATAATGAAATTATTAAACAAAGATTGGCTTGTATACCTATTCATATTAAAGATTTTGACAATCTTTCTTTGAAAAATTATTTATTAGAAATTGATGTAGAAAATGATACGGATTCAATTATGTATGTAACTACCGAAAATTTTAAAATAAAAAACTTGGCTACTGATACTTATTTAAGTGAAAAAGATACACGTACTATTTTTCCACCCAACGATTACACAGGATTTTACATTGATTTCTTACGATTACGTCCAAAGATTAGTGAAGAAATCCCTGGTGAAAAAATACAATTAACATGTAAATTCGATATAGGAACTGCTAAAGAAGAAGGAATGTATAATGTAGTGAGTTGTTGTTCATATGCTTTTACTCAAGATCATGATAAAGTAGAGCATATGTTAGCAAAAAAAACACAGGAATGGCGTGATGAAGGAAAATCAAAAGATGAAATCGAATTTGAAAGTAAAAATTGGCGCCTATTAGATGCCTTACGTATTGTAAAGTCGGATAGTTTTGATTTCATTGTTGAAACAATAGGTGTTTTTACAAATCAGGAACTACTTGTAAAAGCATGCGAGGTTTTAATTCGAGGACTAAAAGGTTTAGATACTGCATTCCAAACAGATGATGAATCTTTAGTAAAAATTATCAAGTCTGAAAATACATTGGCCAATAGTTATGATATTCTTTTGGAAAAGGAAGATTACACATTGGGAAAAATTTTAGAATATATTTTATATACCAAATTTTATGAAGGATTAAAAACGATGACTTATTGTGGTTTTAAAAAGATGCATCCACATGATGATGGATCAGTTATACGAGTTGCTTATAAAGAACCAATTGAAAAATTAGGAATCAAACAAAACATTGTGGAGGCATTAAAAGAGGCGATTCATTTATATGAAAAGTGTTTAAATGACATATCAAAAATTAAAAATTAAAAAGTTTCATTCAACTATTATTTATTCACGGATATTGCTACTTTTGACATCAAAAAAAGATTCCACTTTTTTAATGTGATTTTTATCATTATATAATATATAAATTATAGTATATTATATAATGATATATATAATATGATTAAAAATATAAAAAATACAAAAAAATGTATACAAAAATACAATAAAAAATATTTTAAAAAATAAAAATAAAACTATTAAAATTAATCATAAAAAATTTCGTTATGAATATGATAGTTTTTGAAAAATTAAAGTTCCAAAAGATCCATGTTGGAGTGCTTATACTGCTCGTTCATTTATACATTTTATAATTGGAAAAGAACAGATGCATTTATTATTTATACATACATATGCTTTTTTGCCCAACTTTTTTTAAAAGTTGGTTTTTTTAATATTTCTATACACTTCCTTCCTTTTGTATTTCCACATTCCTTTTTCTCAGATGATAATTTATTGAAAACATTAATTTGGATGGATGCATTTCATTAATATATTGAACAACTAATGGAAAAGTAATGGCCTTTTTTTCTTCTCTTAATTCATTCAAGAATTTTTGATGTAAAGAAATCATATGGCCTTGATATTGTTTGGAAAAGTTATGAATATTTTTATCAGATGATTTAATAAAACATTCAACATAGTTATCATACAATGTTTTTGTAAATAAATGTACATCATCACGGTACATTGAAAATTCCATTTTATGTTCTGGATAAAATTTCAGATACTCACTTATTTTTCCAGAATGTCTCAAAGATAAATATTGGTATTGTAACTTGGCCTGATTTCCTTTCAGTTGACGTACCTGTTCATAAACTGGATTTCGGATTTTACATCTTTCTCCAGTCATTTGATTTACAATAATTACACCCATAACATCATATGGTGTATTCATAGATGCATATTTTTTAATAAGTTGTGTATAGTTTCTTTCTTCAAACTGTTTTGGATATTGAACCAATGTATTTATTAAAGAAGTATTTTCACGAACATAATTTATATCAATTGGAAAAACGTGAATTTTTTCGTGTGGTATTTTCTTATTATGAAAACAATGATAAATGGCAACCAAATACAAATTCGGTTTTCGAAAAGGAACAACAATACGATTTTCTGGATGTTGTAAAACAAAACTATAATTGTATTCTTTGATAAGATCATCAAATGATAACTGACAACATTTCATTGCTTCCAAAAACATTTGGCGAAAAGTTTTATTTGATTTTGTGTTTTCATTAGAGGTAGGTTTTTGATAAAACGACATATTAGCACCTACACTATTTCTTGTAGAAATTTCCCATGCACCAGATAAACCAATCGTTTCATCCCAGAAAACATTGATCATCGTACCTTCAATAAATTCTTCTACTTTCATAAAGGGTTGATCCAAATTTTGATATTTTTGAATGAATAATTCAGTAGCCATTGATTTGGGAGGCGCAAAAGAAACAATTTTATTATTTTTATCAAAAATAACAGAACGAATCAAACCATATGTATCTACCAAGTCATAGTTCAATAAATTTTTATTATAACGAACAATTGTATATTCTGAACTTTCTGTATTAATCGTGTTTTTAGTAATTTTATTCTGGTTTGATGATTCCGCATTCTTGATAAATTCAGGAACCCAAGATAAATCGTAGTGAACAAAGCGTGTTTTTAATTCTTGCATTTTTTGTTTTCTGTTGTTTTTGTTTTCTGTTGTTTTTGTTTTATTTATTTTATTTTTTATTTTATATCAATTTTTTGTTTTAGTTGAAATTGACATAAAATAAAAATAGGTATATTATCTAATATAAATATAAGAAACACAAATGTCAAATTTATCTCCAATCATTAAAATAAATACGGAAAAAACATCAAAAAATAAAACATTAAAAAAAAAAATAAAATTTGTTGATGTAGAACCCGAATCAGAAGTCGAAACAAGTAAACCCGAAACAATAGAAGAATCCAAAGAAGACAACCCCAAAAATGTTTCTATGGAATTACAACTTGGCGACGTAATTCAAATATTCGATCCTACAAATGAACGACTCAATAATCATACTTTTATTATTGAATATATTAATTCTTCGAAAATCCATTTAGTCAACATAGAAGATTATAATTCCGTCGATGTTAGAATACAACCCAATGGAGTTATAGAAGGAATCACCGAAATCATATTGCTCAGTCGTGCCAAGTATCCTGGTTACGCCAAGCAAAATGATTTGATTCCTGGTAAATGGATCAATATTTATTTCAATGGGGAAACTCCTTCTATTTTGACGGGTGAAATAACCAATTTAGAAGAAGATCTCATTGAAATAAAAACATATCCTGATAACGAAACAATTTATATTAATTTTGATTACAAAGGATTACCCGAAGATTTACCCATTGAAAAAATCGAGATACGTGGTCCTCCCTCTATATCTATAGATAAAAAAATGGAAGAAGAAAAAACATTGATGAAAGAAGAAATTGTTGCCTTAGAACCAGAAAAAACGGTTTTCATAGAAGACGAACCATCCAAAAATGTTAAAAATCAATTACGTGAAATTATTTTAAGTGCAGACCAAATTGTATTTGGTAAAGAAGGTCTAGGAACTATTCGTCAATATGTGGATGTAAGCGAAAGTCAACAACGATTTAGTATTGAAGTTCAAGTCAATGATTTATTGAATGATCTTTTATCTACAATTCCAACGAGTGCAAGAACTAACAATCTATTAAATGGAATTCATGTTATGTTGGAGAGATACAAACAACTTCGTTCGGAATATTCCTCATTTGATGAATATGGAAATGTAAAAGGTAAATTAAAGATGAATGCCAATGAGAAACCTTTGTTAGAATACTTGAAAAATTTCAATCAACTTTTATATTGGATTTTACCTGTTGCTCAAAATATCAAAAAGATATATAATGTCAATTCAGGTGGAAGTAGTGATGTAGTTGATGAAGATATTATTGTAAATCTAGCATCCATTGAAGAAATAATTAATAATTATCGTCACAATAATTACCCTGAAGAACAAAACAAATATGAAATTTTATTGAAAAATTTGAATCCTTATTTTACTCCTTTTGAATCCTTAGAACCGGAAACAGCCAACAATCAAGTATTAATTGATAAAAATGTTCATGAGAATTTAAATGTGATAATAAATAATTTGATGAACTTTGATTCATCTGCCGTAAAAAACAATAATATTTATTCCAAGAGATTTTTACTAGAAAAATACAATACTGGTATAACCAAATTAGAGATTTTACCCAATCGATCTATTAGTGGTATAGTTCCAAGTGGTGCCCTATTAACAAATCGTATTGAAATTACTGATCCTGATGTATTATCTATCCAATCCATTCTAACTTTACCTGAACCAATGGTTCGTTTCTCTCAAATAAACTTACCAGGAACATCTATTTTTGAAAGAGCCAATTTGAATCTTCATTTTCTTCGTTATTGGTCATTATTAAATCAAAATACAATGGTTAAGGACTTAATTGTGGATGACTTAACAGAAGATGTTCCTTATGAAGAAAGTGAATTTCTTGAATCTATTACACAATATTCTTTAACAGATGACTTGAATGATTCAAATGTTATAAAATCTTTGTCTCGCGAAGAAAAATACAATTTGTTTATTGAGAAAATTGTTCCAAAAACACGTATTCTTTTTCATTTGATTCGAAAGTATATTCACGGTAAATTATCGATTGTAGATGTTGTTGGCTATCTAGAGCCCTTTCTCATTTATACCAAAAATATTTCTTATATGCAATATCTTCGTATAACGCGATTTATTTTCAATAAGATTCGCGAATACAATTGAAATTTTGCCGAAAGAATGTCTGCCTTTTCTTCTTTAAAACGAAACAAAAGTTTGATGTCGAATTTTCGTCAAGAAAGATCGAATATGTTATTAGAAATATTAGGGAACATTGTTTTAGAACAAGAATCTTATATAAATGATGGTGATTTAAATAAAGAAAAGATAAATTTAAAAACAGATGTCATGGAAAAGTATGAAATTTCTAAAAATGTTTCTCCGAGTTCATTAGAATTCATCCGTACAATTTTATTAAAGGATTCCGGTCGGTTTTATTTTTCGTGTCTTTCTCTCGAACTGATTGATCTTATGTTCCCAGAAGATTTTTCTACTTTATTGGAAAACGATAAAAGTGTAACTCAACAAGATTTAAAAGATGTTTCTAAGGAATTAAAAGGTCAATGCCCAGATATTGTCATTGCAAAAATGTATTCCAATGAAGATGAATTATTGGCTGATAATGACATCGAAATATACTTTGACCAAAAATATGATACGACTGATTATGGTTTATTGGAGAAATATGAAACACAAATGATTCAAATGCCTAGCGAAGATTTCCTCCTTTTCTTGATCGACGAATTACAAAAGAAAATGCGTTTATCCAAGGAAGAGGCGGTATCTCTGGCAGATACTTTGATTTCCGGGTTTAAACGTGTTGAAAATGGTCAATATGCGATTATTCACCAAGCAACACCCGATGGCGAATACAAATTCATCTATTATAAACGCGAGAATAATCAATGGGTCAAAGACGACCAACTAACTGAAACTGGAATTAAAACGGACAATGGCTCCGTATTATGTAATTTGGAAGAAAAATGTATTTCTTCAGCCAAATCTAAAAATAATAACAATGGACAATGTGAACCTATTGAAGTCAACCAACTGCAATTAAAAGAAAATTTGATGAAAAATATGTTGGGTGAATTCGATAAACAATATGACATTTCAAAGAAAAATTTGAAATCGATGTTAACCAAAAAATTTCTTTATAATCAAGATATTTTACCTATCTGGAATCATATTCAATGGGCGCAGTGGTTAAAAAGCAATATGCAAAAATATAAAATCGGACTGAAAATGGAGAAAGAGGAGGAAACAGGAACGCAAATGGTTCTATCGCCTTATGCTAAATTACGCGATCTCATTTTGGGCCAACAAGACTTTGTCAAAAAACAAGGGGATATCATTCGTTTTGTCGAAACATATACAAGACAATCTTATACCGATATCATTGGGCCATTGGGAGTGAAAGAATCGCCTTATTGGTTGTATTGTTTAGAAACCAATGCCAAATTATTGCCTTCGTTTTTTTATGTCTTGGCATCTACTTGGACCAACGAACCACAAAATTATTTGATCCAAATGGATCTTTTAATCAAGGAAATTGGTGTGTTAGGAGACGACGGGGATTCTTGGGTAGATAAACATAGTGGATACGTCATTCGAAAAATCGATTATAGTACAGATGAAGGTTTTGATGAAGGATTCCGTGTTTCCACTCGGGCTGTTCTAGAGGAAGATGCTGAGGATAAAATCCGAAATGCTCTTTTGGAAAACGGGGTTGGAATAAGTGATAAAGAGAGAAAAATTGTTCAAAATACTCCCGAGATGCGAACCATTAATAATGTGATAAACGCGGTTTGTACAGCGATGGGAATTACATTGGAACAACAAAAAGAATGGATAATCAGTGATATCGTGATGTTGCTGAAACAAAATGTACCCAAAGAGTCCGATTATGCCAAACAAGTCAAAGATATGGCCAATAAGGGAAAAACGATTCCTTCTTTTAAAGAATATTATAATACATTATTGATTTATTATACATTTGGTCTAATTATTATCGCTATTCAAACCAATATTCCATCTATTAAAACTCGACGTACTTTTCCTGGATGTATTCGTTCTTTTACTGGGTATCCATTTGAGGGTGCAGGTGATTTAAGTAGTATTCAATATCTCGCTTGTATTGCTTATAAAATACGAAGTTCAGTAGAACCATGGAGCAGTCTGGCAAAAAAGAAAGAGGATACGATTGCCAAGACTATCAAAGACACTATGGATAAATATTTGTTGGGTCTTGATAATGTCAAACGAAAAATACAGGAAAAAATGGAATATTTAATGATGGCGAATGAAGTAAATGAAATCGCAGAAGAACATGATATGCGTCATTGGTTACAGTTTCTACCTCCCTTGATCCCCTTTCAAATTAAAGGGTTGCAACCCGTTTCCACGGAATTTGAAAAAACATTATTACAAGAAATGAAATCGGGATCTTCTCTACAGAGAGAGAAAATCGGTGTCATGGAAGGAAAAGTCATTCTTTTTTCTCTCGCCATTCAAGAACGAATCAATGAAATTGTACAAAAGAAAGATGTCGTTTTGCGAAAAATGACAAATGAACCTTTCCTAGAAAACGCTTGTTGCAATGAACGATCCGGTGAAGAAAAACGAATCACTACTTTGAACTACTTTGAAAAAGAGGATAAAACGATTGCACAATACAATGAAATCGTGGCGCGTTTGTCCAATGTTTTCAAAGACATTTCCTTTTATTCCAGTGCTTCTCTCTTATACAGTCCTTTCAATACCAAAAATATTTATCCAGCAGTCGATATGAAATTCAGTGAGAGAACGATTTACAAAGCCTTTATTGATTTCTGTCATTTTCAAAGTTTGAAACCGATTCCAGAGGATTTGGTGTCTTTATGTATTGACAAACCCGATTTTTTAAAAAGCGGTGAAAATTTGACGGAAATGATTGTGAAGTTGAAAAACGATGGACGTAATTTCACTTATGAAAACTTTTTGAGATTGTTACAAATAGTAAGTAGAAATCGGATTATTAATGTGGAAACCGAAAAACCACTTATTACTGGTATTCAAAATATGCGCGATGCCATTGAAATCATTGAAGATAAAAATGATACCAGAGAGAAAGAATTGATCGATCTTTTGGGTCCTTTATTAGATACTTATGATTTGGGTGCGGAAAATTCAAAAACAGAAGTACGTAATTTGAATAATTATTTATCACGATCGATTGATTCTTTGAAAAGATCTATCTCGGATTTTATTGTTAAAAACAAAAGTGAAAATATGACTAAAAATATGGTGAAATCAGCCTTAGAAAGTATTCAAACATTGAATATGTGGGAAATAACGAAAAATATGGATTCTGATCATTCGAATTTGAAAGAAGATCATTTGGTTTATCGTATCTTGGAGTTTTACAAGGAATACATTGATAATTTTGTACGTGTTTTTCCATCGATCATTCAACATCGTATCAATTATAATTATACATCTATACCTCAATACTGGGGATTATCAGAAAATCATCGTAAAGATATTATAAATATAACAAAAGATTACTATCAGGATTTACGAATTTTTTATGATATGAAAACATTATCTTCCTTATTAACATCTATTTCTTTAGAAACCGAAAATGTATTGTTATTGACGGAGAAAACCCCTTGTTTATCAAGCATCACAAAAAAAGACGGCGCTTCCATTCAACCCATTTTTGATGAAAGAACCAGTAAAATGCTTTTTGAATATTATTTATTCAAAGTGTTGAAAACGTATGTGGATTTAACTGACGACAATGATATGATTGTTGTTGAAAATACGAATATAGATTTGAATACAACGAATATAAACAACAATACTTACAATGAGCGAATTATTGATGAACCCATTTATACCAATGACTTTGTCGAAGAAGTACAGACCAATTTAGATACTGTTCCTGAAACAAATGACTGGCGAAACAACAATCTTTTTATCGGAAACAAAAAGGAATTGAAACAAAAAACGGGCGATTTATTGGTTGCCTTTTTAAAAATCTTACAAAAACACAAAGAAACAGTAGATGTTTCATATGAAAAAATTCAAGATCGTGTTTTTCAATTGAAACAAAGAGAGAAAGATTCGATTACAGATCGATTGAAAAGTTTTACTGATGAACAACGTGATGTGGATACTTTATTAAAAATAAATAAGTTAGGCGAATGGGGGAAAGGTCTACAAAAAGGGTTAACCACTTATGTGAAAGAAAATTACGATGAAGAGCGCGAGTTTATGGAGAAAATGATGCAATACGAACGTGATTTTTCCCGTCAATCTCGTAATGTAAAAGAAGGCGAAAATTTAGAGGATTATTTAGAACAAGTGGCAAGGGATGATGATGCGGAACGCGAGGCATATGATATGTCGAATATGACCGAGGATTATATGGATGGTTATGAGCCAGATGGATTTGAGGAAGAAGAAAATTACGGGGATTATAATTAAACCAACTTTTTATAACGAAGTAAGAAAAGTTGGTTTGCCCAACTTTTCTAGGGATAAAACCAGATCAAACCAACTTTTTATAACGAAGTAGGGAAAAGTTTTAACGAAGTAAGAGGAAAATTCTTTATTTCTTTTTGAAAAAAGATATAAAGACATAAGACCAATGAATATTATAAAGTATGATAATTGGAATCTATCTTTTTTCTTTATTCAGTCTTTTTGTTTCTTCTTTAGCCAATGAAGTATGTGATGCAACCATTATAAATGGTTGTGTAAGTTTTTCTGTTAGTTCAGGAACAGGTTGTGCATGGATGTGTAATTATTGTGCCAATCAATTAGGAACCAATAATTATTATTTTACGGATGGTGTTTGTACTTATCAAGAGGGTGTCGGATGTGTAGGCAATCCAATTGCTGGAAAAACTTATACATGTTGTTCCTCCGCTTTTTAATACACTTTTTGAAAAAGATTATCAAAAATCGAAAGATAACTTTTAATCTACATTTTGATTCACTTTTAGAAAAACTGGGACAAAAATAATATAAACTTACTTTTTCAAAAACATTTAGTTTTTTTAAATTGACTTATATTATGAGAAACAATATTCATCGATTTATCCAAGAAAATATTACTTTAGTATCTATTTTACTATTTTTGGTTATTTTTGGTTTGATTCAATGGATCAAACCTGGTTTTTTATATAATAATGATGGAAGTATTAGAGAATTTGGTGTAGGATATCGAAATAAAACTATTTTGCCAATTTGGTTGCTTTCAATTCTTTTAGGAATCATTTGTTATCTTTTTGTTATGTATTATTTAATTTATCCAAGATTGTAAAGGTTTTACACTGTTGCATATTTAAAATGAGCAATTAGCATCACTTTGTTTAGTAATAACTGCAAACAAAGTGTGCATTTTGAATGTGCAAAGATATAATTATGATTGTTCATTTTTCTATTTTATTTGTATAATATATATATTATACAAATAAAATGGTAACAAATGAAAATAATGTAGAAGCATATGCAGAGGCTTTTGCAGAAGCATTCAATAAGGAAGGACAACATTTTACTTCTACAGCAACTGCAAGTGCGACAGCACCTACATATAATGAAGCATATCAAATGGCTCTCTCCATTGCGCAAACTATTGCGAATGATAATGTCAGTGTATTAGCCAATTCTAGTGATCAAATCATTAGTTATGTTTTAGGATCCGAAGGATATACTGGATATACAGGGTGGACTGGATATACCGGATATACAGGACCAACTGGTGATAAAGGACCAACCGGTGATAAAGGACCTGATGGAAATCCAGGAGGTTATACTGGATTTACAGGTGAAACAGGTTATACTGGTTATACGGGTTATACGGGTTATACTGGTTCAACTGGTTATACAGGACCAACTGGTTATACAGGACCAACTGGTGATAAAGGACCCACAGGTGATAAAGGACCTGATGGAAATCCAGGAGGTAACACTGGATATACTGGCTATACAGGATATACTGGTAATACAGGTTATACTGGATATACCGGTTACACAGGATTAACCGGTTATACTGGATACACAGGTTATACCGGGCCAATTGGTAATAAAGGACCAATAGGTGATAAAGGACCTGATGGGAATCCAGGAGGTTATACTGGATATACTGGTTATACAGGATATACAGGATTAAAAGGTGACACTGGTGTAACAGGATTCACAGGATATACAGGATATACTGGTTATACAGGGTGGACTGGATTAAAAGGTGATACAGGATTAAAAGGTGACACTGGTGTAACAGGATATACTGGTTATACAGGATATACAGGATTAAAAGGTGACACTGGTGTAACAGGTTTTACTGGATATACTGGATAT
>Ga0214917_10006670_pt1 | contig 11920 bp, 15 predicted proteins | sample LL_1208_BB_MetaG_FD_177983 | JGI IMG/M metagenome (GOLD analysis project Ga0214917, IMG submission 177983) | Freshwater microbial communities from Lake Lanier, Atlanta, Georgia, United States - LL_1208_BB | ecosystem: Environmental > Aquatic > Freshwater > Lake | place: USA: Georgia | collected...
TATAGCTTCTTCTTTAAACTCTTTTGTGTATACTCTTTGTTTTTTTGAATTATTCATCTTAATATCCTGATTTATATATTTTAATTATACATAGATCAGTGTCTATTAAAATGGGGTAAGATCACTACTACGCCTTTCGTTCTCTAAAAAATGCAGCCTCGAAAAACACCAATGCTCTAAAACCTAGGTAAATAGAGGGTTTGAGGACATGCGTACCTTCACCCGGAGTGTTTCGCATGTATCGGAGATGGAGAGGGTAAAAACAGAGATTTTGAGGGCAAAATAGCGAAAATGGAGAAAGTGAGGTACGGGTCTGACGACGGAATAAAGCTCTGGAAACCCTATAAATACTGGGCTTTTAAGACCTGCTAACGCTAGTGCAAAAAGACGAGAGAAAAGTTGTCTATAAAAAATCTGGCGGAGAGAGAGGGATTCGAACCCTCGATGCCCTACAAGGACATAACGGTTTTCGAGACCGCCCCGTTCAACCACTCTGGCACCTCTCCACATGACAGAAAGATTGTACCAAATTATTTTCATTTTCTCTATTGTTAGCAGTAATATTATATTGTTAATGTTGTTTTCAGCGGTTAAGCATATTAACATACATCAATAAATTTTTTGATTTTAGTATTGTGAATTATCAACATAGCTTTCATGCAGGCAATTTTGCGGACGTTATTAAACATCTTGTTTACGTGTATACCATCGAATATTTTCAAAAAAAAGATACTCCTTTATTTATCCTCGATACGCATGGTGGTTGCGGACTTTATGATTTACTTTCAGAACACGCTCAAAAAACTCAAGAAGCTCATTACGGAGTCATGAAACTCAATCATCTTGATAGTCGCCATTCTTTACTGAACAGATATTTATCATTGATTCAGCCATATTTGAATCAAAATGTATATCCTGGCTCACCATGCTTTGCTGCAGCTTTGTTAAGAAAACAGGATGTTTTAAGAGTGAGTGAACTTCATCCTCCGGTGTATGAATCGCTAAAAGAACATACCATAGGATTTAAAAATATTTATGTAACATTGCAAGATGGGTATGAATCCATGAGAGCTTATTTACCACCTAAAGAAAAAAGAGGAATCGTCTTGATTGACCCTCCCTATGAAATCGGTAATGAGTTTACATTATGTGCACAAAGTCTCAAAGATGCTTTTAAGAGATTTTCTCAAGGGACTTATATTATTTGGTATCCCATTAAAGATCATCATGCTGTTAGTCATTTTAAAAAATCCATCAGTAGCCTTTCTTGTGAGAAATTAGAATTAACCATTGAACTTCTCACTCCTGGATTTAAAGATAAACTCAATAAAGCGGGGCTGCTCGTGTTAAATCCTCCCTACTTGTTACAGGAGAATATCCAAGAGTTGCAATCTGCGTTAGAACAAGTGATGGCTGTTAACATAGATACTCGCATCCTTTAACAATGATGTTATAGCAATCCTTTTTTAAGTTAGGACATTAAGAGTCTCTGAATGTATTTTTTCTATGTCCCAAATCCAAGCAGGATTGCTATACTTCTTTTCTTGCCTATACTTATTGAGGATTAATGAGAAAATAAGAGTTCACTTATGTTTTTGTCAAGACTATTATTTCTGGGGTTCGCAAGCTGTGTGGTTGCCGCCGATCCAGGATTTAAAAGTTTTTTTAATGAAATTGCTCAAGATAATAAAGCGTTTGTTGAAAAACATCAGCCTGATTATTTTAACGGGATGGCCAATAGCCAAAAACCTATAGCGACGGTTGTATTATGCTCAGATTCGAGAATGCAAGATGAAGCTTTTGATGATGACACTATCAATAAACTTTTTGTTATTCGTAATATCGGTAATCAACTTGAAACTGCTCAAGGAAGTATTGATTATGGCGTTACAGTTTTAAAAACACCCATTTTAATGATTGTAGGTCATTCAGCTTGTGGGGCTGTTGATGCCAGACTGCACATTGATCATCTTAAAGATCTCAGTCCTGCTATCACAAAAGAAGTAAAATCAATAGTGATTGATTCCTCCAAGACTCTTCCACACGCGGTTGTTGATAATGTCAACTATCAAGTTAAACAGGCTTGTGAGCGTTACGCTGATTACATCAAAGATAATAAGTTAATCGTTGTTGGCGCAATTTACGATTTTAAGAATGATTATGGTCATGGTTTAGGAAAATTCTTTGTTATTAACATGAATGGCCAAGCAAATTTAGATAAAAAAACAAATAAGAATCTTATCGTTGAAGATTTATTGTAATATTGCATTTATTATCAATATTATGATGCTATTTTTTTATAAAGAAACATACTCTCTCTGCCCTTATAGTGTTACTGAGCTTCATCATCTTGAAAATATGGCAGGAGCTCAGTTTAACACAACAACACAGTGAAATTGATTATGCTGCAAAATATTTAGATTTTTTGCCAGTTAGATTATGATAGGCTCATTGATAACTCATAGGAAATTTTGATGGCTGGTCATAGTAAGTGGAAAAACATTCAACATCGAAAAGGCGCTCAAGATGCAAAGCGTGGTCAAATTTTTACACGCTTAATTAGAGAAATTACAATTGCAGCACGGCAAAGCCCTGATACAAGTATTAATCCGCGATTAAGAGCTGCTGTTGACAAAGCTCTCGATAATAATATGTCGAAAGATACTATTCAAAAAGCTATTAATAAAGGAGCAGGTCTTGATGGAGCAGCACAGCTTATTGAGGTAGTGTATGAAGGATACGGTCCAGGCGGTGTTGCTTTTATTGTTGAATGCGCAACTGATAATAAAAATAGAACTGTTCCAGAAATTAGACATCTTTTTACTAAAGCTGGTGGGAGCTTAGGAACAACGGGCTCTGTATCTTATTTATTTGATGAAGTTGGTACTATTGAACTTGAGTCTACAGCTCAAAGCGAAGAGCTTTTTGATCTCGCTTTAGATCTAGGTGTAAGAGATATTGAAGAGAATGAAGATGCTATTGTTATTGAATGCGAACCTAACGATTTGTTTGCAATAACAGAAAGCTTAAAGCAAAAAAACTTTAAAGTTCTTAACAGCCAAAAAAACAAAATTCCTCATAATTATGTTCCATGGTCTTTGGATTTAGCAGAAAAAATCACTATACTTTATGATAAGTTTGATGAACATGATGATGTTCAAGCAGTATTTTGTAATTTTGCTTGGAATGAATCAGAATAATAAATGCATAAAATACTAGCTTTTGATCCAGGATCACGAACAACAGGCTGGGCGGCTCTTACCTGCGAGCCGCTGACTTACTTTAATTCAGGTATTTATAAATTAGGGTCAGGCGATTTTTTTGAGCGAATGAAACTCCTTAAAAAACTTGTCACTCCGTTACTGACAGAATTTAGACCTAATATTTTAGTCCTCGAGCGAGCTTTTGTTGGTGTCAACAAGGAGACTGCGTTAAAGTTGGCGCAAATACGCGGCGGATTAATGGCTTTATGTGCTGAAGAAGGCCTTTCATATATTGAATATACTCCTCGACAAGCCAAACAGTTGATTACGGGTTATGGAGCGGCTTCAAAAGAGCAAGTTTCTATCATGATTGAGAAATTATTAAAGCGCTCTTTTTCAAATAATCTTGATGAGACGGATGCGCTTTCTTTAGCACTTTGTCATTATTTTTGCCATAAACGCCATTTTCTTTTGACCCAAAGCAATGGTTAAATAAAATAGAATTTCATTAAAAAGGTTCATCCATGCTTTCACGATTAATAGGTACCATTCAAACAATAGAATCTCAAGCTATTGAGCTTTTTGCGAGTCCTTTTACCTTTCATATTCACACCCCTCAAACATATACACTCAAAGTCAATGAGCAGCGAGAGTTTTATATTCATCTGCAGATTAAAGAAGATGGAGCAAATTTATTTGGTTTTTTGAGTCAAGCAGATAAAGAGATTTTTATACAGTTATTGAAAGTACGGTCAATAGGACCCAAGTTAGCTTTTCAGATTATGCAGACTGATATTAAGCATTTTATTGCTGCTTGCCAGCGTCAAGATAAAGAAGTTTTATGCAGTATTCCGGGTATCGGGGCAAAAACAGCAGCGCGTATTTTAGCTGAAATAGATGTTAATTCATTACCTATTGTCGCTAATCAGCAACAACATTATTTTCAAGCCAAAAAGATGCTCTTAAATTTAGGCTTTACAGAATCCAAGATAGATTTTGTGTTACCACAATGTCCGCAGGATTCTTTAGATGAACTGGTCAAGGCTGCTTTAAAGTTTTTAGGAGAACGGAATGCAAAATCTAGTATTACCTCCTGATCTTGATAAATCATTAAGACCAAAAACATTTGATCAATATATTGGTCAAAAAAAAGTGCTCGATCGCATGAAAGTTTATGTTCAAGCAGCATTAAATAGATTAGAAAGTCTAGATCACGTATTATTATTTGGACCACCAGGATTGGGAAAAACAACGTTGGCCAATGTGATTTCTAGAGAAATGAATGTTACGTTGCATACGACATCTGGACCTGTGATTGAAAAGCCAGGTGATTTAGCCGCTCTATTAACACAGCTCAACGATGGAGATGTTTTATTTATTGATGAAATTCATAGACTATCGCCCTCTATTGAGGAAATTCTTTATCCTGCAATGGAAGATTTCCAACTGGATTTAATGGTGGGCGAAGGACCCGGTGCTCGATCGATGCGATTAGATTTAAATAAATTTTGTCTGATAGGAGCGACAACAAAACCAGGAATGTTGACAGCACCATTACGCGATCGTTTCGGCATTCAAGCTCGATTAGAGTTTTATGATTACAATGAGCTGGCCTTAATTCTTGAACAGTCGGCTAAAAAACTCAACTTGTTCTTATCGCAAGAAGCTTTTTTAGTAATTGCCCAACGTGCACGAGGAACCCCTCGTATTGCTTTGCGTCTGCTCAAACGGATTAGAGATTTTATTGAGGTTGGTGGTCTTATCAATCCAACTTCAGCCCAAATGAGTTCTTGTTTACAAGAATTAGAGATCGATGATCATGGATTAGATCATTTTGATCGTACATTATTAAAATGTATTTTGGAGCGTTACGACGGAGGTCCTGTTGGACTTGATGCTTTAGCTACTGCAGTAGGTGAAGGAAGAGAGACTTTGGAAGATGTTATCGAGCCTTATTTAGTACAAGAAAATTTTTTGCAGCGAACTCCACGTGGTCGTAAATTAACACCAAAAGCGATTGAACATTTGCACTCTTATTATAACCAATAGTGATAATTATTTTGTTTTATATGAACTTTGTTTTAAGCATTCAGCTAAAATTGCATATTGAGTGAAAACAGTTTTAAGTTAGACTTGAGCGTCGTTATGATTTGCCTTGCAGCAAGTGGTTTTGGCGGAGCTTTTTGATGATTAATTAAAGAAGGAGTCGGATAATTTTCTTATGAATATGTTTGAAGTTGATTTTTCTAATCCAGTCAATATTGCTGTTTTGAGCTGTTTAGGGTTTTTCTCATTGTTGTCTTGGGCTATTATCTTTTCTAAAGTGTTAGATCTTTTAGAATTGAGAAAAATTATTAAACATCAGGAAGAGTTATTGCACTATTGTCAGAAAACAGAATGGAAGCAATGGCATAAAAAGCTTGTTAAACAAAATAAAAGTGGCTTTTTTTTAAAATTATATGATCAAGTACAAGAGATGATTAATCGCTCAAAAAATTATGACTCAACGATCAATAGCAATCTTAATAAATATTTACTATTGTTTTTAGAAGAAGAAGAAAGGCATCGTATACAAGGACTGTCCTGGCTAGCAACCATCGCTAATGTTAGCCCTTATGTAGGCCTTTTAGGGACGTTAGCAGGGGTTATGCATACCTTTACACTGATGAATGAACAAAATTTGATTTTAATGAAATTAGCCCCCGGTTTAGCAGAAGCTTTACAAGCCACAGCAATAGGATTATTGGTGGCCATACCAGCTAATATTGCTTATAACAAATTTACAGCATCATATAGAAGTTCTTTGCAGAAACTCGCTTCGCAAGGAGAGTACTTGTTGTTACATGTTGATGCATCATTTAGAAATCAACCTGCCTTTGAATAAAATAGTTATAATGTAAAAATTATTTGCTGGAGGATGCGGGATCGGTATCAAGTCGATTCTGCATAATATCATGAAAACAAGATATAGCTCATTATCTTTAGATCCCCAAATTAACATTGTCCCTTATCTTGATATTTTTTTAGTGTTAACTGTTATTCTGATGGCTTCAATATCACCCTATCATCATCAAGTAGAAGTTGAATTGCCTAAAATATCAAGACAAGAGGAATACTCAGAAAAAGCAAGAGAAATGCCTTTAATCGTGACACTAGATAAAAAAGGCGGATATCACTTGCGCAATCTTTACATGAATGAACACGATTTAACAAGTCGAAACTTGCTTATTAAACTTAAAGTGTTGTATCAAAAAAATTCTGCTCAATATGTTATTTTGGAAGCAGATAAGGATTGTTCGTATGATAATGTCATGAGATTGATGAGCATTATGCATCAAGCTGGTTTTATGAAAATAGGTCTTGTGACAGATCCAGAATCTGTCTATTCCATTTCAAGGACGCAAGGAAGTCGATCATGATTAAATCATGGATATTGTCACTATTTTTTCATTTGCTTATCATTTGCTCAATACCTTTTGTGTTGATGTCGCATAAAACAGGCTCGTCATTTGATACAGCAGAAAAAATGATTCCCATCAAACAAGAAGATCACCCGCCTATTCAGGCTATAAGCATTTCAAGTGATGAGTTAGCCGAAGAATTAGCTTTTATTGATCGACAAGAAAAAATCCATGAACAATCTTACCATGAAAAAATATCTTTGCTTGAAAAAAACTTGAATAAAGCAGAACAGCAGAGAATTGCTTCTGAACACCAGTTAGATCAGTTGAAAAAACAGACATCTTCGCTTGAGGCAGAGTCTTTAGCTTTATCTCATGCATTGCATCATGATAAAAAAGAACAAAGACATCTACAGCAAAAAATATTAGAAGCGCAAAAAGAAATAATACGATTAGAAAAAATTCAAGAAATCTCGCAACAAGTGTTTGAAGAAAAAATAAAAACAGATACAACGATTGTGAATAATTATCGTAAAAAAATAGCTTATCATTTGAGCGCGTATTGGCGTATTCCCTTTAATGCAAATGAGAAAGAGTTGAAGTGTTCTTTAGAGGTCTCTATTATTCCAAACGGTGATGTTGTTCATGTTAAAGTGATAACCAGCTCGGGTGATCAAGCTTTTGATCAGCATGCTATTAACGCTGTTTATAAATCATCACCATTACCCGCTTTAGATGAGCTGCCGAATAAAGAGCGTCCAAGAAAACTGACATTAACATTTATTCCAGAACATATTACTGCTTATGAATCGTTTATTGATTGATCAGCCCCATGAGCTTTTTAGGAAAGACAAGGAGAGTAAATGAATTTGATAGTCATTCAATATAATGTTTTTTATAAGATAAAAAACATACTTTTTATCTTAATGTGTTTTACCTATGCTTGGTCATTAGATGTTTTGATTACAGAAGCTCAACAACATAAAACATCTTTCTTAGTCGCAATGACGCATCAAAATAAACATGAAAATCTTGTAACTGATAAGTTGATAAAAAATTTTGAAATATTAGATACAATTCAAACTATAAAAGCTCCAGGGCCATTAAAAGAAATTTCCTATTATCGAAGGAATAAAATCGATTTCTTGGTTGCTATCACAGTTGATGAAAAAAAACTGCCTTATTGTGTTGATATTCAACTGATCTCTCCATGGGGTGCTTCATTAGAGACAGAGAGAAAACAATGGCCAGTCATGTTAAGCAAGAAATTTGAATTTCACACCGAAAAAGATTTACAGCAAATTACAAATCAGATCACAGATGATATTATCAATAGAGCTCTTTGTCTCCAAGGTTTTGCAAGCTACCCGATTGCGTATGTTTATAAAAAAGATAAAACAAAGATTGTTATTAGTGATATTACGGGTGATTTGAAAACAAATTTGTATGAATGTCATTATCCGATTCTTGGATTAACTTGGTCTCCAGATGGCAGCAAACTGGCTTTTATTGAAGTTCAAGACAATGGTCCCGTTTTAAAAACTGTCGATCGTTATAAAAAAATAATACAAGAACATGTGCGTGATATGTATGTTGCCTCACCTCTGTTCAGCAATGATAGTCAATCTTTATATTATGTAGCCGCTCCCTATAGTGTTGGGCAAATTTTTAAAAAAAATTTAGTGACGAATAATATCGAGATGCTTACAGTGGGTCAAGATTGGATTATTGATATTAATGAAGGATCCGATTCTTATAATCTTTTAGTGACTGCAGATCGGATAGGTACTGCTCAGTTGTATGAGTTTAATATCCTAAATAAACGATTCAAGCGTTTAACATTTAATGAAGATCAGTGTTCAAAAGGATTCTTAAGTTTGAAAAATAAAGCTTTATTTTATACAGTAACGACACCTGCTCAAACTGTTTTGGTCAAACGTTCATTGACTGATAAGAGTTTTGATTCAACATTGGTGATGAGCGATCATTATGCTGAAGGCGTGACCATGCCAGAAACACAAGGGATAGCAGTCTTTGAAAAAACAGCGCAAGGCCAGTCTGTTATTATCATTAAATCAATGAACAGTGGCTTAGAGAGGGTTTTATTTGATCAAGATGGTGGTGGCGAGTACTCATCACCCAGCTGGGCAAGCCAGCCGGGATTTTGAGTAAGATATTATTTATGAGTAAAAACAATCTCTACACGGCGATTAAGCGACTGAGCTTGATCGTTTTCAGTTGTAGAAAGAGGTTTTTCTTTACCATGGCTAGAGACAGTGATTTGAGAGGCTTTAGCACCATGCTCTTGTAAGCATTTAGCGACAGCATCAGCACGGCGTTGGCCTAGTGCAAGATTGTATTCTTTTGTTCCACGAATGTCAGTGTTACCAATAACATTAACATGTGCTTCTGGGTTTTTCATTAAATATTCAGCAACAGCTTCGAGCAGTTTTTTATTGGTATCATCAATAGCTGATTTATCATATTGAAAATAGTATACAGTTGTTAAATTTGCTGTTTTCTCTGAGGCAGAATGTCCAGCGACTTTGACAGGTTGCTCTGTTTTAGCATCTGGTTTGACACTATTTTGATATGCTGAAGTGTTTTCAGAATATTGACATCCTGAAAGGACTAAAGCTAAGCCAGCGATTGCAAGTTTAAGTTTCATGAAAAATCTCCTTATCTTTCTAAATAGGTTGCTTCGTTCATATGATATAACTAGCACATAAAGGGGGATTGTTGTTATAAATGACATCCCTCTGCATTTCATCATACCGGAGTCTTTCTACTCGAACAACTCTTTGATGATGACTGAATGAAAAATTTTTGCTTTAACAAAACTCGCGGAATTCTCCATTCAGAATTTTTGTAAAAAATTTGAGTGGAGATGAAGTGCGAGACCTTAAAGGCAGAGATTGAACGATTGATTGGCGAAGAAATTTTTTTATACGCACTCGTACTGATAATGACACAAAAGGAGGGGCGCTTGTACATCACACTCAAGCAAGTGATTATGGCGCTATGTTGATAATGAACTTATTAAAAAATATTTTTTATATGAGCGGTGGTATTGCGATGTTAAGCCGATTGCACGCCGTTGTTGTTGAAAGCAAACCCATTCTGCCAGTTCATGAATATGATCATGCATTATATGTTCAGCAAAGAGAACAATTGAATGAGCAGTCATCTCAAATTAATCTTCTAGAATCTAAAGTTGATCAGCTGCTTGAATATTCAGAGCAATTAGTTCACAAGCATGAATTTTTAAAAGGAAAAATTGATTCACTTGAAAAGCAACAAAGAGATTTTTTAGCATTAATGAGCGATATTGTTCTACAGCCTGAATATTCAGTTGCTCCACAAGAACATAAAGATTATCAAACTTCTTTAGACTTAATGAAAGCACAGCAATATTCACAAGCGCTCAAAGGGTTGCAAAAATTTATTCATGATTATCCGCAAAGCGAAAAAATCCCTTATGTTTATTATTGGATAGCTGAATTATACCTTATGGATAATCAGTATGAACAAGCAGGTGAATGTTATAGCTATCTGTTGACTAATTATCCATTACACCATAAAGCTTCAGAAGCATTGTTCAAGATTGGTCAAATCAGTTACAATATTGGAAGAACTGAAGAAGCTAAGCTGAAATGGCTTGAAGTGATTCAAAGGTTCCCTCAGTCGCAAGCCAGTCAATTAGCTAAAAAAAATCTTCCAAAAGTGGATAAAGACTATAAGCCTCACGCGCTCTAAGGTACAATACAACTTAAGTACCTTTTAAGTGTATAGCCACTGTATAGGCTTGCGTATGAATAACTACAAAATAGCAATTTTACTAGATTCTTGGATTAAGAAGCTTTACAGCACACTTTTATTCTGGTAAAAATAAAAAAAGTATTAAATATTAATTAAATATCAGTAGGTTGAGTGATAACGGAGAAACTGCTTTATGAACAATCCTCTTAACATGCCATCTTTTTTAAGAACGTATTGGCTCCCATTTGCCTTTTTTTCGGCATGGGTCGTCTTTACTATCACCATGCCTGGAGCAATCCTTGGCTTTACGGGATGGCAAACTTTAGGGTTAACAGGATGGGGACATGCAGGTATTGCGTTGCTAACTCAAATGGGCCTGGGCGTATTCCAGGCAGTCGCAGAGTATGCTCTCCATCATTATCCTGACAATCCTACTTTTGAAGATGCTGATGTACAGTTAGAATTACAGAGCTATTCCGAACAGATACAAGCAGAGATACGTCAGAGCGAAACAAAGCAGGAAGAGTTTTTAGCTCATTGCAAGACAAAATTTGCACAGCGTAACGAGATATTAGCTCGTAATTCTTTGTTTGCCGGGGTCTTTAATACGGTAGTAGCCGCAATGGGTTGGCTCATGACTTTTCATTTAGGAAAGATCATCCAATATACGTCATATGCAATAGCATTTACTGGCTGGCCAACCTTTGCTCGTTACCTTCCATCAATTTTTCAAGGCGTGAGCGCTCTTGCAGGAGTCGGTGTATGGTGGAGTATACGCTCAAATAAAAATGCAGCTATTGATGAAAATCAATCAACTTATTTACAGCGTTGGGCTAATGGATTGAAGGCTATAGATGCCGTCTATTTTGCGATATCTTTTGCTAGTGGGGCTTCATTCGGATCGTTAATGAGATCAACGTTTTCAATCGGAACGCTTTCTGCTCGTTGGATGGGAGTGTTGAAAGTTGTTAGACCCGATGTCTTAGCAGCTAGATCCGTCAGTTTAATAACACTTCAAGGTGTTTACGTCACGTTATTGAATTCTTTTTATCATACTGTCAGAGGATTGTTACCATTTGAAAAACTTCCTTTTATAGGAACAGTGTTAGAGAGCAAAAGATCAAGTTTTGTGCCCGGGCATATTTGTCATCAACAGGGAGATAGCGCTGCTAAGATCACAGAGCATTTTATGCAATCTAGACTACCATCGCAAGTTAGATCATCACAGCCAATTGTAGAAGAAAGCAAAGAATCTCACGAACAAGAGAAGGGATTACGCCTTTAATTCGTAGATAACGGATTTGATCTCTTTAACGCATTGCGACATGATCCGCCCATCTTTAAGAATCTAAGGTTGGGTTGGTGTGGATATGAAGCGCAAGACCTGAAAGGATTGGTTGATAGTGATGTTGACTATCATGATTGAGCACGTGAACTACCCGCCCATGAATGAGCGGGCTTCCGATTAGGCGACAGCAACAGTGTGCTGACGCTTAACTTTCTTTTTTGACGTCTCATTGAGCACTGCGCTTTGAGCTTGACCCAAAGACGTCTTAC
>Ga0214917_10006671_pt1 | contig 11919 bp, 10 predicted proteins | sample LL_1208_BB_MetaG_FD_177983 | JGI IMG/M metagenome (GOLD analysis project Ga0214917, IMG submission 177983) | Freshwater microbial communities from Lake Lanier, Atlanta, Georgia, United States - LL_1208_BB | ecosystem: Environmental > Aquatic > Freshwater > Lake | place: USA: Georgia | collected...
CACACGCAACTTCACACTGCCTCTTCAAAACGGTCAATACATCGAAGTTGTCTGTCCACTAGATCACCCAGCAACAGAGCAAACCCCTTGGGGTAAAGCTGTGAGCAAGAAAGCACAAGAAGGCGGCGGCTGGCTTACTTGGGTATTCTCAACTGAGGATATTTCAAAGGTTGAAGAGAAGTTTGGACGACCTGCAATCGAAGGTCACCGCACACGCCCAGATGGAACCGATCTTAAGTGGAAGCAAATCGGAGTTAATGAGATTACCGACTCTCGTGAACTGCCATTCTTCATACAATGGTTAACCGCTGATCATCCATCACAAGATGGGAAAGCGGTTGCTGCAATTGAGAAGATTACGATTGCTGACACTGAGCAGTTATCAGACTCATGGTTCAAGACAGAGATTCTTGATGGTTTAAATGGCACAGATATTGAGTTTATTGACCCGTCAGCTAATGAAGGCGAGTCGGGGATAGTTGCGGTGCATTTGAAAACGCCTAGTGGTGTTGTGAGGTTGGATTAAGCTTATTTTATGAAATTGTTCAAAACCTTATTGCCTACTCAACTGCGCTTATGAATATATATCTGTTTCCATTCAATGACATCGGATATAGTTTAAATGCTTTGCCGAGGGGGTTTCAGACGTTAGAAGTCTCTATGCGATGCTTGATTGCGACTAGTAGCGCAATAATTATAGGGATGCTTGTATATGCCTTATCGAATAAGTCGAGCACTCTTCGTGCGGTAAATGCTGTCCCTATGGATGATGCAGAGCGAAATGGGAACTTGAATCGAAATGTAAATCTCTTTATTTTGGGGATGGTAACTGCCATACCAGGGTTGTTAGTGCCGGGGTATCTTCAACTAAGATACGTCACACCATTCTATCTGACGCTACTCTTGCTGATTTTTATGTTTTTGTCCAAGAAAGCCTCGACGGTAGCAGCCTTGCTGTTTATTACCACAAATCTCCTGGCCTTAAATTTAAATTATGGAATTCTGAATTGGGCGTTTTAGTTAGAACTGACACAAAAATATCCCAAATGCTCTATTGTAGATTTCATGAAATCCATTTCGATTGTAATACCGGCATATAATGAAGCAGGATGCCTTCCCGAGCTTTTTTTACGTCTTAAAACTCTTATGGATTCAAATCAAGAATATGATTGGCAAGTATTGATTATAGAAAACGGCAGTACCGATACCTCGTGGGAGATTTTGAAACTAGCAAGTCATGAAGATTCGAGATTCAAGTCCTTGAGACTATCAAGAAATTTTAGAATGGATGGGGGATTAACTGCTGGTTTAGATTACATAGATAGTGACGCATGTGTTCTTATGACAGCTGACCTTCAAGATCCGCCAGAACTTATCCCTGAATTCATTAAAAAATGGGAGGAAGGTTACGAAAATGTTTATGGGGTTGTGTCAAAGAGAAAGGGTACCAATCTTGTAAGACGATTCAATTCTAAGCTTTTTTACAAAGTAGCTGGAAGTCTTACTAATGGGGGAATACCGGAGAACGCTTCGGACTTCCGACTTGTTGACAGGAAAGTTTATGAAGTGGTTCGAACCATGACAGAGCGAAATCGCTTCGTTCGAGGTTTGTTTGCGTGGGTGGGTTTTAAGTCCATCGGCATCCCAATGATCCGTGAGCCAAGATTTGCTGGCGAGTCAAACGCTCATACTTTCAAAGTAATTGAATTGGCTTTCAAAGGTATTTTTGCTCACTCCTATAAACCTTTAAGATTCATTTCTATATTTGGAGTATTGCTTTTTGGTATCTCATTCTTCGCACTCATATGCCTCACCATCACATGGTTCAGTGTTGGGGTTCCATTTGCAGGTTTTGGTTCAATCATCGCATTGATTTTATGTGGATTTGGATTTCAGGCATTACTGCTCGGAATCGTCAGCGAATATTTGGCGATGATTTATGAAGAAGCCAAGAGTCGACCAAATTTCATAGTGTCAGAGACGATTGGATTTCAGAAATAGTACCTTTTTATCAGTGGGACAGCTTTGAAAGAAATTTATTTTCTGCGAAAAACGCACTTAAATCCCCAAATGAAACCCTTGATAGTTAAACTTGTCACATGATTAGTGCATTAATTCTGGCTGGTGGCCTCGGAACTCGCTTGCGTGAAGAAACCGAGTTTAAACCTAAACCAATGGTCGAAGTTGGTGGAAAACCAATTGTCTGGCACATAATGAAGAACTTATCTACCCAGGGGTTCAATGAATTTACCATTGCAACTGGCTATAAAGGTGAATTGATAAAGGACTATTTCCTCAATTATCATTCTAGGAACAATGATGTAACCGTTGATCTAGGAAAGAATTCCGCAGTAATTCACCACGGGTTGCATGATGAATCTCAATGGAAAGTCACAGTTGCCAATACAGGAGAACTTACAATGACCGGTGGCAGAGTATTTAGGTCACTAAAGTATCTAGAGGGTGAAAGATTTCTTTGCACATACGGTGATGGTTTAGCAGATGTAGATGTGAATCAATTGCTTTCATTTCATTTGTCGCACGGCAAGAAGGCTACGGTTACAACCGTCCAACCGCTTAGCCGTTTTGGAGTAATGGACGTAGATGACGATGGAGTCGTAAACCAATTCAGAGAAAAGCCAATCATGGACGGATGGGTGAATGCCGGCTTCTTTATATTTGAAAAGAGTGTTGCTGAGTATCTTGATTCAGATTGCGTCTTGGAACAAGAACCTTTAGCCAGACTTGCTGCTGAAGGAGAGTTGGTAGCCTATCGGCACCATGGATTTTGGCAACCAATGGATACTCTTCGTGAATCCATTTTTCTAAACGAACTTTGGAATGATGGTAAAGCTCCTTGGAAAAAATGGTAATCATCATGTGTGTGGTCGAATGAGTAAATCTCCAACTTATTTAGTCTTTGGGTCAAACGGAACAATCGGGTCTAGTTGCGCCGAACTCCTCAAGAAGCATGGCCAAGTTGTATGTGCAAATCGAAACTTTACTGAATTACAGGACCAAATTGATCAACTTCAAAATGTCAGTGGAGTCATTTGGGCTCAAGGGATAAATGCCGCGGATTCGATAATAAATTTTGATTTAGACGTGTATGAAAATGTAATGGACGCAAACATATCTTATATTTTGAATTCTTTGACATTGCTAATTGGCGCAGAAATTCTCAAGAATGGTTCACAATTAGTGGTGCTTTCAAGTGTGTGGGGGCAGTTGAGTCGTCCTGGCAAACTTTCATATGCAGTCTCAAAGGCTGCCTTAGGTGGGTTGGTTCGCTCTTTAGCAACAGATTTGGGTCCTCGAGGTATCCAAATCAATGCCGTTTCGCCGGGCCCCATAGACACTCCAATGACATTGAAAAATCTGAACCCTAAAGAATTGGAAAGAGTGATTTCTGAATCACCAATCAAAAGACTTGTTACTCTCGCGGAGGTAACTTCAGTAATCTGTGACCTAGCCAGAGGCAAATTTAGTGGCGTGACAGGTCAAGAAATAATGGTTGACGGTGGTTGGAGTGTTTCAAAACTTGTCTAAAGTTGAGGTCAAAAGCTCATTTGGTGCATATGAGATTAATTTCCAATCCATAAGCGCTGAGTTATTCGATAACTCCTTTTTCTTAGTTGATGAGAATTTACATAAAACTCTGGACTTAAGTGAAGGCCGATGCATATTTATTGTCGCAGACGAAGCAACTAAGACTTTGCGATCAGTTGAAGACATCTTGGTGAGATTATCCTCAATGGGAATGACGAAAAACAATGAATTAGTTGTAATTGGTGGCGGATATTTGCAGGATATTGGAACTTTGGTTGCATCATTATATATGCGTGGCGTGAAGTGGTCCTATGTACCAACAACCTTGGCAGCTATGGGCGACTCTTGTATTGGAGGTAAAAGTTCGATTAATGCTGGAGAAGTGAAGAATCTAGTAGGTAATTTTCATCCACCTAAAGCAATCTTTATCGATTCAACTTTTATTTCAACACTACCAAATTTAGAGGTCATTGCCGGTTTTTCTGAGATAATAAAAATATGCTTTGCTAGATCATTTGAAACTTTTACCGAATGTTCCCAACTAATATCTAAATGGAAATTAGATGGAAGTCAAGAAACCATTACAGAAATCATCAAACTCTCACTAGTCAGTAAAAAGTATTTCGTTGAGGAAGATGAATTTGACACTGGTATAAGGAAACTACTAAATTTTGGCCATTCTTTTGGGCACGCACTTGAGTCAGCTTCAAAATTCGAAATTCCACACGGAGTAGCCGTATTAATAGGAATGATCGCGGCATCTCAGCATCCATTTAGTAATTCTAGTGAAAAAACCTCCATGTTGGTTGATGTTAGTTTGGAATTTAGCAGGTCATTAGGCAAAGATATTGCAGATGAACTTAAGATTTTAGATTTTGAGAGTTTTTCGAAGTCAATAAGTAAAGACAAGAAAAATACAAAATCAGATCTCGTCCTGATTTTACCCATGGAAACAGGTCTTGAAATTATCAATATTCCATTCAATCAAGACGCGATTAAAATTACAACTCAAGCAATGAAATTAGGAATTGAGATGGTACTAAATGAAATACGCTGAGTATTTGGTGAAAAAATTAGCAGAGGAAGAGCGATATACCCACTGCTATTTTGTAGCAGGTGGTAACACAATGCATTTGTTAGACGCAGCTCGAAAGGTTTTTAAATGCATCCCAGTTGTTAATGAAGTAGCAGCAGGAATAGCAGCCGAGTACTTTAATGAGAGTAATTCTCAAGGTAGCAAAGCGTTCGCACTAGTAACGGCAGGACCAGGATTAACCAACATTATAACTGCCATCGCCGGGGCCTATCTTGAGAGCAGAGAATTACTTGTAATCGGTGGGCAGGTAAAGCGTTCAGACCTAAAGTCAGGCGAGTTAAGGCAAAGAGGTATTCAAGAGATAGATGGTCGAGCGATTGCAAAGCCGATTACCGTCGCTTCGCAGACAATATTGAGTCAAGTTCCTTTTTCTAGAATCCAAGAAATTTTGCATTCGAGCGCCAAACCTGGTCCGGTCTTTCTAGAAGTACCATTAGACGTTCAAGGCTCTGACTTTACAGAAAATGGGCAGGAATTAGTCAATAAAAAAGTACCAGTTACAGTCAATCACTCCGACAAGAAATTCGTGAACTCCATTGTGGAATCATTAGATTCTTCGAAAAGGCCAATATTGTTATTGGGTGGTGGGCTAAGTCGTCAAGTTGCAAAGAGTCTCATCGCAGATGTTGAGAAAATTGGCATCCCTGTAATGACTACGTGGAATGGTATGGATCGCTACGGTGATGATTTAGCGAATTATTGGGGAAGGCCAAATACTTGGGGGCAACGCTCTTCAAATATATTACTGCAACAGTCTGATTTGTTGATAGCTGTTGGGTCGCGCCTTGGATTACAGCAAACTGGGTTTGCGTGGGAGGAGTTTGCCCCGCTAGCAAAGATTTATCAGATTGACATCGATCAATCTGAACTTGAAAAAGGGCACCCAAAAATTGAAGATGGTTTGCAATCTGATGCCGGTGAATTTCTAAAGAATCTACTAGGCGCTATCAGTAAAAAGAAATATTGTTTTTCAGATTGGTTGAACTTTGGGGAATTGGTTATTGCAGCATTTCCTCTGAATGACGCAGGCAATATTACAAACCGAGGCTATATTTCACCATATGAGTTTATGGAAACTCTTTCGGCAAAACTGAAGAGTAATGACGTGATAATTCCTTGCAGCTCTGGAGGAGCCTTCACTGTGACAATGCAAGCCTTCATTCCAAAATTTGGTCAAATAATTGTGACCAATAAGGGTCTCGCAAGTATGGGATATGGATTATCCGGTGCCATTGGCGCAGCCGAATCTACACAAGCTCGGACAATATTAATTGAGGGAGATGGGGGGTTTGCCCAGAATCTGCAAGAGCTTGGAACATTGGCCGCACAAAACCTTAATGTCAAGGTATTTATCTTTTCCAATTCAGGTTATGCATCTATTCGAATGACGCAGAGAAATTATTTTGATGGTGCATATCTTGGTTGCGACATAGAGACAGGATTGGGGTTACCAAACTTAAGCTTTATCGCCAAAGCTTACGGTTTGAGATATACGATGATTGAAGATTTTGGGCTTGTAAACGCAATGTTGGATGAGGTGCTCGAAAGGACTGAACCTGAGATAATCGAGATTATGATCGATCCTGAGCAGACATATTATCCAAAGATAACTAGTAGAATCCTTGCGTCAGGAGCTATGGCCTCCAACCCCCTCCATTTTATGACTCCCGACCTGTCAAAAGAGGAAATAGAACGCTTTTTGCCTCATATCAAGGATAGAATTCGAGAGTAAATTCAAGCCAGATAGGAGAAGACATTGAATTCTGTAGAAAAACAAATGGTTGAAGTTCTGTCGCGTTGCAAATTACACGGTGCAGTGAGCGTCAAGGCTGAATTTGAAGCTGAAGGCACAAGAATGGACGAGTTGCTGCGTCTTGTCGATGTAGCCCGAGCCGCAGGCCTAAAACTGACTGTAAAAATTGGTGGTTGTGAGGCCATTCGTGATTTACTCGAGGCAAAGCAAGTCGGTGTCGATTACATCGTAGCTCCCATGGTCGAAACCCCCTATGCACTGTCGAAATTTGTAGGTGCGATTAAGATTGCATTTCAAGATGATGAGAGAGCACATACCGATTTCTTGTTCAATCTTGAAACAATAACAGCATTTAATAACTTAGATGAAATGATAAAGGTTGCGGTGGAGGGCAAAATAGAAGGAATAGTCTTTGGTCGCGTAGATTTCTCAGGTTCACTTGGAGTTGGACGTGCCGGAATAGAGTCTGATGAAGTAACTAACAAAGTTATTGCCACAGCCTCTGCAGCAAAAAAGGCTGGACTCGACTTAGTGGTGGGGGGCGCAGTTAGCTCCGACGCGTTGCCGCAGCTAAAGCGAATCAATGCCGAGTATCTCACCCGATTTGAAACTAGAAAAGTCGTTTTTGCAGCAAACTCATTGGTGGGCGACCAGATCGATCAAGCGCTGCTGAATGCTGTTCATTTTGAACTCCTATGGCTACTTAATAAGAGAAGCTATTATGCGCAAATCACAGCAGAAGATAATAAGAGAATTGAGATGCTGGAGTCTCGATGGCAGATTCTGAGCAAAAATAATTAATTGACCTTAAAATCTGGCCAAGACATAGCCCTTCGTGAGTGCGATCAAATCGTCATTTACGGGGCAAATGGTTGGCTCGGACGAAGCGCAATTGATTTTATCTCCTCTAACTTAGCGCTCAAGGCCGGAGAAAAGACCCTACTTATTGGCTCAAAATCTGGCAATTTGCAGATAAACAATGAGAAATTTGAAATCGTTGATCCAAAAATTGGCTATACAAAAATACGACACAATGCAATTTTTTTTAATGCCGCGTTTCTTCGCCGAGAATTCCTGTCAGAAATGTCAGCTGAAGAATACCGACTCAAGAATGAAGAGCTTACCGCTTTACCAAAAATGGCGATAGCCGAGAAGAATTTGTTTAGCTTTATTAATCTTTCAAGTGGTGTTGCACGCAATTCGGACAGTGAAACAACACCCAAAACCGTCGATGAATACTCAAAATTAAAAAAGAAATTAGAAGTAGAATACTTGGAATCGTGTGGTCAAAGTGGGTCAGCTTTCGTAAATTGTCGGATTTTTTCTTTGACAGGGCGACACATTAATGAGTTTAAAAACCTAGCCCTAAGTTCATTTATAATTCAAGCAAAAAATACTAATCAAATTGAGGTTAATTCACCCTTAACGAAGAGAACTTATGTTGATGCAACTAGTCTTGCCGGGACTCTTCTCCGTGTAGCTGCTTTCGGAAAGAATGCAAATTTTGATAGTGGTGGGCAACTCGTTTCAATGCGTGAATTAGCCGAAACGGTGTTATCTGTTTTGGGAAAAAATAAATCCGCGGTTATAACTGGAAAATATGAATCTCCTGATTACTTTGGTAACTTTGAGAAGTTCAATTCTATAGCGTCTGAGATTGGTGAAGAGTTTCTTACGATTGAAGATCAAATTATGAGAACAATAGATGCGTTTATTTGATCGATAGAAAATTCTTTATTTGATTTAGAGTTAATTCTCTTGGGTTTTGTGACTGATATTGCTTGAACCAACTCGTAGTGAGGTTGATGGAAGCGTTAAAATTAAGTTTGTCTGCCCATCCAAGTTCTGTTCTAGCCTTGCTCGAATCAAGGAGCAGATACCCAGCTTCATGAGGTTGCTCCGTGTGCTCTTGCTTCCAAACCTGCTTCTGTTGATCAAGTTCCCACGCTTCAGAAAAAGACTCCACCAAGTCTAGAACACTATGCTTTTCATCGAGGGGTGGCCCAAAGTTCCATACACCTGAAATTCCATCCGAAAGCATTTTACTAACTAATTTTTGATAACCACTTAAGCAATCTAAGACGTGCTGCCAAGGGCGGATCGCGTCCGGGTACCGCAATGTGGGTATTTGATTTGATGAGTATGCATTGACTAAGTCCGGAATGATTCGGTCAGAAGCCCAGTCTCCACCTCCAATCACGTTACCCGCACGGGCAATCGATACAGGTGTGGTGGCAAAACTCTTCACCCAAGATTGTGCTGCGATATCTGCTGCGGCTTTAGACGCACTATATGGATCGTCACCCCCAAGTTCATCTGATTCAACATATCCGCGGAGGTGATTAAAATTTTTATAAACTTTGTCAGTGGTTATAACCAATGTTGCTCTCAAACCAGCAAGTTGTTTAGACGCTTCCAGAAGATTTAGAGTACCTAGAACGTTTGACTCAAAGGTGCCAACTGGGTCTCGATATGATTCTCTTACTAATGGTTGAGCCGCAAGATGAATAATCACATCAGGCTTAACTACCATCACTGCCCGTGATAATTCGGCTGAGTTCCTAATGTCAATTCTGAAGTCATTTTCAAAGATATCACTTAGCCTCGCCTGATTAAAGAGAGATTTTTCCATTGGATCAAGAGAAATACCAGAAACTGTATGGCCTTGGAGTTGCAACATTAATGAAAGCCACGATCCCTTGAAGCCAGTGTGCCCAGTGACTAGGTAATGCATTTACTTCGCTTTACCACTCATGAAATCTGTTATTGACTCAATAACATAATCCAGCATTTGGGTTGTTAGTCCTGGATAGACGCCTATCCAAAAGGACCTTGTCATTACAACGTTAGTGTTTGTTAGATTCCCGACAACCCGGAAATCAACATCTTTATAAGCTGGTTGCTTTGCAATGTTTCCCGCAAAGAGTAGACGTGTTCCGATTTTGCGTGAGTCCAAGAATCGGAGGAGATCTTCTCTGTTCACCGGATGCTCTGGATCTAATGTAATTGGACACCCAAACCAAGAAGGGTCACTGTTCGGTGTGGCCTGGGCAATGGATAATCCATCAACTTTTGACAGATAGCCCTTCAAATACTCGTAATTATCTTTTCTTTTTTGTATGAAATGTTCTACTTTAGCCAATTGTGTTAAACCAATTGCGGCCTGCATATCTGTTGCCTTTAAATTGTACCCAATGTGGCTATAGGTATATTTGTGATCGTAGCCTTCAGGTAAATCTCCCAATTTCCAACCGAATCGTTTAGCACAAGTATTATCTTTTCCGGTTTCACAGTAACAATCGCGTCCCCAATCGCGGAATGATTCAACCTGCTTCTTAACTAATGGTGATTTAACAAAAACTGCACCGCCTTCTCCTGTTGTGATATGGTGCGCAGGATAGAAACTTAGTGTGGCAGTGTCTCCAAAACTTCCAGTGCGCTGACCCCTATATGTGGAACCAAGCGCGTCACAAGAGTCTTCAATTAGCCAAAGATTATTCTCCTTACAAAGTCGCTGCACAGTATCCAGATCAAATGGATTACCAAGGGTGTGGGCCATCATGATTGCCTTTGTCTTCGGCGAGATGGCTTCTTCTAAAGCTGCAGAGTTTGCATCTAAGGTATCTAGGTCTATATCAACTACAACTGGCTTAAGTCCATTTTGAATAATTGGATTAATGGTTGTGGGAAAACCCATTGCAACAGTGAGAACTTCATCACCAGGCTTCAAGGCACGCTCACCTAGTTTTTTACTTGTCAAACCACTTAGCGCAATTAAGTTTGCACTCGACCCTGAATTCACAAATAGTGCATGGCGAGTTCCAACAAAGTTCGCGAGCGCTCTCTCAAAATCAACCGTGAACCTTCCTGCAGTTAGCCAACCATCAAGCGACGAATCGACCAAGGCTGAAAAATCCTCAGGTGTTAGGACCTTTCCAGACACAGGCACGGGATCCGTCCCCGCAACAAAGTCTTTTGAAGAGAGTTTTAACTCTGCGTACTTTTGAGTTAACGCCAATATTTCGCTCTTTATCTCAGAAAGTTCAATTTCACTCAATTGTTAGCACCATCCCATATCTCTCCTCTTAGATTCCAAAACCAATTATCGCACTCTTTATTCCAATGGGCATGTTTTGCCCCTATCAATAGCTTGCATAATTGGAAATTCTGTTTCAATGGAAATATCAAGCCTTCTTACTTCTCGATTGCCAATATAAAAGGATTCCTTTGGTGGTTGCACGCATTTTTCACCAATAACTTTGGCCACTAAGGGATCGCTAATTCCTCTGATCCAGAAAACTCGGGTTTTCCTCCTATCAACATTCACGCTAGTTGATAGATTGATTGGAGATAAAGTAAAAATCGAAGCGTTTGGTGTATAAAAAAGAACGTCTCCCTGGTAAAAGCTCGACTTTTTTTGAATTTCTTTTCGTTCGCCTTCGATTAGACGATTCTGAGTTTGAGATAATTCAAGAAATCTCACCAATGGATTACAATTAGAATCATTGACACACTCCATCGTTAAAAAGTCTTGAGGATGATTAAACATGCTTAAATCGATTCCAGATTCAATACTAAATACGGCCTTATTGATTGGTGTCGCATCGTTCATATCCCACGATACGATACGTGCCCCATCAGGAATTCCTTGAAGCCAACCTGACTTTGCCGCAATTTGGATCATCTCAAGACGGGCACTTTGTGTCTTTCCATCTCCAAACTGTTGGAAATTGGCTTGACCAACAAAATACAACGGGATGCTGATTAATATCGATAACGATACTCTGTCAAATTTAGTGATATTCGTTTTAATGGGAGTAGTACTTTTCTTTTTCTCTTTTACGTTCTTAGCATTAGCACCAGCTCCTAAGCTTTCTTTTAAGAAAGCGTAGAAAAAGAAGAAAATGAAAGAAACTCCAACTACTTGAAATAACACTGGCAGGTAAGATTTTCCAAAGCTTAATGCATTGTCAACTTGCCATCTTTGTGTCAGAGCAACCAGTACCGCAGGCACGACCCATAGGTATATACCTGAAAACAAGAGAGGAAGTTTAGAGGCTGATCTCGAGAAATTTTCAACCTTGAACGGAACTGTTAGGAATAGAATGAAGGCTATTCCAATAAACAAGAATGGGCGGTGAGGCGATGTGACAGTTAAAGTCCCAAACAACTGTTGCGAAAAGGGCAGTGGGGCGAGTAATTGGGAGAAAAATGCCTTAAGAAAGGGAACAAAGTTAAATGCAAATTCATATGAAGGCAATCTGTTCTCACGTCTTGGTCGAAAGACTAAGAGAGTAAGGAGGACGAGTGTAGCCGCAACTAAGCCAACAACAAATAAAGACTTTAATTTGTCTTTTGGTAAATTTCTAGAAGAGTCAAAAGCAAGTATCAGCAGCACTGGAGATAGAATCAAGGAATATTCGTAGGTTGTAAAGCAGAGAAAGGAAAGCGCCATCAGTAGTAACAAGTTAGACAAATTCTTAGAATGCCTAGTCCATTCTAAAGAATCGACCGCTAATGA
>Ga0214917_10006673_pt1 | contig 11916 bp, 4 predicted proteins | sample LL_1208_BB_MetaG_FD_177983 | JGI IMG/M metagenome (GOLD analysis project Ga0214917, IMG submission 177983) | Freshwater microbial communities from Lake Lanier, Atlanta, Georgia, United States - LL_1208_BB | ecosystem: Environmental > Aquatic > Freshwater > Lake | place: USA: Georgia | collected...
GCCAAAAACACGGCACGGCTTTACACGCTCTTCGGTTTGGCCAATCTCATGATTGCAGGCAGACAACTTGGTATGAAGCACAGTCGAATTGCGTCCTGAATGAAGCAAGGCACACGAAACATCGCCTCTTGCAGCCCGCAACCATGCGTATTCGGCCCAAAAACGATCCATTCTGACTGAATCAACGATTTCTGAGGTATTCATGCTGATATCTATACCTATCCCGACCGTTCGCTTTATTAGATCAGCGTTTCCTTAATCAAGGCATATTTCCAAGATCCGCAGGTCATGTACGCCGCTTAACCTTTCAACCCTTTATTGCCGGCTCAATAATTTCGAGCACGGTATTCTGAATCTGCTCGAAGCTGGTATCTTTTTGTTAGCATGTTGAGCTGCTGTTTACTCCTTATTCAAATGATAACCGAGCTGAAAAGATGAATGAGAAAACGAAGGGTTTGATTAGTGTTTTTGTAGTCGCACTCGACGCCGCGCCGGGAGCGACGTACTGGAGTTTGGTTCAGAACTTGGCAAATGGGCCATCTGGTCTCAGCCAGGAGGAGCTCTCTAGCCTGATCGTTGGCTCTCCGCAGTTTAAATCGTTGTATCCGCCGCCAGCCATCAAGCCTGATGCCTCAGCTGGAGCCGATAGCGTCTTTTCTGATGCTTTGATCACGAGGGTGCTGGGTAACGCATCGCTGAGTCCAGAGGCTCGTGCGGGAGCGCTCTTGGCGGGCGAGTCGATCATGGCTGAAGCGAAAAAGGCTGGACAGGGAGACGATGCCCGACGTGCCACATTGATAACAAGCTTATCGGAATATCTCAGTGCGATAAAGACTGATCCGGGTCAAACAGGTTATGACGCGGCTCAACCGTATCTTGCGGTCGCTAAACAGCTGTCAAGTAAGGTTGCCGTCGCGGACTTCTATACAAATGTGCTCAAGCGAGAAGAGACAGATATCTTAGCGTTACGAGAGGCACTTTCCCGAGTAAGCGACAAATCTGCGGTTTTGAACGCTGATGGTGTGTTGAACGTTACGGTGGCGGAAACACTTATTCGTGGTTTTGACGCGGATACCCAACATCAGCTCTATCGAGCTTTCGTTGTAGCACTCGATGCCGCGCCAGGTGGGTATTGGGGCGTACTCGAAGACCTGGTGGAGCTTGAAGGCTTGGGGCCGGTGCCGATTGTGGGTTTGATCACTACTTCGCCGCAGTTTAGGGCGATGTATCCCGCAGGAGGCGAATCAACTGGGGCAGCTGCGGCTGACAAAATCTTTTCTGATGCGCTGATCAATAGACTGGTGGGCGATGCAACGATAAGTGCTGACGCTCGTGCTGACGCCCTAGCGGCAGGCGACTTGATTATGGCCGAAGCGAGGAAGGCGGGTCAGGGCGAAGACGGCCGCCGCGCGGCGCTCGTTACCGCGTTATCTAACTATCTCGGAACCATAGAGACCGATGCCAAGCAGTCGGACTACGACCCAAAGCAACCCTACCTTTCGGTAGCGATTCGGTTGGCGAATAAGGTGTCAGTGGCCGAGTATTACACTGAGACGTTTAAAGCCTCTGAGACTGAGATCGGTATGTTGCGGCAGGTGCTCTCTCGCACTACTGCGCAAAGCGACGTAAGCACGGACGCAGCACGGGCACGCTTGGCTGACTTTGCGGCTCCATTTGTTGTTTCGTTTACATCCACGACCCCCGACGGAAGTTACAAAGCGGGTCAATCTATCAACATAACCGCGGTTGCTAATGAGCCGCTCCGCGAAGGTTCGCAGATATCGGTCACGCTTGAGACCGGTGAAACTGATCATCCTGTCTTGTTGAAACGAGATTCGGCCGATCCAAAAAAGCTAGTCGGGAGTTATTTGGTACAGGCTGGTGACGCGAGCGCTGACCTTAACGTGAAGTCATACGCCTTAGGAACAGGGGCTGAAGCTCCTGCTGATCTTGCAGGGAATTTGATGGTTGCTAGCGTGCTTCCAACCGCGTCAGATAGTCTCGCCGGCTCTAAAGCGCTGGTTATCAATACATCCGATCGCGTCAATACGGCGATAACGGGTTCGGGCAGTTTCAACGCTTTGACAAGCGATGTAACGTTTAGACTGCCCGCGATCACCAGTAGCTACACTTACACCATCGCAGGCTTTGGCGCTGGGGACAGGATCGTTGGACCGGCAGGCGAAACGGCTACGCTAGCGGACCAAAGTAGCTTCACGGACGGTTCGTTGTCTGTGCAGTACGCCAAAGGTGGGAATGTTGTCAAGGTAACGTTGACCGGATTGACCGCAGCGCAGGACGCCTCAATTTTTTCAGTTGCAGACCTGAACACCGTCTTTGGCGCCGAGTCCTTTGGTGCGGCTGGAGATACGGTGCCGATTGTTCCAGGGCCTGTTACTTCAAGTCCTTCTGGTCGTGTCAATTTAACGATAACGGGTTCGGGTAGTTTCAACGCTTTGACGAGCGATGTAACGTTTAGTCTGCCCGCGATCACCAGTAGCTACACTTACACCATCGCAGGCTTTGGCGCTGGGGACAGGATCGTTGGACCGGCAGGCGAAACGGCTACGCTAGCGGACCAAAGTAGCTTCACGGATGGTTCGTTGTCTGTGCAGTACGCCAAAGGTGGGAATGTTGTCAAGGTAACGTTGACCGGATTGACCGCAGCGCAGGACGCCTCAATTTTTTCAGTTGCAGACCTAAACACCGTCTTCGGTGCTGGATCTTTTGTTTGATTAGATGCAAGGACTATCTTCGCCCTACCACATAATGTACTTCAACACTTTGAGCAAAAGCAGCTACGTTAGGCTTCTGGACTGCTCGCGGTTGCGGAGTGGTCGGGTGTTCTTCGAAGAAGCGTTCGTTCTCTTTGCCTCGCGAGTATCGGAAGGTAATCTATGATTTGCGAAGCCTTAAAGGAATCGAGGCAAGTTGTATCTCGGTATTTATAGCAGTAAAGCGTTTTTATCCTTTCAGTTGCCACCAGCAACGAAGTAACCGACACAGGGCACATGATGGCAAAGTTGCGATTTACAACTGCCTACGGACAGGAAACCAAGGAAACGTTCTCGTCGTACTTTACGACGGCGCTCGAACCTGTTCAGGTTCAGACGTCGAATGAGATTAGGCTTAGCCAGCGATATCAGAGCGGTGCTCGCCAAGACATCTTGTACAACGATAACTTCGACGGCACCTACGAGATTAGAAGCGTCACCGTATTCAATCCCCTCGGTCAGATTTTATACATTATTGAGGACGTTTCTCCTCTCGGGTTTGTAGGTCTTCAAAATATTAAGGATTGGCTTAAGTCGAACGATGTGGTTGCATTTGATTCGCCGCCGTTGGACAGCTTTGATTCTGGCTCGGGGAACGATATAGTCATTGGATCTTTCGGTGACGATTCAATGAGCGGAGGCGATGGTGAGGACTCGGTTGACGGAGCAATGGGTAATGACTCATTAGCCGGTGGTGCTGGGAATGACAGCCTTGATGGTGGATTAGGTGACGACGTCATTAACGGCGGAGAGGGTAACGATTATCTAAGCGGCGGACTTGGAAATGATGTCTTTCTTTATCCGGCCAAGCTACGCGGAAACGCGGTACATCCCGGGAGTGATCCTAACGGTCGTTCCATGCCTGAAACCGACCGCATTACAGATTTTTCGGCCGGTGATCTACTTGTCTTTGACGGAGAGGTTTCCGTTGTTTCTTCTGCCGTCGGTGCGCTTGGCGCCGGCCAGGTGCTAGTGCAGCCCAGCAATCAAAACGCCGGCGTCGTAGGAAGCTTCAGGGGTGCTAGGGTTTTCGTAGGTCGCGATAGTGTTCCAGGAGCTGACCTTACCATTGAACTTTCTGGGGTAGATGCCGCTAGGCTTGGTTTGAACATAGACCAACGCAGCTTGATCCTTATATCTGCGGTGACTCCAACGATTCAGTTTGAGTCAACCAATTCTTCGGCCATTGAAAGCGCCGGCGATGCGGCGAAGATCCTTGTTGAGGCAGTCCTAAGTGTCGCTACTGTCCAGCCGGTGACGGTACCTATTACTTACTCGGGATCCGCAACCCCGGGCATTGATTACACTGACATTTCACCAACGATTGTGATACCAGCGGGTCAGACTAGAGGCAGTGCAGGCTTCAGAGTAATCTCAGACAATGCGATTGAACCCAACGAGACCGTGGTGCTCACTTTAGGTACTCCAAGCAACGCCACGCTTGGGAGCAACACGACATTTACCCATACGATTATCAACAACACAAACCTCCCACCGCCAGCAAAACCCTCAAATATATTTCTTGGTGTGGGGAGTCATATTAAATTAAGTTCTGGTGAGACCGACGTTTTCGGTGCCTCCGGTTTGGAATCCGTGTTGATGAATGCGGAGGCCAAACAGGTGACGATCGATCAGAACGTTGGAAAGGTATTTTTCATCAATCCACCATCGGCCTACATGTTTCAACAGCGCGGCAACAAGCTATCGGTTTTTTCGATCACTGGAAGTGAAATCCTACTTTCTGTAGCGGTGCAGAACGATGCAGATGGCACACTCTTTATTTTTCCAAGCGGTACAGCATCTGCGACTGTCGGTGCAAGCGGCATGCGTCTTGGAGGTGCTGTAGTTCCAGCGTTGGCCCCGGCTGTTGTATCGCCAACGCTTGGAGAATCTGTTCCGGTCCCGGTACGACAGGGCTCAGCTGGGGTTTTTCTTGGCCAAGGTTCACATTTCGCTGCAGCCACCAATGGATTGAGGATATACGGTCCCTCTGATAGCGAATCGGCGGCGTTTGAAGGAACGGCTGGCATTGAAATGTCGGCGCTTTCGCGAGACACCGCAAATAGCGAAGCGGTGGAAATTTTGCGAGGTGTTTCTGGAATCGAAGTGGATCAGCTAGTTGATAGGATCTTATTTAATGGCTTTCCCACGGCGGCGCTTCGATTTAAGCAGCAAGGTATCGCACTTCTTGTGTATAACGAAGAACTACTTTTGGCGCGCATACCCTTGCAAAACGATGCGAATGGCACGCTTATCACAACAACAGACGGAACAATGCAGGCCAAAGCGACTGTTGCTGGCATGTTGCTGGGCGGATCTCTAGTGAACGAGAGCATACCGGACTCGGTTATACCCAAGGTTGTAGACAAAACGCAAAGAGCTGGATTTGAACGCTTCGATGTCTTGATTAACGGAAGTGGCGGGTTTAATAGTTCCACGGGGGATGTTTCTTTCAGCCTTGCTCCCATCAATAGCAGCTACATATATTCGATTACAGGTTTTGGAATTGGGGACCGCATCATAAGTCCTGGTGCGGCCCCTGTTGCGATTAGTGACCAGACGAGTTTTGTAGATGGTGTCGTTTCACTCCAGTACGCGACTGGTGGGCACATCGTTAAGGTCGTTCTGACTGGCTTGTCTGTAGCCCAGGATAGCGCGATTTTCGGTGTCAGCGATCTAGATAAAGTTTTCGGTCCCGGCTCGTTCATTTCGCTTTCCGATCGTGTCAATACAGCGATAACGGGTTCGGGCAGTTTCAACGCTTTGACAAGCGATGTAACGTTTAGACTGCCCGCGATCACCAGTAGCTACACTTACACCATCGCAGGCTTTGGCGCTGGGGACAGGATCGTTGGACCGGCAGGCGAAACGGCTACGCTAGCGGACCAAAGTAGCTTCACGGACGGTTCGTTGTCTGTGCAGTACGCCAAAGGTGGGAATGTTGTCAAGGTAACGTTGACCGGATTGACCGCAGCGCAGGACGCCTCAATTTTTTCAGTTGCAGACCTGAACACCGTCTTTGGCGCCGAGTCCTTTGGTGCGGCTGGAGATACGGTGCCGATTGTTCCAGGGCCTGTTACTTCAAGTCCTTCTGGTCGTGTCAATTTAACGATAACGGGTTCGGGTAGTTTCAACGCTTTGACGAGCGATGTAACGTTTAGTCTGCCCGCGATCACCAGTAGCTACACTTACACCATCGCAGGCTTTGGCGCTGGGGACAGGATCGTTGGACCGGCAGGCGAAACGGCTACGCTAGCGGACCAAAGTAGCTTCACGGATGGTTCGTTGTCTGTGCAGTACGCCAAAGGTGGGAATGTTGTCAAGGTAACGTTGACCGGATTGACCGCAGCGCAGGACGCCTCAATTTTTTCAGTTGCAGACCTGAACACCGTCTTTGGTGCTGGATCCTTTGGTTGAGATATCCGCACACGAGAAAGGACTAGCAGCCGACTTAGGAATTTGGGCTGTTAGGCACCTGAAATCAAGGAGGCCGCGATGGATTGGGTATAGATCACAACTGAACAGCGATCCAATCGAGGCAGTGAGGAGCACTTTTTGTTTTGCTTTTTTCGCAGCTTCCATGCGAGTAAAGTGAAGGCTAATTGGGGGGTCAACGGTTCTTGAGAAAGGCGGTGTGATCTGAAGAGATCGCAGGTGCCTGACAAATTAATTTGGTCGACTAGAGATTTTGTGAGGTATCCTCAAGCCAAGTAATTTCGTATCAGCGATTACCCCTGCTCTTGTCCGTTACTTTCTATGGACGTTCGGGCAGTTTGAGTTTTCTACTGCAGTTTTTTTGGGTAAACCGTTAGTGGGTTGAATCGTCTTGACAAAGTGGATTGTTCTTTGAGTTCAGATTTGTGAGTATGAGTAACGCGGCCAATCTAGTCTGGGTTAACCTTCCAGACGTCGAATCTTTTTCTTACTCAACGGCCTTGGCTATTGATACAGGCGGTAACATCTACGTAGCCGGTCGAACCCTAGATATATTTGATGGCCAGACCAGTAGCGGCAAGGGAAGCTTTTTTTTAACAAGGCTTAACCACGACGGATCCAAAGCTTGGACCCGCGTGATTAGCTCGGGCGCTTACTCGGAACCGAGTGCGCTTGCTGCTGGTTCAGATGGCTCAATCTACTTGTCAGGATTTGTAGAGGTAGGCTTAGAGGACCTGTCCAGCATCGGAAACCGAGACGCTTTTGTAACTAGATTCAACCCAGACGGCTCGATAGTTTGGACGAACTTGTTGGTAACGAGTTCGTCGGATCATGCAAGAGCGCTTGCGGTTGGATTAGATGGTGCAATTTTTGTAGCAGGGTCTACTGAGGGCAACCTCGACGGGCAACGGGCTAGTGGTGGAAGCGATGCTTTCCTTACAAAGCTCAACGCTAACGGAACAAAAGCATGGACCCGCCTCTTTGGGGGTAGCTGGATTGACGAGGCTCGAGCGGTGGCGATTGGTAATGACGGCGCGATTTACGTCGCAGGAAATACCCTAGGTGCACTTGATGGACAAACCTACAACGGCAATGGCGACGCCTTTCTGACTAAGTATCGAGCAGACGGCACTCGAGACTGGACTCGACTACTGGGCACATTGTCCTGGGACGCTGCCTATGCGCTCACAATAGGTGCAGACGGAGCCGTCTACGTTGCAGGGTACACCGAGGGAAGTCTTAATGGACAACCCAGCGGCGGTAACGGAGATGCTTTTCTTGCGAAGTTCAGTGTCGGTGGCGATAGGGTCTGGACACGCTTGGTGGGTACATCCTCATATGATGCGGCATACGCTCTTAGCACTGGCACCGACGGCGCACTATATATGGCTGGTGATACATTTGGCAACCTTAACGGACAAAGCAATAGCGGAAATTCAGATGCCTACGTCGTGAAATACAATGCGGCCGGCAATCAAGTTTGGCAGAGTGATTTAGTAGGTACAGCATTTCATGAAAGCGCAACTGCTGTCGCTACTGGCCCAGATGGTGCGGTATACATGGCGGGAACTAGCGCTGGTGACTTAGATCCAAAAATTGCAAATGGAGGTGTCAATACTTCCTTCCTCGCGCAGTGGATACCTCCCCCCACCCCCCCGACGATACAATTCTCCGTTGACGCGGCCTCTGATCGGGAAGGCGACAGCGGAAGCAGATTAATCAAAGTAGAGGCGTTACTAAGCGCTGTTGCAACGAAGCCAGTTACTGTGCAGATAGCCTACTCAGGCACGGCAACGCTTGGTTCAGATTACACCAACGCACAAACGCTGATTTCTATAGCAGTGGGTCAGGCGATCGGCTACGCAAGCTTTGGCGTATTAGGAGATACCGCGTTTGAATCAAACGAAACGATAGTGCTCGCCATGGATAAACCGACGAATGCCTCGCTTGCTTCGAGTACCTCGTTTACCTACACTATCTTGAACGATGACGAGTCATCGACTCCCCCGCAAACCTCCAGTGTTTTTCTCCCGACTGGGGGTTATATTCGGCTAGGCCCCGGACCGACGAACGTCTTTGGCGCCACTGGAGTAGAAACTGTAGTGCTGAGCAACAGCGACTCACAAGTAGTGATCGATCAAAATGTGGAACGGGTGTACTTGAGTGAATCCCCGTCCGCCTACCGATTTCAACAGTCTGGCATTCGTCTTGATGCGTATTCTGCAACCGGAGCCAATCTGGTGTTTAGTGTGGTTCTTCAGAACGATGCAGATGGAACGGAATTGATTTTCCCCGGGGGCTATAGGGGTGGCGCGGCTTTAGCGAAAGTAGGTCCAAGCGGCATGCGATTGGGATCGGTAGAGGTCCCCCCATTTGAGCCAGGTTTCATATCCCCGGTACTTGGAGCCTATGTCCCGCCACCGGACGGATCAAGTTCGGCGAGCGTCTTTCTCGGTCAAGGCGCGAACTTCGAGGTTGCGAACGGTGGCTTACGTTTCTTTGGAGCAGCGGGAAATGAGGTCGTAGTACTTTCGCGAGGCGTTTCTGAAATTAATGTAGACCAGTCGGTTGAAAGAGTCCAATTTAATGGTCTAGCTACTTCAGCCTTGAAGTTTCAGCAGCAAGGCATCGGCCTTTTGGTCTATGAGGGTACGAGCTTACTTGCTCGTGTGCCAGTTCAGGTCGATGTCGATGGCACACTGGTCACCACGACTAACGGCACCATGAAGGCTAAGGTCAGCGCCGCAGGCATGTTCTTAGGCGGTGCGCTGGTGAGCTCGGCCGCAGCCGGTACGGTAATCCCCGTCGAGGTTGATAACGCGCTCAGGGCTCCGTCTGATCGGGTCAATGTGTCGGTTACCGGCGCGGGTAACTTCAACGCAGCCACGGGTGACCTTACCTTCAATCTCGCTACCATCACAAGCGGCTACAACTACGTCATCGCAGGCTTCAACGCGGGAGACAGGATCGTCAGCCCGCTGGGGACCCTGGTGACTATTGCTGACCAGACAAGTTTCAGTGACGGTACAGTGTCTTTGCAATACAAGTCTGGCGACAATATTGCCAAGATTACTTTGACGGGTTTAACAACTGCTCAAGACAGTTTGATTTTCGGTGTAAACGACTTGAACACAGTTTTCGGGGCTGGTTCTTTCAGCTGAACTACCAGCGTGATAGTAAGGTTGATGCTAAGTCGGTTGTTGAACTAGCTGGTTATTGCTCAAACTACTTGCAGACAATTGTTATGCCGCTAACGTCGGCAACGACTCCAGCGCCGGTTCCACGGTTGACTGCGCACAGTTGACCTTGGGGTTGAACAGCTACCGTCACTCCATAGCTTCCATTGTATTCGATGGGCGAGTTGAATTTGCTTGTACCGTCTGCCAAAACAGTGAGTGCGTCTCCTCCATTATTGAATAAGGTTAAGGAATTGCCGCCCTTGAGTCCGACGACCGTGACGAAGAGGTTATATCGGAGGGTAACGCAATTAATCTCTACATTTGAAACGTTTCCTGAAACTCCCGATCCGATACCATTCCTCACTGAACAACTTTGTCCAATAGGCTGCGTTCCAACCGCCACAGAGTAGCTTGATCCTGACGCAATAGGCACCTGAAATCGAAAGGCTCCATCTTTTGTCATAGTGACTGGATCGCTTGCATTATTAAAAAAGGTGACCTGTTTCCCCGCAGTCAGTCCATTCACCAATCCTGCAACTGTGAAGCTTGAGATTGTATTTCCGCATACGACTGCTACGTTTGTTACGTTTGAAGTAACATCTTGGCCCGTTCCACGGCCGACCGTGCATATCTGCCCTGTTGGTTGAGTCGCAACCGTTACGACATAACTTCCTCCGTAGGCAACACCCGATCTGAAAGTGAACCCGCCGTTTGCGGGCACTGATGTGGCATCACCGCCGTTGTTTAATAGCGTGACCCCACCACTGGCCCCCGTCCCAGCTGCGCCTCCAGTCGTCAAGTTAAGTCCGACGACTGTTCCTGAGACTGTTAAGCTGCGGTCACTACAAACAAATTCTAGATCAGATATGTCGGATGTGACACCAGCTCGACTAAGGCTACTTGGGTCTTTTGGACCACAGGTCTGGTTGGGCGGTTGAGTCACAACGACGACTTTGTAGCTTCCGTTTTTTGCAATCGTTGAAGGGAAGGTAAATGGGCCGTTCGCGGAGAGAATGATTGGACTTCCAGCATTGTTGGTAAGCGTTAGTTGTCGCCCCGGGCTCAGTCCTGATAGCGTCCCGGAAACTTTAAATGCAACTTCGCTACACAATACGCTGACGTTCGATACGTCTGCAACCACGCCAACCCCGTTCCCATTTAAAACCGTGCACGTTTTTCCGTTGGGCTGGGTTGCGACCGTTATTAAGTAACTGCCGTTACTTGCAAGCGGGGTCTTGAATGCAAAGCTAGCAGCGCCAGTGGCTGTTGCCACAACAGTCGTAGCGTCGCCTGAATTATTAAAGAGCGTTACTTGCTCCCCGGCACTAAGCCCCACAACCGCTCCCGACAAACTAAAGGAAGCATCACTACACACAATCGCAACATTACTGACGTTCGAAATTACCCCGGCTCCGCTCCCTGAATTGACTGTGCACGATTGCTTACTAGGTTGACTTGCTAGCGTTACGGCGTAGCTTCCATTCTGAGCAATAGGCGAGGGAAATTGAAAGGGCCCATTCGACGAGATCGTCGTCAGGTCCCCGTTGTTATTAAGTGCTGTCAAGCTCGCGCCCGCCGCTAGTCCTGACACCGTCCCACCGACTTTGAAAGGGAAGTCGCTGCATACGATTGATAAGTTTGAAACATTTGCTGTAACACCCGCGCCACTGCCATTAACCACCGAGCAGGTCTGCCCTGACGGCTGCGTGCCTACGGAGACTGCATAACTGCCGTTGGCCTTTACCGGTGTCGAAAGTGTGAATGGACCATTTTCCCTTAGATTTAGTGACTGCCAAGAACTGTCGGTGACCGTGTTGCTCAACACCGTTAAGGTTGATCCAGTTCTTAAGCCAGTCAGGGATCCGCTAACGGAAAATGTCGAGTTGGAATCTGACCCGCTCGACCCTCCACCACAACCGATTACCGCTAGGGCTATGCAGGTAATTAATGCACGGGGTAGCAAAGACTTCATAGGCGCTCTCCAACACATACAGAACTGTACAGACAGCATCAGCGGGCTTGAAGCAAGATAGCACTGACCATATCGACTGCTTTAGTCCTCGACAAAGGCATTTCTTAACTGATGAAGAAGTATACCCCACCGCTCAACTGAGCGGTGCCCCAAAAAAACTCTGTCGGAGTTTGGTTTCATTGGCTCTTTTTGCGAGGCTTCCGTATTTTGAGCGTCGGTCTAGGTGCTAGTCTTCGTTCAAGAGGCGAAGAGAATCGTCGTAATGGTCAGTAACTCACACGGACACCCATTAGCGTTACTCAAACGCCATTTCACGAAGCGCTGCCTAGGATCATTGGCGATCGTGCTTGCAAGGCGATATGGTCCCTGCGCTTGAATCCCTTAACCGGCAGAAGAAGCATTGCCTGAGTATCCACGAGCATGAGGTATATTTTAGAGCGTTTCCTGCGCACGTTTCATGCGCTAGAGAGGCCTTCGATGGGCGACAGAATTGTTGCGGCCGTCCTTGGCGCGCTCTCGCTCGCAGTGGCGGTACTCTTGCTTGTTGGATTCAGTT
>Ga0214917_10006674_pt1 | contig 11912 bp, 9 predicted proteins | sample LL_1208_BB_MetaG_FD_177983 | JGI IMG/M metagenome (GOLD analysis project Ga0214917, IMG submission 177983) | Freshwater microbial communities from Lake Lanier, Atlanta, Georgia, United States - LL_1208_BB | ecosystem: Environmental > Aquatic > Freshwater > Lake | place: USA: Georgia | collected...
CGACAGCGACCTCCGTGTCGTAGGAATCTTTAGCACCCTGGATGATCGCCCGCTCGACCTGCCATTTGCCGAGCCAGGCGAAAACTGCGGCCACGACCAGTGCGAGTACAAGGAGCGCGATCCACCGAGGTGTGAGCGCGAGTTGCCGCATCGTGAGAGCTGGCTCACTCATGAGACAGTCAGCCCCGGGATGCCCGTGTCGGGCACCGACAGACGAACGCGTTCCGCCGACTCATCATCGGGAAGCTCGTTACTTTCGCGCTCGGCGCTCACGCGCGCGAGGTAACTCGCCACCTCGGCGTCGCGACGGCGAGCATCCCAGCCCAGGATCGGCGCGATGAGATCAGCGACAACGGGAGCGGCCGCCGTGCCGCGGTCAGCCGATTCGAAACTGATGCGCGTGCGGCGAACGAGCACGTCGTCCAAATGTTGCACCGATTCGTACTCGGCCGCGAAGATCGCCTCGACGGCGAGGTGCTCACGCGCACCGGGCAGAGGATCTGCCAGCGACGGATCACTCTCCATCATGGCCACCAGTCGCTCCGTCTCTGTGCCATAGCGACGCAACAGCAACTCGACGTGTGCACGCGAAATGCCGGCACGCGCGGCCACCGCGTCGCGCATCCGCCAGATTGAATCAAATCCTCGCGCGCCAATGAGGGGTAGGTGCTCCGTCACACTCGGCGACACCGCCGTTCCGGTTTGCGCGGTGAACTGCTCGACGGCCGCGTTAACGGCATCCCGCGCCATGATGCGATACGTCGTCCACTTGCCTCCCGCAACGAGAACGAGCCCGGGGGCGACCTGCGCCACGACGTGTTCTCGCGACAGCTTCGATGTCGACTCATCATCGTCTCCGGCGAGCAGAGGTCGAAGACCCGCGTACACGCCCTGAATGTGCTCCTGCGTGATCGGCGTTGTCAGCACACGGTTGAGGTGCGTGAGAATGTAGTCGATGTCGGTGGACGTGACTGCCGGCTCATCGAGATCAAGGTGCCAGTCGGTGTCGGTTGTGCCGATAATCCAATGGCGGTTCCACGGAATAACAAAGAGCACGCTTTTTTCCGTGCGAAGCAGCAACCCCATGGTCGATTTGAACGCCGAACGGGGCACGACGATGTGCACACCCTTGGATGCACGCACGCGTACGCGCCCATCCTGCCCGACCATCTTTTGCGTCTCACCCGTCCACACTCCGGTGGCATTGATTACGACGCGGGCGCGTATCTCGAAGGTCTCGTCGTTCGATGCGTCTCGCGCGATGACGCCCACCACACGGTCACCGTCCTTGAGAAAACCCGTGACCGAAACCCGGCTTGCCGCATGCGCGCCGGTCGCGACTGCAGTTCGAAGGAGGTTGATGGCATAGCGCGCATCATCGACGTGGCCGTCGAAATATGACAAACCGCCAATGATCTTTGTCGTATCAATGCTCGGGCTCGCGAGCCGAACCTGTCGCTGTGACAGGTGTCGGTGGTGCGGCACCCCCGGATTTCGCCCACCGAAATAGGCGAGCGCGTCATAGAGGGCCATCCCGGCGCCAATGTACGCGCGCTCCCACCAGCGGTGTTGCACGGGGTACAAAAACTTGATTGGCGTCACGAGATGCGGGGCAATCTCTTGCAAAAGAAGGGACCGTTCCGCCAATGCCTCGCGCACGAGAGAGAAATTCAGTTGCTCCAGATAGCGAATGCCGCCGTGAACCAGCTTGGACGAACGACTCGACGTTCCGCTTGCCCAGTCACGGGCTTCCACAATGCCGGTGTTCAGTCCCCGTGTCACCGCATCAAAGGCACTTCCTATGCCGACGATGCCACCACCGATGACCAGCACGTCAAGGTGTTCCGTTCGCAACGCATGCAGCGCACGGTCACGTGCGGCGGCGTCGAGTTGCACGCTCGTCATCATTACGGTCCCGTCGTTGCGATTACCCCGGATGGTCCCGCGAGCGAGGAACTCGGCGCAACGACGACGTCGACGCGCTGGAACTCTTTGACGTCGGAGTAACCCGTGGTTGCCATAGAACGACGCAGTGCGCCCACGAGATTTGCCGTGCCGTCGGGTCGATGTGACGGACCCAACAGGATTTCTTCGAGAGTGCCACACGTCTCGACGTGCAACCGGTGTCCGCGAGGAAGTTCATCGTGGTGCGCCTCGGCACCCCAGTGCCACCCGCCTCCCGGCGCCTCTGTCGCGCGCGCGAGGGCCGTACCGACCATGACCGCATCGGCACCGCACGCAATGGCTTTCACAATGTCACCGGAAGTGTTGATCCCGCCGTCGGCAATCACGTGCACATACCGACCGCCCGACTCATCGAGGTAGTCCCGCCGAGCGCCGGCGACATCCGCAACCGCGGTGGCCATCGGTGCATGGATGCCCAAACTCGCGCGCGTTGTCGACGCAGCTCCCCCGCCGAAACCGACGAGCACGCCCGCGGCTCCCGTGCGCATCAGGTGAAGCGCCGCCGTGTAGGTGGCGGCTCCACCCACGATGACGGGAACATCCAGCTCGTAAATGAACTTCTTCAGGTTGAGCGGCTCGGTCGTCTTCGACACGTGCTCAGCGGACACGGTGGTTCCTCGAATCACAAAGAGATCAACCCCGGCTTTGATGACCGTCTCGTAGTGCTCTTGCGTGCGTTGCGGCGAGAGTGCCCCGGCAACGACAACACCGGCGGCTCGAATTTCGGCCAAACGCGCCGTAATGAGCTCTGGTCGAATCGGGGCGGCGTAAATCTCTTGCATTCGCGCGGTTGCCCCAGCCGCGCTTAGCCCGCGAATTTCGGCAAGAACTTTTTCTGGTTCTTCGTAGCGAGTCCAGACGCCTTCGAGGTTGAGCACGCCCACACCACCGAGCTTTCCCAGAGCAATGGCCGTGGCTGGTGACACCACCGAATCCATTGGAGCCGCCAGAAGTGGCATCTCAAAACTGAACGCGTCGATGCTCCACGACACCGAAACATCCTGTGGGTCGCGCGTGCGCCGGCTCGGCACAATCGCCACATCATCAAAGGTGTACCCCCGGCGAGCGCGTTTGGATCGCCCGATTTCGATATCGCTCATGTTTTCTCTCTCGCCTCGTCCGACGGCCGACTACCTGCGGTAGTTCGGCGCCTCAACAACCATCTGCACGTCGTGTGGGTGAGACTCCTTGAGCCCGGCAGAAGTGATGCGCACAAACTTGCCACGCGACTTGAGCTCCGCAATGGTGCGAGCCCCGACGTAAAACATGGACTGCCGGAGTCCCCCGACCAACTGGTACGCAACCGCAGCCAGTGGCCCGCGATACGCAACTCGACCTTCGATACCCTCGGCGATGAGCTTGTCGTCGGTGGGAACATCCGACTGAAAATAACGATCTTTCGAATACGAGGTGCGCTCGCCCCGCGTTTGCAAGGCTCCGAGCGACCCCATGCCGCGATACAACTTGTATTGCTTGCCGCCCTCAAAAACCAGATCTCCCGGGCTTTCGTCACACCCGGCAAATAACGAGCCGAGCATCACGCTGTCGGCACCCGCAACAAGGGCCTTGGCAATGTCACCCGAATACTGCAACCCGCCATCGGCAATCAGTGGCACCCCGGCCGGGATGGCCGCCTTTGCCGCCTCGTAAATGGCCGACACTTGCGGCACGCCCACACCGGCCACCACGCGAGTCGTACAAATTGAGCCCGGGCCGACGCCCACTTTGACGGCGTCGGCGCCCGCCTCAATCAGCGCCCGAGCTCCGTCTTCCGTGGCGATGTTGCCGCCAATGACGTCGACTTGCGCGAACGTCGGGTCGGCCTTGATCTTGCGAATGATGTCGAGTACCCCGGCCGAGTCGCCGTTGGCCGTGTCAACCACGAGCACGTCCACACCGGCGTCGCGCAGAGCAAGGGCACGGTCCCAGGCATCGCCAAAAAACCCGATGGCCGCGCCGACACGCAGACGGCCCGCTTCGTCTTTCGTGGCGTGGGGGTAGCGCTCGGATTTGTCGAAATCTTTTGTCGTAATGAGTCCCGTGAGCTTGCCCGACTCATCAATGATCGGCAGCTTCTCGATCTTGTTCTGAGCGAGCAATCCCATCGCCTCGTCGCGTGTGACACCGACCCGTGCGGTCACCAACGGCATCGCCGACATGACGTCGCGCACCAACGTGGTCGACTTCTCCATGTCGGAGACGAATCGCATGTCACGGTTGGTAATGATTCCGAGCAACACGCCCGCAGGATCAATCACGGGGAGGCCACTCACACGATATTCGCCACACAGCGCATCCACCTCGGCGACAGTTGCGTCGGGGTGAGTGGTCACGGGATTCGTGATCATGCCCGATTCGCTTCGTTTCACCTTGTCGACCTGGTCTGCCTGGTCGTCAATCGACAGATTGCGATGCACGATTCCGATACCACCCTGTCGTGCGATCGCAATGGCCATGCGGGCCTCCGTGACCGTGTCCATCGCGCTCGACACGAGTGGCTTGGCGAGAGAAATACGCCGCGTGAGTCGTGTCGTCGTATCTGCCTCTGACGGGATGACATCCGTGTGTGCGGGAAGCAGCAACACGTCGTCATAGGTGAGCCCAACGTAGGCGAATGGATCGTGCGTTTCCATAGGGTCCTCCTGCGTCGTGGCGACGGTGTGTCCGCTCCTCCATCGTAACCGGGCACTGTTCCTCATGAATTCGAAGAGGCTGAGAGGATGCGCGCGCTGCAGGCTGGGTGGGTAGGCTACAGGTCGCGACTCTTGCAGGTTGCAGATTGAAACATCTAAGACATAATCGACAGATAGCGTCTCTCACCGAGGAGAGATGCCAATTCATCCGTTCACTTGTGACGCGGAGAGAATTGCGCCCAATGGAGGTCCCGTGGTTCATCAACCTGTACTGGCTGTGTTTGCGAGGAAGTGGTCGCGCACCTTCGTTGCTGTGATTGTCGGACTTCTTGTCGCCACCGCCTGGGCGCTCACGCAGCCCGCAGCGGCTTTTGCCGCCGACACGGCCGGCCCCTGCGTTGCGGATTCCGCGACGGGATGTTTCAACGGCACTATCAAAGGCGTCGGCGCTGGCGTCAAGATTGTGATTTCCGGAAACGGTCAAGAGATCACTGCCGTGACCGACGCAAATGGCAAGTGGAACGCGGCCGTCACGGCCGCTGGTTCCTACACGCTCACCTTGGATGAGGCATCGTTGCCCGCGGGTGTCACATTGAAGTCGGATGCCACTCAAACGCGTGACATCACGCTGGGATTCAACAAGGGCGCCGTGTTCACGGTCAACGGAGGGTCCGACGGCGGTGCCACTGACGGGGGCGGAACGAACGGAGGAAACACCGAAGCCGCCACCGGTTTCAACTGGGAGCGACTGGCCCAACAATCAGCTTCCGGTTTACGTCTCGGCTTGTTGCTCGCCCTTGCTTCGATCGGCCTCTCGCTCATTTACGGAACGACAGGGCTCTCCAACTTTGCGCACGCCGAACAGGTGACTCTCGGTGGTCTCTTGGCGTATACATTTGCTAATCAACTCGGCCTCAACATTTTCGTGGCAACGGCCCTGGTCGTTCTCGTCACCGGCTTTACCGGTTGGTTGCAAGACGTCGTAATTTGGCGACCGCTTCGCAAGAAGGGGCTGAGCCTGACGCAGCTCATCATCGTGACCATTGGTCTCGCGTTAGCTCTCCAATACACCTTCCAGATGTTCTACGGAGCGCGCACCGTACGCATCATCATGGCGACACCTCAAACTGTCGACATTGGACCCGTCACATTCACGATTGAGTCGTTATGGGCCATGGGTATCTCCATCGTGGTCCTCGGCGGCGTGGGATTCTTCCTGACGCGCACACGCACGGGTCGAGCCACGCGCGCCGTGTCCGACAATCCGGCTCTCGCATCCGCTTCCGGTATCGACGTCGATCGAATCATTCGAATCGTGTGGATTATGTCGGCCGCTCTCGCCGGTCTCTCGGGCGTGATGCTCGGACTCGTACTCAACGGCATCAGCTGGCAGACCGGTATGCAGCTGTTGTTGCTGATGTTCTCCGCGGTGACACTCGGCGGTCTCGGTACCGCTTTCGGCGCTCTGGTGGGTTCGCTCGTCATTGGCATGACCGTCGAGCTGTCCAACATGGTGCTCCCCGGTGACTTCAAGTACGCAACAGCCCTGCTGCTGCTGATCATCATCCTGCTGGTTCGCCCGCAGGGTCTGTTCGGGCGCAAAGAACGCATCGGCTAAGGGAGAGGGACAATGGACGGAATAATCAAAATCCTCTACGACATGTCGGCAAGCATGATCTTGCCGACCACGGCGGCGTTCGTCATCGCGGCAATTGGCTTGAACGTGCACTTCGGCTTCACCGGTCTGCTCAACATGGGCCAGGCGGGCTTCATGCTCATCGGCGCCTATGGTTTCGCCATCTCGATTGGTGCGGGTCTGCCTTTCTGGGCCGCGTTCTTCATCGCCATCTTTGCCGGCATCGCATTCGCCCTCATCCTGGGTATTCCTACCCTCCAGTTGCGCGGTGACTACCTCGCGATTGTCACGATTGCCGCGGCGGAAATTATCCGCATGGTCGGTCGCGCAAGCATCCTGAACGACATCACGGGTGGTTCCAACGGGTTGACCGGTGAGAGCTTCCGGAATCCTTTCGCCGAAATGTCGATCTTCGGTGACGGTCAAACTCAGATTCTGTGGTTCGAATTCGACAACACCGGCGTGAACGGATGGTGGTCTCGCGCCGTGACCTGGTTCATGGTCTTCCTGTTTGCCGCCATTGTGTGGTTGCTCATGCGTTCTCCGTGGGGCCGCGTCATCAAGAGCATCCGTGAAGATGAGGATGCCGTGCGCTCGCTCGGCAAGAACGTGTTCTCGTTCAAGATGCAATCCCTCGTCGTCGGTGGCGTGCTCGGCGCCATCGGTGGTGTGATGTTCATTCTGCCCACGTCTCTGCAACCCGACGCCATGGGTCGCAACATGACCTTCTTGATTTGGACCGCCATGCTCCTCGGCGGCGCAGCCACCATCTTCGGGCCGATTCTGGGTTCGATTGTGTTCTTCGCACTCCGCCTCATGGTTCAGGGAACCATGCGATTGATCGTTCCCGACGCGTGGATGAACATTCAACAGACCGAGCAGTTCTCGTGGATCATGGTCGGTGTCGCACTGATGTTGCTCGTCATCTTCAGACCACAAGGAATGATCGGCAACAAGAAGGAGCTGAACTTTAATGTCTAGTTCTGTCGCCTCGTCGGCGAGCACCAAGACGGTCGCGGAATACCGTGCCGACCTGAAGAACGTGCCCCACAAGCCGGGTGCTCGCAAGCCTGAGCCCATTCTCAAGGTCAAAAACGTGCGTCGAGACTTCGGTGGTCTCACCGCCGTCGACGTCGATCACGTGGAGGTTCAGCGCGGGGTCATCACAGCGCTTATTGGACCCAACGGTGCCGGAAAGACCACGTTTTTCAATCTCATCACCGGTTTCGATAAGCCGTCTTCGTCCAAACGAACCTTCGGCGGTCCGTCGGCAGCGGACGCCGCCTCGTGGTCGTTCAACGGTCGGGCGCTCGGAAACACCAGCGCGGCGGCAGTCGCCAAGAGTGGCATGGTGCGAACGTTCCAGTTGACGAAAGCGCTCTCTCGTCTGACGGTCCTGCAAAACATGCTGTTGGGTGCGCAACACCAGTCCGGAGAAAACTTCTTCGTCGCGCTCATCAAGCCACTCTGGCGGAAGCAAGAAGAAGCGAACACGCAAAAAGCTCTCGCTTTACTCGATCGCTTCAAGTTACTCGACAAGAAAGACGACCTCGCCGGTAGCCTGTCGGGCGGGCAAAAGAAGCTCCTCGAAATGGCCCGCGCGCTGATGAGCGATCCCGTCATGATCATGCTGGACGAGCCGATGGCCGGTGTTAACCCGGCACTGACCCAGTCCCTGCTCGGACACATTCAGTCGCTACGTGATGACGGCATGACCGTGCTGTTCGTGGAACACGACATGCACATGGTTCGCCACATCTCAGACTGGGTCATTGTCATGGCCGAGGGCCGGGTGGTTGCCGAAGGTCCCGCCGACACGGTAATGAGTGACCAGGCCGTTGTCGACGCGTATCTCGGGGCGCATCACGACACTGACCTCGGCGACGACAAATTCATCACGGACACCGCTGCCGTTCGAATTGAACGTGCGGTTGCCGAAGAAGACGCGCGTACCGCCAAGAAGACCAAAAAGTAGGGAATCGACATGGCAACAAACACTCCACCAGCCCGCGAAGCGGTGTTGCGCGCTGACAACCTCGTTGCCGGCTACCTGCCGGGTGTGAACATCCTGAATGGATGCTCAATCGAGGCTTACCCGGGAGAACTCATCGGAATCATCGGTCCCAATGGCGCAGGCAAGTCGACACTCCTCAAAGCTCTCTTCGGCCTCGTCAAGGTCCGCGAAGGCAGCGTGACGCTCAAGGGTCAGGACATCACCGGATTCAAGGCAAACAAGCTCGTGCAAATGGGCGTCGGCTTTGTTCCGCAGAACAACAACGTCTTTCCCAGCCTGACCATCGAAGAAAATTTGCAAATGGGAATTTTTCAGCAGCCCAAGCTACTCAATGAACGGCTGGACAAGATTTTTGAGATTTTTCCCGTGCTCGCGGATCGCCGTGGTCAGCGTGCCGGTTCGCTCTCGGGCGGTGAGCGGCAATCCGTCGCGATGGCGCGCGCGCTCATGATGGACCCGTCGGTTTTGCTTCTCGACGAGCCTTCCGCGGGTTTGTCGCCAGTTCGGCAAGACGAAACCTTCATCCGCACGCGCCGCATCAACAAAGCCGGTGTCTCGGTCATTATGGTGGAGCAAAACGCGCGTCGATGCCTGCAAATCTGTGACCGGGGCTACGTTCTCGACCAGGGGAAGGATGCCTACACGGGCACAGGACGCGAACTGGCCGACGATCCCAAGGTTATCGAGTTGTACCTCGGAACGCTCGCAAAGGACGTCACGGACACGAAGAAGTAGCGGCAGCGCGCATCTTTCCCAGAGGGAAGGCGTTTGACGCAACATTGACCGGCTGGCACACACCAGCCGGTTTTTTTGTGGGCCCACAGGGAATCGCCCCCCGACTCCAGTGAGCCGAGGGGCGATTCGTGAGGTGAGCTACAGGTTAGGACTTGCCCTCGACGGCAGAGACCCACACGGGGACGTTCTTGTCGTCGTACTTGTAGATACCAATGAACGCCGACGAAGGGTCGTTGTTCTTGTTGAACGGACCAACCGCGCTGGGGCCCTGGTACTGGATCTTCTTGCCATCCTTGAGGAGGGCAACACAGTCGGCGTACGTGGTGCACTTTTCGCCGCCGTCAGCACCGGACACAGCCGGAAGGTTCTTCTGGATGGTCTCCGGGTCGGTCGCTCCACCGGCGGTCGCTGCGAGAGCGGCCAGGATGGTGGCGTCGTACGACTCAGCACCGTAAGACCAGTCGGTCAGAGCTTCGCCCTGAACGGCGGTCCAGTAGGCCGTCATGTTGTCCTTGAAGGTACCCTCAGCCTTGGCGCCCGGGATGGTTCCCTGAGCATCCATCAGCGTGCCGGGCTCGAAGTCCTTCTCGAACGAACCGGTGTTGCCGTCGGTGAAGTAGACCTTGGACATGTCCCAGCCCTGAGCAACGAGCTCGGGGATGATGGCCTTGGTCTCGTCGAAGGCGATGACAACGATGGCGTCCGGAGCGGATGCAATCGCGGCCGTAACCTCAGCCGAGAACGTGGTCTGTCCGGGAGGGAATTCCTGTCCGGCGCCGTTGGCTCCGTAGGTGACCTTTCCGCCGCCTTCTTCGATGGCCATAGCCGTCGAGTCACGCAGACCGGTGCCATACGCGTCGTTGAACACGATGAACGCAACGTTTGCGTTACCGTCACCAACGATGAGCTGGCCGAGAGCCGATCCCTGAACCGTGTCCGGCGGAGCGGTGCGGAAGTAGAACGGCGAGTAACCGCTCAACTTGGCTGCCGTGTTAGCCGGCGAGATTTCAACAATCTTTGCCTCGGTGAACGAGTCAACGACGTTGAGCGACACCGACGACGAAGCCGCACCGATGACAACGGACACCTTCTGCTTGATGAGGTCTTCAGCCGAAGCCGTCGAGACCGTCATGTCGCTCGAGTCACCCGAGTCGGTGCTAACAAGGCACGCCTTGCTACCGTTGACGCCGCCAGCTGCGTTGATGTCCGCAACAGCGAGACCAACACCGGCGATTTCGGGCGGGCCGAGGAAGGCCAGCGAACCCGTGATGGGGAGGATGCTTCCAACCTTGAAGGTGTTTGCGCTCGTGCTGTCAGCGGCACAGTCAGCAGCTGCATAGCTACTGGCGCCGTCGCCCGAGGTCGAACCCGACGCACAACCGGCCAGCACGAGTGCTGAGGTTGCGGCGAGGGCGAGACCACCGAGTGCACGAGTGCGAATGGAAATTGCGCTCATGGTACTCCTTGTGTGTGAAATATCAGGCGCGACCAAGTGGCCGCGACTGCGTAGGACAAGGCTAGCCACCGTCAGGGGTTTCAACCAACACCAGAGCGTTACAACTAGGTAACATCCCGAAACGATGTTGTGAGCCGATTTCGCTTGTTGTGCGCTACTTCGAGGACGTTTTTGACGGAAGCGGAGTCGGCGAACCCGACTGCGTCGGCAATGTGGGTGTTCCAAAGACGACGGTTCCCGAGGCGACGTCATAGGCAAACGGACCCGCCGGTCCGCGATAGGCGATCGCCGGCTCGGTGCGCAAAACCGAGACACACGCCCCGAAACTCGTGCAGGTGATTCCGGGACCCTGCACGTGTGACAGGGCGAACGAGAGGGAGCCTGCTCCGTCATCCTGCAAAAACACGGTCGAGAGAGCGAGGGCCGTAGTGAGTTCGTAACTTTCGGCACCATAGCTGGCATCGACGAGGTTGGGGTCGGCCGAATGCAGTAGAGCCGAGAAATCGGCGTCGGGGACGATCGGCGTTGTCACGGCGGTGGGAGGAGCCGACTTTTCATTTGCCGGAGCCACGACGAGCACGCCCGCCTTTTTAGCCAGCGGCACAAGAACATCCATCACCGCGGCAGATGCGGGAGCGATAACGACATCCACACCGTGCGCGAGCAGTTGAGTGAAACTCGCCTCGGTCTTGGCGGGGTCGGCATCGCCGGCGTCACGATGCCACACCTCAATGGGGGCACCGAGCACCCCGCCCTGCTCATTAATCTCGCGCACAGCGAGTTCGATCCCGGCCACCTGTGCCGCTGCCGTGACCGCCAAAGGTCCGGTGATCGGCGTCATGTCTCCAATTCGCAAAACTCCATCGCCCGACGCCGTCGGGGTGGGAGTCGGCGTGGGAACGGGCATCGGCAGGAACGTGCATCCGGTCAGCAACACCGCAGTCGACGACACGACAGCCATGACTCCGAGTGATCGCATTTCGTTTCTCTCCCGATCTTCACCTGCCCAGACTCTCGGTCGAACGCGCGACCTAGCGCAACTGTAGTCGCGTCAGGCTAGACAAGTTCCGCGGCGCGCGCCGAACGCGAGCGACGCGCATTGCGCAACATATCAATCGACAGGATGACCAGCGCCACCCACACAATCACAAAGCCCGCCCAGCGACCGGCAGGCATGGGCTCGTTGAGCACAAAAACGCCGAGGCAGAACGAAAAAATTGGAGTCGAATACTGGATGAGTCCGATGGCCGTGAGGGGGATTCGACGCGTGGCTGCAGCGAACAACATGAGGGGAATCGCGGTGATGGGTCCTGCCGACATGATCCATAGGGCATACGGAACACCGTGGGCAAAGGCCGTAGCTCCGACGAGACTCGACACGACGAGCCATTGCACAATCGCGAGTGGCGTCATCCACATCGACTCAATCATCAGGCCACTGACCGCGTCGACGTTCGCCCCCACACGCTTTTT
>Ga0214917_10006675_pt1 | contig 11912 bp, 7 predicted proteins | sample LL_1208_BB_MetaG_FD_177983 | JGI IMG/M metagenome (GOLD analysis project Ga0214917, IMG submission 177983) | Freshwater microbial communities from Lake Lanier, Atlanta, Georgia, United States - LL_1208_BB | ecosystem: Environmental > Aquatic > Freshwater > Lake | place: USA: Georgia | collected...
AGCAAGCCGTAGAAGGCACGCATTACGAGGCGGAGATTAAAGCCTTCGATTATGGCAATGCCTATTATTTGATGGTGAAAGAGGTATTCAAAGACATTCGATTTGTAGGGACACCCCCGAATTCCATCGGAAAATTTGGTGGCGACACCGATAATTGGGTATGGCCAAGGCATACCGGTGATTTCTCGGTATTTAGAATTTATGTAGGGCCAGATAATAAACCCGCCAACTACTCACCGGACAATGTGCCGTATTCACCAATTCAGTATTTGAAGATCTCGTTTAAGGACCGAAAAGAAGGCGATTTTACCATGGTTTACGGTTTTCCCGGTGTGACGGAACAGCATGTGGTGTCAGAATACCTGAAGTTTATTGTAGAAAAGGAGCGACCAGCGCGCATTCAAATGCGCGACGAAAGCCTTGCTGCCATCGATAAAGGCATGAAGCGTTCCAATTTGATTCGGATTCAATATGCCGCAAAACAGGCGTCTATTGCGAATGCCTGGAAAAAATGGATAGGACAAGTGGAAGGGATCAATAATCTAGATGGGGTGAACGTGAAAAAAGCTTACGAAGAGAGATACATGGCTGCTTCGATGAACATCCCAGCTTGGAATAAGTACGGGAAGGCATTGGATTCCTTGAACGCCTTAGTAAAGTCGAATGCCGTTAAAGAATTCAGGTATGCGACAGGAATCGAATATTTCATTGTGGGGCCTGAATATTTTAAGCTCATCAAGGCCACAAAAGAATTTACAGACAATATTGTAACTGCGTCACCAGAAAGGAGGAAAGAAGAAACAAGTAAATTGTTGGCAAAGGCTCGAGGTTTTTTTAAAAATTACAACGCGCAAGTAGATCAAGACATTTTTGAAAAGTTGTCCTTGCGTTTTCTCGCGCATGAATTGCCATTCAACAAGGAGTGGGAACAAGTGAATGTGGCGGAACTTTCGAAAGCCATTTATTCGAAATCTATATTGACGGACTCCACACGATTTATAAAGTGGCTTTCTTCGATAAATGAAAAAAAAGCCAAGAGCTTGTATACTGATCCTGGTTATCGGTACTACAATAACTTTTACCCGACCTTTAGTTCTGTTGTTGTTCCCGCCTACCAGGCTTATCAAGCGAGCATAAGTCCACTTATGCAGGTCTACGTGGAAGGAAAATATGTGATGTTTCCCAAAGAAAAACATTGGCCCGACGCCAATTCCACACTACGCATTACCTATGGCCAGCTGGAGGGGTCTGAACCCATAGATGGCATGGCCTATACCGAGCATACTACATTGAATGGAATAATCGCTAAAAATAAAACAGGAAATCCAGATTTTGAAGTATTGCCCAGAATGGTGGAACTCGCGGCAAATAAAACATACGGACCCTATGCACAAGGCGATGAATTATGGGTTTGTTTTACAGGGTCTAACCACACCACCGGCGGGAATTCGGGTTCACCGGTTCTGGATGATAAGGGAAATCTCATGGGGCTGAATTTCGACCGATCATGGGAGAGCACGATGAGCGACTACCTGTTTGATCCTGATCGATGCCGTAATATCGTAGTGGATATTCGTTATGTATTATGGGTGATGGATATTTATTCGGGTGCCAAGCATTTGGTGGATGAAATGACATTAATGAGAAACTAGGCAGAAAAGATTACCCGCATTTTAAATGAAGAAAACAAGTTGGTGGGAGAAAGAGAATTAAAACCGAGGAAATTTTATGAAAATCCGCTTTTTAGTATTAGGAAAAACCCATGAACCTTTTTTTAGATTGGCGGAAGATAAATATATATCAAGGTTAGGACATTACGTGAATTTTGAGCGGCAAGAACTGCCTGATGTGAAACATGGAGGACAACTTGGTATGGAACAATTAAAGAGAAAAGAAGGACAAACGATACTATCATTGACAAAAGAGGACGACTTTCTGGTGTTGTTGGACGAAAAAGGAGAAGAATTGAATTCACTTCAATTTTCAACATGGTTAGAAAAAAAGTTCCACGCGAGCGCTCGTCGGATTACTTTTTGTATTGGAGGTGCATTTGGTTTTTCAGAGGAAGTGTATCAACGTTCTAATGCAAAGATATCGCTGTCGAAAATGACGTTTTCGCACCAATTGGTGCGTACGATATTTTTGGAACAACTTTATAGGGCCTGCACCATAATGAAAGGGGAAAAATACCATCATGAATAGGCAAATTAGCACATATAGATGAATACTTCTATTTCGTTATCCATTCTTGACTTATTAATTCTTTCCCTATACTTGCTTGGTATAATTGCTATTAATGTTCGACTTAAACGAAGCATCAATTCCAAAGAATTAAATCGTTTCTATTATCTTGGCTGGTTATACAAAGTGGTATTTTCCTTACTATTTGCGTTGGTTTACTTATACGTTCTTGGAGGAGGTGACATCAATGCATATTGGGATGGCGCTTCATGTTTGGCTGAACTATTTTACAACGACCCGAATAGCTATTTGGCAGAAATCATACAGACCAAGCGCGACATGGGAATTGCTTATCATTTCAACTCTACAACAGGGTTCCCGCCCGGATGGATTTGGCGAGAAGAGGAGGCATGGGTTGCCACCAAAATCATTTCTGTTTTTGCAATAATTACCTTCAACAGCTTTTGGACAGCTACTTTAATCCTTGCTTCTATTGCTTTTTGGGTTTCTTGGATTCTAGCTGTGAAACTAAATAATGAGGAAAAAATGAGCAGAAACAGCTTGCTATTTGCGTTTTTTTTCTTGCCGTCTGTAAGTTTTTGGTGTTCAGGAATTAGCAAGGATAGCCTTGCTTATATCTTGTCTTTATTCTTGGTGTTTCAATTTTTTAATTTGCTTAAATGGAAAAGAAATAAAATTATTTTCCGGTTATTGTTACTGTCCATTTCGCTTTTTATGGTTTATTACTTGCGTCATTATTTAGCCTATGCGTTGCTCGTACCTTTCCTTTTGGCCATCTTTGCAAGATTTGGAAATCGGTTTACGGAACGACCAATTTTACTTTGGGGCTATAGAATCATATTATATTTTACGGTTGCGGTCTCTTTCGTAGCCGTAATTTCATCCAACCAAACCAAACAACTAATAGTTGAAGCCAATATAACTAAATCTGATTTCAGTAAAAATCCCATTTATTCTGGAGCAAAGTACGAAATACCGACCTCATCGGGCAATCCAGTTGAGTTGATTGCCCTTTTTCCTTTGGCGCTATTTACAGCCCTTTTTCGTCCTTCAGTCTTAGATCCTGTAGGCGGCAGTTTTATAATTAACCAACTTGAAAGCGCTATCCTGATTTTATTGGTCTTGCGCTTTATTTTCAATAGAAAGTTCTTAAATAACATAAACCGAATCTTTAGGCACGAATTTATGCTCTATGCCCTCATTTTTATGTTAATTGTGGGCTTTATGGCTGGATATTCTTCCATTCTCTACGGTGTGCTCGTGCGTATTCGCGCTATCGCGCTTCCCTTTTTGGTACTTTTGCTTACCTACGATTTTAAACTCAAAGAATCTACCTAGCCATGTGTGGAATTGCCGGAATTTTGGATCTATCTGGATTTTCCAACGATAACATCCTCAAGAACATGAGCGGGGCGCTAGCGCACCGTGGTCCGGATTCGGTCGACCAATGCGCATGGCATACGCCCTGTTACATTGGGCTAGCACACCGCCGCCTGGCAATCCTTGATACTTCTGACCTTGGGGCCCAACCCATGCATTTACATCATCTATCCCTTGTTTTCAATGGAGAAATTTACAATTTCAAGACGATTAAGAAAGAATTAGAGAACCTTCAGCACGAATTCAAAACTTCCACCGATACAGAAGTAATTCTTCACGCTTTCTTAGCGTGGGGCGCAGAAGCACTTCAAAAGCTAAAGGGTATGTTCGCTTTTGCGCTTTTTGACCGCTCCAAGAACCAATTGTTCCTCGCAAGAGACCGATTTGGGGTAAAACCGCTTTATTTTTATAAAAAAGACCAGATGCTGCTTTTCGCAAGCGAACCCAAGGCCCTCAAGAAGCATCCAAAATTCAACCCTCCCATTTCACCCAAGGCCTTATCGCGCTTCTTGCAATATGGTAATGTGCCCGCCCCTGAAACGATATTCGAAAACACCTATAAGGTTTTGCCCGGTAGTTATTTGACTTTTGATTTAGATACTTTGGAATGCCGCACACATACCTATTGGAGTCCCATTCCAAGCTATCAAAACATGCCCTTGAATGTAACGATATCGGAAGCCAAATCGATAATCAAACCTATGCTCGAGGACTCGGTGCTTCAACGTACGGTTTCGGATGTACCCATAGGCCTTTTTCTCTCTGGAGGTTACGATTCCGCCACCACAGCTGGAATCCTTTCTCAACATATTTCTGCCTTGAAGACCTTTACCATTTCTGTACCCGATGCAGGCTTGAACGAAGGGCCTAAAGCGCGCCAAATCGCCGAATTTCTCGGCACCAACCATACTGAAATAGAATGCGCTGCATCCGAAGCTTTGGCCGTTATTCCTCAATTGCCAATCATTTACGATGAACCTTTTGCTGACAGCAGCGCAATTCCCACGTATTTGGTGGCGAAGGAGGCTGTGAGGACGGTGAAAGTCGCACTCAGCGCCGATGGGGGCGACGAACTATTTGGGGGATACAACCGATACAAGTATTTTTTTAAGATTCCCAGTGCCGTAAAGCACTTTCCCGCGCCCTTAGGTATTGGCATGGAAAAAGCAATACAAATCTTAGGTTTAAAAGGATTAAATGCGCAACGCTTGGCTAAGTTTTCGCGCTTGTTTGGGGAATTTTCGGTAGAAAATTACCTGAATGCCATGACGCAATCCATACCTGATAAAGACTTGGCTTCTTTCCTCTTTCATGCACCCCACCTTGATGCCTTTCCTTTCCACGAAGCCAATACCCCATTAGGAAGTTTGATGCTCAACGACACCATGAACTATTTACCTAACGATATTCTCCAAAAGGTAGATAGAGCGACCATGGCCGTGGGTTTGGAAGGCAGAGAACCTTTTTTAGATCACACCCTCCTTGAAACGCTAGCGCGATTACCAGATTCCTATAAATGCACTGGAAAAGAAAGCAAAATTCTGCTCCGCCATATTGCGCACGACTATATCCCTGAAGCCCTGCTTTCTGGACCAAAAAAAGGTTTTGCTATACCCATTAATCGTTGGATGAGAAGCCATTTAAAAAGCGAACTGCTCGATCTTTCCTCCTCGCCGTTTCTCGTTCAACAAGGGCTATTCCGTCCTGAAAAAATAGCGCGCGTAGTCCGAGATTTTTTATCAGGAAAGGATACCCACGCGCTTTTTGTTTGGTACTTTTACAGTTTTCAAATTTGGTATAACGTATGGATTCGTCCTGCAAATTAACAATTGAAAAAAGGGAATTGGTTTTCCGTTTCCCAGCGGGGACAAGCCGTGGTATCATGCACACCAAAAAGCTCTGGTTGTTGCACTACGAAAGAAATGGCAAGACGGGAGTGGGAGAATGCAGCATTATAGAAGGGTTAAGCCCCGAGTATACCGACGATTTTTCCTATGAAAAACGCCTTAAAGAGGTGGTGGATATCTTTGTAGAAAAGGATCGAAATCCTCCCTATACCTTGACCGAAATGTACCGTTGGATTCCTGAATTGAAGCATTTGCCTTCCATACGTTGTGGGCTGGAAATGGCACTACTCGATTGGCTTCAGCCTCTTCCCCACGTAATTTTTGACGGCCCTTTCGCACGGGGTATGAAACCCATTCTCACCAACGGTCTGATTTGGATGGGGGATATTCCCTTTATGGAAGAACAGGTTAACCATAAATTGAACGCAGGGTACAAGGTATTGAAATTCAAAATTGCAGCTTTATCTTGGGAAGAAGAGTTCCAAATGCTTGCCAAGGTTCGCGCAAATTATCCGCTTGAGTTGGTCACTTTGCGGGTGGATGCCAATGGTGGATTTGGAGCCCATAATGTATTTGAAGCAATGGAACAACTGCATGATCTCGGAATTCATTCGATTGAACAACCTGTGCAACCGAAGGAACGGCAAATCCTGGCGCAACTTTCCCAACAACAAAAGGTGGCTGTAGCCCTGGATGAATCTTTAATCGGGGTAAATGAATTAAAAGAAAAACAAGAATTGCTTGATGAAATTCAACCCCAATACCTTATCTTAAAACCGAGTTTACACGGTGGGTTCTCCGGTGTTAGAGAATGGATAGATTTGGCAGAACAATCTGGCATTGGCTGGTGGATGACCTCCGCGTTGGAATCCAATATCGGGCTAAATGCTGTGGCACAATTTACATCAACCTTCAATAATAACCTGGCGCAAGGACTGGGAACAGGCGGTTTGTTTTTAGAAAATTTCGACTCCTATTTGACCTTAAATGGCCCCTTGCTTTATCATCACTTGCCCATAGAGGAATGAAGCTCGTCGCATGAGGCATCCACATAATCATGCAATAACCACTGGGCCGCCAAGGCCAATTGCGAATAATTTTGGGAATTATTGCCAAAGCTCGCTGCGCTTGTAACCCACATGGCTTTGATCAATTCCATGGTATTTTGCTTGGTTTTTATTTTTGCCACCACGGCAGCTACATTCCCAGCCCCTGCGTGGTATACATGCATGACAAATAACCTAAATCCCAGTTCATTTTCTTTGAAAGGTATGCCTGCTTGATGTAAAATTCGACGTGCAGAAGGAATGCATGATGATTTCATGAGCTGGGAGGCTGCCAAGGCACTCTTGAAAAAATCTACCCTATCGTCTTGTTGCGCTGTAACCGTCAACCCATACTGTTTTGCCACGCCAGGCATAAGTTGAAAGGCGCCATAAGCCCCACTCACGGATTTCTTCAATTGTGCGGGGCTTTCAATCAGTAAAATCGCCTGTGCATACCAGGGGTCAACGTTATTTTCTTCGAATATTTTTATCCCTTTTCCCAAGGAAGGTAATACTTCCTTGAAGCGATAAAAATCTTTTTTTCCAGTGGTGACATAAATTGTTTCATCGGAAGAAACAAAATAACGGGCTTTCAATTCATTTTTATATTCCTCTTTGTCTATTTCAGATTTTTTATTCCATTCACTGAAGGTAATTTGTGTCAAGATTTTGCGGCTGCTTGCTACATTGATAATACAAGTATCCGGTGACGTATTCATGATTTTTTTCCAAAATTCTACCTGAGGAAGTAAGTACCAATGGTCTTTAAAAAATTCTTCCGTATGCACGACTTGATGCAATTGTTCATATAAACGCACATCAAGAGGTTCTTGCCTATTTTTTTGAGCGAAGAGGATGTTCCATGACCCAATTATCATATAACATAGTGAAAGTTTAATTCTCATATTTTACGAATATAGACCTTTTCCTATTTAAAACTAAGGTGCCTCAACTAGGTTACTAACAGTAGAATTTTAGTTTGTACCTTTATACACAATGATTTTTTACAGAATTTTAGGATTCCCCATCATACTTGCAGTTCGGATTTATCAGTGGATCATTTCCCCCTTATTTCCGCCAAGTTGCAGATATACGCCGACTTGTTCTGCATACATGGTGGAGGCGGTTAAAGAATGGGGACCATTCAAAGGTGTGTACCTGGGCACTAAGCGAATCGCTCGCTGTCACCCAAGGGGAGGATTCGGGTATGATCCTGTTCCGAAGCGAAAGCAAGCTCCTTCAGGCGCCAGCCCCGCTGCATCAGCATGCCCCGATAAGCCTGAAGATTAAGATAGTTTCTTTCCCCATCAACAGCGCGATGTACCCTCCATTCTCCCTGTGCTTCTGGCGCTTCCAATATCGTTTGGGGAAGATCAGATGGTTGTTGTGCACATTCGCAGGCTAACCAATTCAACCATTTTTTTAAAACACGCATGCCTTCTGATTGCACCACACCAAAGTCACTTGCCGAAATCGATCGCACTACGTGCATTTTTATCCGCGCACGGGTCCATAAAACATTCAAGCGCTTTTCTCCTCCCCTATGGTTCAAGGGACCCATTCTTAAATCCAATTTCCCTTCATGATTATAGCCGTACCCCACACTGATAATCAATTCGTCGCATTCGTCACCCTGCACCTGCTCTAAAGTTTTTAAGAAGAGTTGGCCCGTTTCCTGCGCTTCAAAAATCCTCACGTTTTTCGATTGATCGATTTCCTTTTCAATAGCTTCCAATTGGCGTTCCGAAAAGGCCACAATCCCAATGCGTTGTACCTTATGACTAAGCAACCTTTCAAGAAGTTGTACACAACACATGGCTTCCATCAGATTGACACCATCCTCATAACGCCCTGATGGTTGGTACCAATCTTCTATGGCTTGGTAATTTGGGAAGCAAGGAAGCGCCACCAATTCCCCATCATAAAATGCGTTGTTAGAAAATTCAATTAACTGAGGATGCAAGCTTCGGTAGTGGAATTTCAACCGAGCTGTAGGCAAATGATACGTGGCATGATCCAACAAGCTCATGCCGTCTGCGCCTCCTTTCATAAAATAGGAACTTGGGGCCATTTGCATCACATCTCCTGCTACAATTATGCGTTTTGCACGATAAATGGTCCCCAATGAATGCTCCAAAGGCATTTGGCTCGCTTCATCAATTATCGCCACATTAAAAAGGTCCTTTTCCAATTCGAAATCAAAGGCTAATGCAGTAGGATTGGTGCACCAAAGGGGCTTTAAAATACGAACCCATTCCGATGCAGGACTGGTTAACACTTCTCGCACACTCGGAAGCCCTCGTTGTTTAGAGAACCATTTTACTAATTGACGTTTCCCTTCTTTTAATCGGAGCTTCTGCGCCAACTCTTCTTGATTTAAGCGCTTATTTGGTGTGCCTAACAGCTTATGGTAGGCATCGAATTTTATTTTTCTTAGCCTTAATATGCGTTCACCCAATGCCTGGCTTTCGGTTTCGAAGGCCTTCGACAAGGTGTCCAAAATGGAAGCATCTTGCAATAAAAAAGCTTTCATGGAAGGGTTTTTGAGCAAATACCTCTGCCACGTACTTCCGTAAATGGCTTTCTCTAATCGACTTGGGGTCCCCATTTTTCGAAGACCAATTTTGGTTTCTTTGGCCAAGCTGTCCCACCATTTTAAGTGAGAAACATAGGATTGTTGGACTCCCATCAAGGCATTCAACAATTCCAAAAGGTCCCGATGTGGGGAAGGTTGAAAACAACGTTGCATGGCTAACATCAGCGAACTCACCGCATAATAATCTTCGCTCATTTTGGAAATTTCCGCGCTTGGTAGTTCCTTAAACACCTCGAAAAGCGAACTGTTGTATAGGGAACAAAACGACGTAAAGGACTTAAAATCAACCTCCGGATTAATTATATCTAAACTCAATAACTTCGTTTGTACCTGATTTGCTAGATCTTTAATCGCGAAGTATTTTTTGGTATCAATCATCAGTTCTCGCCAATCCAAGCTAGCCAACCTTAACCAACGCATTTTTTCCGCTTTTACGGTACGCCTTGTCCAGAAACTAGACTGGTTCCATTGGATTTCCAGCGCATGCAATTCACTGGATGTCGGCAAATGTTGCCAAGCCTTCATTTTTTCCTCGAGAGGTGCAATAGATAATTGCACTTTTTCATATTCTTTTTTCAGTTTGAGTATGCGCTTTTTTCGTGATAATATCGGAAACCACCGTAGGTATTGCTCTCCAGAAAAAACGTGGGCTGCTTGGCACTTTCGGTAGTAGGCGGTCAAGTATTCAAAACTGTTTTCGGGCAACGACAACCTCAATAATTCTTGTCTCCAAGTGTTCCAAGAAACCACCAAATCTTCAAAGGAATCGGACAAACTAACGTCAGGTGCCACCTGGCTCAACAAGGCAATTACGTCGATAGGAATCCGCGATACGACCGGCTTATCTTTTGTCCAAAGGGCATAGCTTGGAAGACCCTGAACAATTTCAATCTTTTGGTTCGGATTTAATCCTGTTTCTTGCAAAAATTGACAAGGACTCAAGCCCCCAATACTGCCCTCTTTATGGTATTGAAGCAGGCACTCATTAAATGCATTGATCGATGCCATAGGGCTTTTTTCATCAGAGGAGGTGGTTATAAATTGATCCAATTGATGCCAACTTTTTTGAAGAGATAGCAAAAGGTTTTTAGCACTGTTGTCTCCTTTTCGAAGAAAACAAAGATCCCCTAAACCAACTTGTGTGAGCCTTTGTGCGACCACTTCGAGTGCTTCTTTTTTTGTGGAGCATGCCAACACTGATTTCCCCGCTTCCAAGTACAAACCTATGAGGTTGGCAATGACCTGAGATTTTCCTGTCCCAGGTGGTCCTTGCAAGGCTAAGGAATTTTGTAGCCCTTTCACCACTGCATCATATTGAAATTGGTCTGCAGGAAAAAGCAGTGGCCTCAACGCTAAAGCAGGATTAGAAGATGATTTTTGGCTTCCATCAAACAGGAAATCAAAGCTGTTGAGATCGTTTTTTTTTTGCAATTGGGTTACTTCTCGCAAGAGGGCATAGCGAAAGGGATGAAATAAACCAACAACACGAAACGCTTCTTCTACCTCACAGCCGATGTCTTTCAACACTTGAATAATTTGGTCTTTTTCTGTAGGGATAGGAAATTCGCAAGAACTTTCGATGAGCTGTTGAATATGGGGATTCAACATCCATTCCGCCGTATCAAAAGTCCATCTGATGCTTTTTTTAATGCGGTTATGAATAGGATTGACGGAAAAAATGAACAATGGTGCGTAGGTATTTGCATTGCTTTTTACCCACCCTTCCGCAAGGCTTAATGGCCAGTATCCTTGCTGATAATGAATTTGTTCTGCCCGTTTAAGCAATTTCGAGACCTCTAAAGTAATCGGAATTTCTTCAGTTACATAGGCAAGATGCTTCGCTGAATGAACGTTTACCAAAGGGTCATTGGAAGAAAAATTAGATAAAATTTTCTCGATTTGTGTAAGTTCCTCTTTGATGAGCGGGGCGGAAAGATTCATCTTGCTAATTTAGCCGAAATTCACTTTTGGCCACAATTTAATTTACCTTTGTATTTTACTACTTATTTATGAAAGTTATTACCCTATTGCTCCTCATTTGCTGTTCGTTATATACCCAAGCACAAATTTCTTTAACCGTAACGGATTTTGGTACTTCTGGAGATACGGTTCGCATATCTCAAGCCCCTCCGGGAAATTTGGATTTTACCTCGACAGGCACCAATCATACCTGGGATTACAGTTCTTTGGTGGCGAACAGCCAATATCTGAAAGAATTTAAACCCATTGGCTTTGCTTCCTTATTGGTGTTTGGTACCTTCGGCCCCATTGCCCCAGCGAATTATCGTGCAACCTATTTTAATCCCACCAAGGATTTACCCTTGGCGCAATTATCCCAGTTTCTCCCGGTATCCTTGAGTGATTTAAACCAATATACCAAGCGAACCGTCGACTCTATTACCTCCTTGGGGTATTCCATTGCGGTTAATGGGCAGGGTGTGCCCTTTAAATCCGACACCATTGAAACACGGTATAAATTACCTTTAAATTACAACGACTCGCATTATTCGCGCGGCTACACCTACATTGATTTAAATCCAGTCATCGATTTTAAAATCAAACAATACCGGCAAAGAACTTCCCACGTCGATGGGTGGGGAACCCTCATTACCCCAAAAGGAACCTTCCCCGCCTTAAGAATTCGTCACGACATCAACGAAATCGATTCCGTGTATCAAACCTTCTTTGGCGCAGGTCAATGGTTTGGAACACCACCTACCCAACGGGTGGAATACGAGTGGTTTACCAATGGGCAAAAAGATTGGCTCTTAAAGGCGACTGAGACGAACGGTAATATTACGCAAGTAGAATTTCAACAAAACTATTTAGGGTTGGATGCTT
>Ga0214917_10006676_pt1 | contig 11912 bp, 14 predicted proteins | sample LL_1208_BB_MetaG_FD_177983 | JGI IMG/M metagenome (GOLD analysis project Ga0214917, IMG submission 177983) | Freshwater microbial communities from Lake Lanier, Atlanta, Georgia, United States - LL_1208_BB | ecosystem: Environmental > Aquatic > Freshwater > Lake | place: USA: Georgia | collected...
GCCCTGGCCGATGTGGGGCCCCTGGATTGGCATTTCATCGGCCACCTGCAGGCCAACAAGGTGCGGCCGGTGCTGCAGCGCTTCGGCACCATCCATTCGATCGATTCCCTGCCCCTGGCGGAGCGCGCCGCCAGGATCGCCGCCGAGGAGGGCCTGGCGCCGCAGGTGCTGCTGCAGGTGAAACTGCGCGACGACCCCACCAAAGGCGGCTTCAGCCGCGAGGGGTTGCTGGAGGCTTGGCCGCAGTTGCAGCGCCTCACCCCCCTGCGCATCACCGGGCTAATGACCATGGCCCCCGTGGGGTTGGGGGCCGCTGAGCGCGAGCCGTTGTTCGCTGAGTGCGCTGGCCTGGCGCGGGATCTGGGGCTCAGTGAGCTGTCGATGGGCATGAGCGGCGACTGGCCGGAGGCCGCCCGCGCCGGCAGCACCTGGGTGCGCATCGGTTCGGCACTGTTCGGTTCACGAACCTCAGTGGGTTCCGTTGTTTGAACGCTTGCAAGCGCAGCCCTTGTCAGTGTTGGTGTGGGACGCTATTTAGGTTCAGTGCAAACCTGAGGATTCGAGGTGTCGTTGCTTTCCCGCCTGCGTGCCGTTGTCTCCGGTGATGACTACCTGGATGGCTACGACGACGAGCTGGACTACGACCACGGCGACATGCCGGAGAGCGGCAGCACCACCCCGTCGGGTGCCTTGGCGCTGACGAGCGACTTCGACAGCGTTGATCCGTTTGCCGGCAGCAACGTGATCGGCATGCCCGGCATCTCCACCTCCGCCGCGGAGGTGACCCTGATGGAGCCGCGCAGCTTCGATGAAATGCCCCGCGCCATTCAGGCCCTGCGCGAGCGCAAAACCGTGATCATCAACCTCACGATGATGGAGCCCGATCAGGCCCAGCGTGCGGTGGATTTCGTGGCCGGTGGCACCTTCGCCATCGATGGCCACCAGGAACGGGTGGGCGAAAGCATCTTCCTGTTTGCCCCCAGCTGCGTCACGGTGACCACCGCCGCCAGCGAAGAGCCCTCCTCCCCCACGGTGGTGTCCCGCGACATCCCCCAGGAGCAGCAGGCTGCCCCCACCCCCGCCTGGGGCCGTGACACCACCACCAGCTCCTACGGCGCCAGCGTGGGGTGAGCGGCTTCTCCCCCACCAGCTTTGGTGTGATCGGCCTGGGCCGCATGGCCCAGGCTTTGTTGTTTCCGCTGCTGGAGAGCGGCCAGCTCTCCGCCCCCAGCGTGCGGGCGGCGGTGGCCAGCGCCGCCTCGGCCGATCGCCTGCTCCAGCAACACCCCGATCTGGCCATCGCCACCGAGGCGGCCCCGGCCTGGGGCTGTGCCGTGGTGCTGTTGGCGGTGAAGCCCCAGCAGCTGGAGGCGGTGGCGGCCCAGGCACCCCGTTTGGAGGCGGCCGAGCCACCCTTGTTGATCTCGGTGCTGGCGGGGGTCACCCTGGCGCGGCTGCAGCGGCTGTTCCCCGGATGGCGGGTGGTGCGGGCCGTGCCCAACACGCCGGCCCTGGTGCGCTGCGGCCTCACCGGCCTGGCCTGGGGTGAGGGGGTGGATGGCCCGCAGCGGGCTTGGGTGGAGACCCTGTTTGCCCAGGTGGGTGAGGTGCTGCACCTGCCCGAGCCCCAGCTGGATGCCTTCCTGGCGCTCACCTCCTCCGGCCCGGCGTTTGTGGCCCTGGTGGCCGAAGCCCTGGCGGATGGGGCGGTGGCCGCTGGCCTGCCGCGCCCGCAGGCCCAGCACCTGGCCCAGCGCACCCTGGCCGGCACCGCCGCCCTGCTGGAGCAGCGCCAGTTGCACCCCGGTCAACTCAAGGACATGGTGAGCAGCCCCGGTGGCACCACCATCGCCGGCATCCGCCGCCTGGAGCAGGCGGGGTTGCGCTCAGCCTTGATCGAAGCGGTGCTGGCCGCGGCGGAACGCAGCCGCGAGCTGGCTTAAGGCCGGCTCAGGCGCCGGGTTTCTTCTGCCCGAGCTTCGGTTCGGTGCCCGCCAGCAGGCGGCTGATGTTGCTGCGGTGGCGCCAGATCACCAGGCTGCTGGTGAGCAGGGCCAGGGCCAGGTAGGGCCAGCGCAGGCCGAGGCCCTGGTCGTGGAACCAGCCCAGCATCAGCAGCGGCAGGGCGATGGCCGCCACCACGCTGGAGAGCGACACGATGCGGCTGAGGCTGAGCACCGCCAGAAACACCCCGAAGCAGGCCAACCCCACGGGCCAGGTGAGCCCCAGCAGCATCCCCAGGGCCGTGGCCACCGCCTTGCCACCGCGCCAGCCCAGCCACACCGGCCAGATGTGGCCCGCCAGGGCCGCCAGGCCCGCCGCCACCACCCAGCTGTCGCTGGCCACGGCGGCGCCGCCATCGAGCGGCAGCCCCAGGGGTTGCAGCACCGCCTTGGCCAGCAGCACCGCGGCCGTGCCCTTGAGCACATCCACCAGGAACACCACCAACGCCGGCCCTTTGCCGAACTGGCGCAGCACGTTGGTGGCACCGGTGGAGCCGGAGCCGAGGCTGCGGATGTCGACCCCCTTGAGCCAGCGGCCCGCCAGGTAGCCGGCGGGAATCGAGCCCAGCAGGTAGCCCGCCAGCAGGCAGAACAGCGGCGCGATCAGCAGGTCGGTCACAGCAGGTCGTCCTCCAGGGCGAGTTCGGTGGGGGTGCCGGCGAAGGCCAGCCAAAGGGGGAACTGCAGGATCGGGATCTCCACGGCCGGCTCCGCCGCATCCACCACGATGAAGGGCAGTTCACCCCGTTCTTCAAGCCGATCGGCCCGCTCAATCAGGGCATCGGCCCGCTCAAACAGCACGATGCCGCTGCTGGGGCCGAAGTCTTCACGGCTCAGGCCGAGGCAATCCTGCAGCCCGCGCCGCCATTCCCCCAGCCGCTCGGGCATGCCCGCCAGCACCAGGGTCTGGAAGCGGTCGCCGTAGAGCTCCCCCAGAATGGCGATGGCCGCGGCGGTGGTCAGGGCGTTGCGGTTGCGGCTGCCGCTGCTGGGCTGGGCGCCGCGGCCCCCCTGGCTGAGGAACCAGTCGTCGAGCAGGGCGGCACCGCCGGGCTCGAGGCTGCGGCGCAGTTTCCACGGGTCGGCGTAGAAATCCGGTTGCCCCTGAAACCCCGCCAGCCGCTCGCGGATCAGGGCTTCATCGGCGCTGAACAGCCCGGCGGCCGCCACCGGCCCACTGGCCTCGGCAGCGCCGGCGGCCGTGGCCGCCTGGGCCGCCGCCTGGTCGAGCGGAGAGGGCTGCACCACCAGCGGCTGCACCACCAGCTCCATCTGTTCGGCGGCCACGGCCAGGTCCTGCAGGGCCCCCACCAGGTACTCCTGGAAGCCCTTCACCCGCCGGGCAATGGCATCCGACTGGCCGGTCACACTGCCCGCCAGCTCCTGCTGCAGCTGGTCGCGCCGCTGGCTGAGCGCGGTGATCTCGGCCTGGAGCCCATCGCGCTGCTGGCGCAGTTCGCTGAGGGCTAGATCCAGCCAGGGGGCGGCGGTGGGCTCCGTCGTGCTGGGCTCCGTTGTGCCGGGCTGGGGTGGGGTGCTCTCGTCGCTCATGGCTGGATGCTCACGTGGCTGTTGAGCTGCTCCCGCAGGGCGGTGGCATCAAACAGCACGGGCAGCAGGTGAATGCTGCGTTGTTCACGGAAATAGAACAGCACGGGCACCGGGCCCCAGAACAGTTTCCAACCCAGCCATTCGCTGTAGGGGAAGCGGCGCAGCACCTGCTGACCGCTCCATACCAGCAGCGCATCGGCGCTGAACTGCAGCCGCAGCAGCTGGCTCTGCAGCAGCAGAAACAGCCCCAGCACACTCACCACCAGGGCGGCCCAGGGGTTGAGCAGCAGGCATCCGATGCCGAGGGCCACCACCGCCAGGGGCAGCCAGGGGCGGGGCGCCAGAACCGTGCCCTGGCTGGGGTCGGGGCCGCTCATGAGCCAAACAGCAGTTGGGTCAGCACCACATCCACCAGCGAGACGGTCACCAGAATCATCACCACGGCGCCGGTGGTGCTGGTGCCCACCTCCTTGGGGCCGCCGCGGGTGGTGAGCCCCCAGCCGCAGGCGATCACGGCAATCTGCAGGCCAAACACCAGCGCCTTGGTGAGCATGGCCGGCAGGTCGGAGGGCTCCATCCAGGTGCGCACCGAGTTCCAGAACACCCCCGGAGGGATCTGGTAGAGCACGGTGCTGCTGATCTGGCCCGACCACACGGCCACGGCAAAGAACAGCAGGCACTGCACCGGCGTCATGATCAACATCGCCAGCACCCGCGGCACCACCAGGTACTCCACCGGGTCGGTGCGCAGCATGGTGATCGCGTCGATCTGCTCGGTCACCTTCATGGTGCCCAGCTGGGCCGCATAGGCGGTGGCCACCTTGCCCGTCACCAGGGTGGCGGTGAGGATCGGGGCGATCTCGCGGGCCAGGCCCACCGCCAGGATGCCCCCCACGGTGGAGCCGGCCCCCTGCTTGGTGAGCTCGGCCGCCACCTGGATGTTGAACACGGTGCCGGCCGCCAGGCCCGTGATCAGCACGATCAGAAAACTGCCGGGGCCCGCTTCCATCAGCTCGGCGCTGAGGTCGTTGGGGCTGATGCGCCCCTTGGCCAGGGCCGCCACGGCCTGGCCGCCGATCAGGCAGCTCTGCCCCAGGCGCTGCAGCCAGCGGGGGCGTAACCAGGCGGGGACGCGGCGGACGGGCATCGATCGGGGGCGGCTCAGCCGGCGGAGGGTTGGTGGTGCAGGTGCAGGCCTTTCTCAGGCCAGCGGCGCATCACCACCAGCCCCAGCACCACCAGCACTGCCGGAATGATGCCCATGCACAGGCGGATCGCCACCAGGGCACTCTCCGGTTGCAGCATGCCGCGGCTGGCCACGTAGCCGCTCAGGCTCATCAGGTTGCCGAAGAAGAACAGGGCGAAGCTGATGCAGATCTTCTGGGTGAACACCATCCAGGCGCTGTACTGGCCGGCCGGTTTTTCCGGGTCGGCATCGATGGCATCGGGCAGCAGGGCCCAGGGGATCAGGTAGGCGGTGGAGGCTCCCAGCCCCACCACCAGGATCACCGCCACGAGGGCCGCCAGCCGCAACCCGTTGCCCAGGCTGCCGAAGGGCGCCACGGCCGCATCCAGGGGGCTGAGCAGCATGGCCGCGCCACAGCTGGCCATCCACAGGCCAGCCCCCCAGTGCAGGGCGCGGATGCGCCCCTGCTGGTGGGAGACGGCGGTCCACAGCTGCAGCCCCACCAGGGTGCTGATTTGGAACGGCAGCAGGATCCAGTTGCTCCAGCCCTCCGGCACGTGCATCACCACCGGCAGGAAGATCAGGGCGGCGGTTTGCATGATCTGCAGCGCGCACCAGAGCAACAGGTAGAGGCCCAGCACCCGCAGGAAGCGGCCGTTGCGGCCCACCCGTTTGAGCAGCCGCCGGGTGGTGCCGGGGTGGGCGGCGGGCTGCTGGCAGCCGCGGGCCATCGGGGCGATGCCCCAGGCGCAGAGCAGCGTGCACACCATGATGATCAGCCCGCTCAACAGGCCCATGCGCCAGTAGTTGGCGGCGTTGTCGTGGTCGCGCAGCAGCAGCCCGCCGAGCACGATGCCGATCAACCCGGCGATGATCGAGCCGGTGAAGCGCGAGGTGTTCAGCCGGGTGCGCAGATTCACGTCGGCGGTGAGCTCCGCCGCCAGGGCCGCGTAGGGGAGGTTGACGCAGGTGTAGAGGCTGTTGGCCACCACGGAGATGGCCACGAAGATCCAGAAACGCACCCAGAGGTCGCCGGGGGGCAGCCACCACATCAGGGCCATGGCGATGCCCAGGGGCACGGCGCTGCCCACCAGCCAGGGCAGACGCGGCCCCCAGGGCGTGCGGGTCTTGTCGCTGAGCCAGCCCACCACCGGATCATTGATGGCGTCCCACAGCCGGGCCAGCATCAGCACCAGGCCGGCCATCCAGGCGGGCAGACCGGCCGCCGCGGTGTAGAAGATGAACAGGTAGAAGCCGATCAGCGAGGCCGCCATGCCGGTGCCGGCGTCGCCGAGGCCATAGGCCAACAGCAGGCGCAGGCGGCTGAGGCCCCGCAGGTTGGCGGCGTCGCTGGTGGCCACAGGGGTTCAGGGGCTGCGGGCCATAATGCTGCAGCCAGCGTGAAATCACGGCCGGGCCGGCCTTCGCGCTGCGCAGTACATTTGTACTGCTGCGGGCTTAGTTTAGTGGTAAAACCTCAGCCTTCCAAGCTGATGATGCGGGTTCGATTCCCGCAGCCCGCTTTCCGTGTTGGTGGTCCCGCATCAGCGGTTCGGCCACCAGCAGCATCAGGCTGCGGCTCTGCAGGGAGGCGCTGCCGCCGCTGATCGCCATCGGCTGTTCGGGCAGGTCGGCGCCGGCGGGCTGGGCCGTGTTGATCACCTGCAGCCAGCCCTCCTGGCAGCCCGGCAGCTCGAAGCAGAGCTCCTGGTGGTAGGCGTTCATGGCGCACCACAGCAGGGGCCCCCGCTGGCGGTCGTTGAGGCTCCAGGCCAGGGTGTGCGACCAGCTGGCCCAGTCGGGTTGGCCCAGCTTCAGCCCATGCCACTGGCGCAGCAGGTGGCCGCCCTGGTCAAACCGGGGCGACTTGGCATCCCCGTGGGGAATCTCCGGGTTGAGCAGGTCCGCCAGGTGGTGCCGCAGCTGGATCAGGCGGCGCACGAACAGCTGCAGGTCCCGGTCGCCCCCATCCGCTTGCCAGTGCATCCAGCCCAGGGGGTTGTCCTGGCACCAGGCGTTGTTGTTGCCGCCCTGGCTGCGCCGCACCTCATCGCCCATCAGCAGCATCGGCACGCCGGGGCTGATCAGCAGGGTGGTGAGCAGGTTGCGCAGCTGGCGGTTGCGCAGGGCCTCCACCGCCGGATCGCTGCTGGGTCCCTCCGCCCCGTGGTTCCAGCTGTTGTTGTGGTTGTCGCCGTCGCGGTTGTCCTCGCCGTTGGCCAGGTTGTGCTTGCGGTCGTAGCTCACCAGGTCCGCCAGGGTGAAGCCGTCGTGGGCGGTGAGGAAGGTGATGCTGCGGCCGAGGGCCGCCGGCTGGCCGCCAAACAGGTCCGGGCTGCCGGCGATGCGCTGGCCCATGGTCCAGCAGCTTTTCTCATCCCCCTTCCAGAAGCGCCGCACGTCATCGCGGTAGCGGCCATTCCAGGCCCCCACCCGCCGGGCCGGGAAGTCCGCCAGGCGGTAGAGGCCGCCGCAATCCCAGGGCTCACTCACCAGCTTGAGGTCGGCCAGTTCCGGGTCGGCTTCGATCTCTTCAAACAGGGGCGGGTGATCCAGGGGGCTCAGCTCCTCACCGCGGCTGAGGGCAATGCCCAGGTCAAAGCGGAAGCCATCCACCCCCAGTTCCAGGGCCCAGCAGCGCATCGATTCCAGAATCAGCCGCCGCACCAGCGGTCGGTTGGCGGCGATGGAGTTGCCGCAGCCGCTCACATCGAGGTAGTCGCCCTTGGCGTTCTGGTGGTAGTAGAGGCGGTCGTCGATGCCCCGCCAGCTGAGGGTGGGGCCCGCCTGGTTGCCTTCGCAGGTGTGGTTGTACACCACATCCACCAGCACCTCGAGGCCGGCCCGGTGGCAGGCGCTCACCAGCGCACGCACCTGCTGGCGGATCTGCAGGGGATCGTCCCCCTGCTGGTAGCCGTGGTGGGGCGCCATCCAGCTGATGGGGCTGTAGCCCCAGTAGTTGAGCCGGCCCGGCGGCGCATCGTGGGGGTCGAAGGCCATCACCGGCAGCAGCTCCACCGTGGTGATGCCCAGCTGCTGCAGGTGGGGGATGGCGTCGATCAGCCCCAGGTAGGTGCCCTGCCGATCGGCGTGGATGGGGCTGCCGTCGCCGCGGCTGAAGCCGCCCACGTGCAGCTCGTAGATCACCGTGCGCTGCCAGCTGTGGCGCGGCCGCGGCGCGGCGCGGAAATCGAAGCGGTCACGCTCGGTGACCACCCCCTTCAGGCAGCTGGCGGTGTTGGGCACCGCGCCGATGGCATCTCCGCGCCGGTAGACGTTCCAGCCGCTGATGGCGCGGGCGCAGGGATCCAGCAGCAGCTTGGAGGGGTTGAAGCCGTGCCGACCCGGCTGCAGGGGGCCGAACACCCGGTAGGCGTAGCAACAGCCGATGCCGACCCCCTCCACCTCCACATGCCAGATGTCGCCCGAGCGGTGCTGGGCGTGCAGCTCCACCACCTGTTCGGGCTCGGGGGCATCGGCGTGGGCGAACAGCAACAGCTCCACCCGGGTGGCCATGGGGGCCGCCAGGGCGAAGTTCACCCCCAGGGCGCTGACGCTCGACCCCAGCGGCCACGACTGTCCCAGGTGGATCGCGCGCAACGGGTCCTGCAGGCCGTTGTCACAAGCTAGGTCTGGCCCCTGGGTTCTGGCTCGCCATGTCATCGCTCCCAACCCAACCCATGGAGGCGGGGCGGCCGGCGCGGCCGGTGCGGGATGGCCTGTGGCTGTTTGCCCCCAACCGCGACAGCCAGGGGGGCAGCGCCTGGTGGCTGGAGGGGCCCGGCCCCGATGGGGCCGGCGGGTGTCTGATTGATTGCCCGGCCTACACCGAGGCCAACCTGGAGCTGCTGCGCCGCCGCGGGGAGGGGCGCATCCTGCTCACCAGCCGCGAGGGCCATGGCCGGGTGCGCCGCTTCCAGGAGGCCCTGGGCTGGCCGGTGCTGGTGCAGGAGCAGGAGGCTTACCTGCTGCCCGGGGTGCAGCGGCTGCAGTGCTTTGGGGCCGAGCTGGCCCTGGCGCCCGGTTTGCAACTGCTCTGGACCCCAGGGCCGACGCCGGGGGCCGCGGTGGTGCTGGCGCAGGGGGGTGCCCTGGGGGAGGCGGCTGTGCTGTTCTGCGGGCGTCTGCTCAGCCCCGTGGCGCCGGGTCAGGCGGCTCCCCTGCGCCACCGCCGCAGCTTCCACTGGGGCCGTTGGCTGCGCAGCCTGGAGCGGCTGCGGGGCTGGTTGCCCGCCCCCGACCCCGGCACCGCCCCCCTGTGGCTGGCCAGCGGCGCCGGTCTGGGGGCCCTGCGGGGCGAGGCCCTGATCCCCCATGGCTGGGAGCTGTTGCAGGGGCTGGATCTGCGGGCGTTGGCGCTCCAGCCGCCCGCCTGAGGCTGCGTTGGGGCCGGTTTGGCGGTGATTTCGGCAACAAAAGTGCCAAAACCGTGTGGCAGCCGGGGGTGTTGTGGTTGCCGGCCCTTGCCAACGCCCATACGATTGGCGCGCTGAAACCAGTGGCGGTCGGACTTCCCGAGCCGCCCGGCTGCTGCTGATCCCAGAGGCTTTCCCACTCCGATGAACAAAGCTGACCTCGTCAACCTCGTGGCTGCCCGCACCGAGCTGACCAAAACCGACGTTGCCCAGGTGGTGGACGCCGCCATCGAAACCATCATCGACTCGGTGGTGGAAGGCAAGAAGGTGTCGATCCTTGGCTTCGGTTCCTTCGAGCCCCGCGAGCGCTCCGCCCGCCAGGGTCTGAACCCCAAGACCGGCCAAAAAATCAAGATTCCCGCCAAGCGCGTTCCCGCCTTCACCGCCGGCAAGCTCTTCAAGGACCGCGTTCAGGGCTGAGTTCGGCCCCGGATGGCGTTCGTGGAACGTCTCCTTTGGGCGGCCTTCGGGCCGCCCTTTTGCATGATTGGCCCCTGTGCGATCCCGCCCCTCCGTGCTGCCTGATCACCTGCAGCAACGGATTGCGGCGGCGGCCCGGCTGCGGGCTGAGGGACCCAGGGGGCGCTATGCCCCCTCCCCCACCGGGCCCCAGCACCTGGGCAACCTGCGCACGGCCCTGCTCTCCTGGCTAATCGCCCGCCTGCAGGGGGGGGCGTGGCTGCTGCGCATCGACGACCTCGACACCCCCCGCAACCGCCCCGGGGCCGAGGCGGCGATCCTGGCGGATCTCACCTGGTTGGGGCTGCACTGGGATGGTGGGCCCGTGCGTCAGAGCGCGCGGCGGGGGCTCTACGCCTCGGTGCTCTCCGCCCTGCGCCGCAGCGGGGGGCTCTATCCCTGCCGCTGCAGCCGGCGTCTGTTGGCGGACATCTCCGCCCCCCATGGCGCCGCTGCGGTGTACCCGGGCATCTGCCGTGGCGCGCCGCTGGCCTGGGGCCCGCAGCAGGGGCGGCTGCCCAGTTGGCGGCTGGCGTTGCAGCCCGGCTGGCTGCGCTGGCAGGAGCAGCTGGGCCCCGACGGCTGTCTTGATGCGCGGGGGCAGGTGGGGGATGTGGTGCTGCGCCGGGCCGATGGCTTCCTGGCCTACCACCTGGCCACGGCGGTGGATGATCTGCTGCTGGGCATCAGCGATGTGGTGCGCGGCAACGACCTCTGGGCGGCCACGGCGCCCCAGGTGGCCGTGATCGAACGGCTGGGGGGCACGCCGCCGCGGTTTTGGCACCTCCCCCTCCTGCACGATGCGGCCGGCCAGCGCCTCTCCAAGCGGGAACGGGCCGCGGGGCTGGAGCCCCTGCGCCAGCGGGGGCTGGATGCACCCGCGGTGGTGGGGATGCTGGCCGCCAGCCTGGATCTGGTGCCGCCGGCCACGCGCCTCAGCGCCGATGAATTGCGCCAGCACTGGACCCTGGAGGCCCTGCGGCGGCAGCTGCGCCAAACCGCCCAGCCAGCCACCAAGACTTAAGGAAGGCTTCGGGATCAAACCGGGCAATCGCCACCACACTGAACACAACGGTTCGAGGTGGGTGATGGACAGATCGGAGGCGGCTTGCCCCAGTTGCGGCGGCAGCGGTGTGCTGCGCACCAATGGCACCAGCTACCGCACCTGCCTGGCCTGTGTGGGCCAGGGGGTGTTGCCCCAGTTCGATGCCCGGTTGGCTCCCCGGGATGCCCTGTCGCTGGCCATGGCGCGGCCGGCCCTGGGGCGCGGTTTCCGGGGCGATCTCAGCGCTTGGATTTCTGGCGCCAGATAAAAAACGCGGCGGTGGCCACCACCACCAGCAACGGCGTTGTGGTGAGCAGCAGCAGCGCAACGGCGGTCCAATCGGTGTACATCGCTGTCAGGCTTGCGGGCAGGGCCCATCATCTCAGTTGTGCCCCCAACGGCTGACCCCATGCCCGTGCTGCTGATGCTGTTGGTTGCACTGCTGGTGCAACCGCCCGTGGCCCGAGCGGGGCTGGAGTTCACCGATTGCCAACCGGTGGCCGGCGGCGGCATCAGCTGCAACACCCAGCCCACCGGCAACACCCTCGACGACGACGAGGCGGCCCGCTACGGGCTGTTTGATGAGGCAAGCCCCGGCTGGGCGGAGTTCGACCCCTACGAGGGCTACGACGACATGCTCGGCGGCAACTGGACCTGAGCGCCGGCACCCTCCGTAGGATCCGCCCCAGCCTGCCGCGCTGCGCCAGCCCCCATGGAGCTCACCTACCGCCCCCGCCGTTTGCGCCGCTCCCCAGCCCTGCGGGCGATGGTGCGGGAGACCTCCCTCAGCGCCGCTGACTTCATCTATCCGTTGTTTGTGCACGAGGGGGCCAGCAACGAGCCCATCGGCGCCATGCCCGGCTGCCAGCGCTGGAGCCTGGAGGGGCTGGTGCAGGAGGTGGGCCGGGCCTGGGAGCTGGGCATCCGCTGCGTGGTGCTGTTCCCCAAGGTGGCCGACGGCCTCAAGACCGAAGACGGCGCCGAGTGCTTCAACGAAGGCGGCCTGATTCCGCGGGCCATCCGCCGGCTCAAGCAGGCCCACCCGGGCATGGCGATCATGACCGATGTGGCCCTCGATCCCTACTCCTGCGATGGCCATGACGGCATCGTCAGCGCCGAGGGGGTGGTGCTCAACGACGAAACCGTGGCGCTGCTGTGCAAACAGGCGGTGGTGCAGGCTCGGGCCGGCGCCGATCTGATCGGCCCCAGCGACATGATGGATGGCCGCGTTGGTGCCATCCGTGAGGCCCTCG
>Ga0214917_10006677_pt1 | contig 11911 bp, 10 predicted proteins | sample LL_1208_BB_MetaG_FD_177983 | JGI IMG/M metagenome (GOLD analysis project Ga0214917, IMG submission 177983) | Freshwater microbial communities from Lake Lanier, Atlanta, Georgia, United States - LL_1208_BB | ecosystem: Environmental > Aquatic > Freshwater > Lake | place: USA: Georgia | collected...
AGTGGTAGAAGCGGTTCCAGTCGGGCGTGGCGGCGGAGTAGCCCCACTGGCGGCCGTAGGCCTGCTGGCCCGGAAACTGCGCCTCGGCGGGCGCGGAAGCGAACACGAGCGCCCCGGCCGCAAGGCCGAGGGCGGCGACGAAGTGCCGTGGCATCGGATTGTCCCCCTGAAAGATCGAACCAGGGGGAGGTATCGGCCGGCCGTACGACCGTTCTTTACGGAAAAACCGCTACGCCTTTCCGGCGGGCTTCGCGGTGGCCACCGTCCGACCGGCTTCCGCGGCAGCGGTCGGAAGCCGGCCCTCGGCCAGTTCGCGGTCCCATTCCTCGATCAGGGGCCAGTCGGGGGCGCACGTGCCGAAGTCGGCGAGCGTCAGGTAGCCGCGGAGGCGTGTGAGGGTGTGCTCGAGCAGGCGGTCGTCCTTCCGAAAGATCGGCCCGTGGCTCGGCAGGAGCCAGTCGACGTCGCTCGCGGCGATCCGCTCGAGCGAGCGGATGAACGAGGGAATGTCGCTGCCGTGGTGCGCGTCGATCGCGCCCACCGAGCCGTCGCGGTAGATGTTGTCGCCCGAGAGCAGCAGAGTGCCGAGGCGGAAGGCGAGCTGGCTGTCGGTGTGGCCGGGCGTGTGCCACACCACGAGCCGCAGGCTGCCCACGTCGATCATGTCGCCGTCGCGGATCTCGCGGTCGACCTTCACCGCCGGCATCTCGAGGTGCACGTTCTGCGCCGCGATTTCGGCGAATGTCTTCACTTTGTCGCCGGATTCGAGCGACTCGACGGCGAGCGGATGGGCCAGCACCGGCGCCTTGAGGATCGCCTTCGCCTTCGCGAGGCCCTGGATGTGGTCGACGTCGGCGTGCGTCGCCACGAGCCCGCGGCACTGGGCCAGCGGGAAGTCCATCTGCCTGACGAGTTCGACGATCTCTTCGACGCTCTCCTCGTAGCCGATGTCGACGAGGATCCAGTCGCGGCCTTCGTAGACGAGATAGACGTTGCACCCGATGCGGTAGCCCGCCTGGTGGTTGATCTCGATCACACCTGGGAACACGGGACGGCGTTCGATCATGGGTCTGTCGAGACGTGGCCGTACGGCGGGGATCGGGGGCGGATTTGCGGGCGGAAACCGGGGAGGACACACTTGCGTGTCGAGACGGCTCCGTCCCGGGCAGTGTAGGGGAGCCGCTCGGGGGCGGCAATGAACGCCGCCGCCCCGGGCACGACGGAAGAGAGCGGCGAGGACGTGCGAAACACGACGTATGCGACCTGGGCCGGCGACGTGGCCGCGCTCTGCCGGGCCCTTGCCACGCTCGAGCCGCTCGCCGGGCCGCTCGGCGCGGCCGCTCCCGCCGGGGCCGACTGGCACGGCCAGTTGTTCGGCAAGCTCGCCGGCCAGGTCGCACGCGAGCCGGTGCTCGTCGCCGCCGTGTGCGGCGGCACGAACACGGGCAAGAGCCTGATCGCCAACTCGCTCGTGGGCTCTTCGATGAGCCGCTCGGTCGCGGAAGCCGCCCGCACGCTGCACCCCGTCGCGAGCCTTCCCCGGGGGCTTGCCGACACACTCGACCTCCGCGAACTGTTTCCCGGTTTCACGCCCACGCCGTGGACGAGCGATGCCGACGCGCTCGCTGCGGCCGACGAGCACCGGCTCGTGTGGCGCGAAGACCCGTCGGGGCGGCAGCCGCCGCGGCTGATCCTCCTCGACACGCCCGATATCGACGGCACGCTCCGGGAAAACTGGCGCCGTGCCGAGTTCGTGCGCAATGCCTGCGACGTCTTGATCGCGGTGCTCACGCAGCAGAAATACAACGACGCCGCGGTGCGCGACTTCTTCCGGGCCGCCGCCGAGGCCCGCAAGGGCGTGATCGTGGTGTTCAACATGATCGACTGGCCCCGGCAGCGGGAGCGGCTCGGCGGCTGGCTCGCCACGTTCGCGGCCGAAACGGGGATCACGCCGCTGGCCGTCTACGCCTGCCCGCACGACTTCGCGCGGGCCGAGGCGGGCCGGATCGATTTCTTCGCCGTGCCCGAACTCACCGGCAGGGCCGTCGGGCCGGAGCCCGCCGCGCCCGCCGACCTCGCGGCCGCGCTCGCGGGGCAGGACTTCGATCGCCTCAAGCGCGAGGCGATGCGGGGCGCGCTCGAGGTGGTGCTCGATCCCCGGGCCGGAGCCGGCGCGTGGCTCGACGGGTTCGAGGTCACAGCCCTCGAATGGCAGCGGGCGCGGAAGCTGCTCGCCGCCGAGGCACGCGTGCGGGTGGAGCTGCCGATGGCGCCGCGGGAGGTCGTCTGGAACGAGATCTGGGCCTGGCTCGAGCCGCGCCGCAGCAGCTTCGACCTCACCGTGAGCAAGGTGTATCGCGTCGCCGGTGGTGGCGTGATGTGGGCGGCCCGCGCGGTGGGGCTGGCCCGCTCCGACTCCGAGCGCCGCGAAGACTTCTCGGCTCGCGAACTGGCCGCACTCAAGCAGGCCCTCGCCGACTTCGTGGAGCGGCTCGAAGATGCCAGCCGAAGCAACGACCGCTTGGGTGGGATCCTCTCCAGGGTGCTCGTCGGCGGAGACCGGGCGGCGTGGTTCGCCGACCTCGAACGCCGCCACGCAGCGCTGCCGATCGTGTCGGACGACTACCGGGAGTTCGTGCGTGGCGAACTCGATCGCTTTGCCAAGGAGAGTCCCGAGATGGTCCGTTGGATCGTGGCGGGCCTGAACGTGGGCGCCGTGGCCCGGCCGGCGATCACCGTGGGCCTCGGCCTCGCGGGAGCCGCGGTGGTGCCCGCGGCCGCCGCCACGGCCGGCGGCCTCACGACGCTCGTGCACCACGTCGGCGACGTGGTCGTCGGCACCGCAGCGACGCTCGCGGGCGAGGGCGCGCTCGGACTGACGATGGCGGGGCTCAAGCCGCTGCTCGAGCGGCTGTTCGCGGGCTGGTCGGCCGAGCGCGGCCGCGTGCTCGCCGAGACGCTTCACGACGTGGTTCTCGGCGACAGCGTCGAGGAGATCGATCGGCTCGCGGCGGCCGCGGCGCGGCCGGAAGTGGCGGAGGCCCGCCGGCTGCTGCTCGAATTGCGTCGGGAGTTTTCCAGCCCATGACAGCCTCACCCCCCGACCTCGCCACCGGCACGCCGGCGCCCGCCGAGGGCGGCGCCGGCTTCGACGACGCCGCTTTCGACGCGCTCGTGGCGGCGCTCGGCGGCTGGAGCGGCGGGCTGCCGGAGTGGCCGCCGGCCCGCCGCGTGCGCGGCGCATGGGAGGAGATCGAGCCCAGGCTCGATCGGGCCCGCCGCGAGCTCTCGCGGGTGCTCGTGGTGGGTGTGATCGGCGGCACGGGCACCGGCAAGAGTACGCTCGTCAACGCGCTCGCGGGGGGCACCGTGACCGCCGCGGGCGACGTGGCCCGTCCCACCACCACCACGCCCGTCGTCGTGGTGGCCACCGACGTCGACTGCTCGTGGCTCCCACTCGAGCGGATGCAGGCCCGAGTGGTGCGAAGCGATTCCCCCGCGGTGGCCAACATCGTACTCGTCGACTGTCCCGATCCCGACACGCAGTCCGATGCGTCCGAACCCGAAGGCGGCCCGCGCCGGCCGAGCGACTCCAACCACAACCGCGACCTGCTCGAGGCCGTGGTCCCGTTCTGCGACGTGCTTCTCGTCGTGGCCACGGCCCAGAAATACCGCTCCTGGATCGTGGCCCGCGAACTTGCCGCGTTCGCCCCGGGTCGGCCGCTGTTCTTCGTGCAGACGCACGCCTCCCGCGACCCCGACATCCGCGCCGACTGGCGGCGCGAACTCGAGGCGCAGGGATTCGACGTGCCGCGGATCTTCCGGCTTGACGCCGTCGAGGCCGCCCGCCGCTCGGCCGCCGGCCTCGAACCGGAAGAGGGTTTCCGCGGGCTCGTGACGGCGATCGACGAGGAGCTCGTGGGCCGCGCCGCCCGCCGCGTGCGCCGCACGGGAGCCGTCGATCTCGCCGACTGGTTCGTGCGGCAGGCGGGCCGCGAACTCGACCCGGTGCGCACGGCGGTGGCCGATCTCGCCGCGGGTGTGGGCCGCGAGCGCGACCGCCTCGAGGGCCTGCTCGCCACGGCCGTCGCCGGGAGGCTGCGGGCGAGCCGCTCGGCCTGGCAGCGGCTGGTGACCGACGAGCTCGTCGACCGCTGGCATGGCGGACCGTTCGCGATGTTCCTGCACGTCGTGGCCGGGATCGCGGCGTTCTGGCCGCGGCTCACTTCGGCCGGAGGCGGCTTCATCGGCCGTCTGCTCACGGGCCGCCAGCCGGTGACCTCGGGCGACGGCACCTGGCAGATGGTGGAGGAACTCGGCCTTGGCGAGGCCGACGTCGAACAGTCGCGGAGCGTGCTCTCGGGCCTCGCAGCCCGGGCGCGGATCGGCCCGCCGCTCGTGGGCCGTGCGCGGCTCGACGACGCGCAGGTGCGCACGACGGTGAGCATGCTGCTCGAACGGACCGCCGCCTGGCTCGCCTCCGGAATCGATTCGATCGTGGCCGGAAGGCGCGGCCGGGTCGACAGCCCCGTGCTCCGCGCGGTGTGCGAGGTCGCGTTCACCACCCTGCTCGTGGCGGTGCTCGTACGGGCGGGCTGGAACTTCTTCTACGGGCGGCTGTGGTCGGGCCGGCCCGTCGAAGGGCTGGCGTTCCTCGAGGAGGCGTTCGTGTGGGTGATCCTGTTCGGGCTCCTGTTGCGCTGGCTCGCGTTCGCCCGGATGCGGATGGGGCTCGAGGGCGACATCCAGGCGCTGGTCGCGCGGCTCCCGAAGGCCCGGCTCGTCGATCCCCTGCTCGCCGACTTCGCCACCGCGGCCGAGCAGGCCGAAAGGTTCGTGGCGCGGGGCGATGAATTGGCCCGCGAGGCCGCCGCGGCGCGGGCGGGGCTCGCCGATCCGGCGGCGGGGCTGGGCCGGCTCCGCGGCACGCCCGCATCATGAACGGTATGCCGAGCATCCGCCGGAAGCCGTTCGTGCGGTCGTTGTTGATGATCGCAGTGCTCATGCTCGGGCCCGCGTCCGCGCCGGCGGCGGAGCTCGACGCGATCGTGGCCCGCGGTGAACTCGTGTGGGCCGCCGACCAGGAAGGGGGCGGGCCGCACGTCTTCCTCGATCCCGACGCTCCCGGCCGGCTGACCGGCTTCGAGGTGGAGCTCGCCGAGTTGCTCGCGGCGGAACTCGGCGTGCAGGCCCGCTTCCAGCAGGGGCAGTGGGATCGCCTGCCGCTGCTCCTCGGCCGTTCCGTCGACTGTGTGATCAACGGCATCGAACTCCTGCCGGACCGCCGGCGCGACTACGCATGCTCGCGGCCCTACTTCGCCTACGGCCTGCAACTCCTCGCCCGCCGCGGCGGATCACTCGATTCGTTCGAGCGACTCTGCACGCCCGGGCCAGGTGGCCACTGGCGGGTAGGCGTGCTCACCGGCTCGGCGGCGGAGGCATTTCTCAGGTCGCGGCACGACCTGACCGTGGACGTGATCGGCTACGACGGCACGATCGACTCGCTGGAGCAGGTGCAGACCGGCGTGCTCGACGCGGCGCTCATGGACGACTGCATCTTCAACTTCTATGCGGATCGCTTCGCCGGCCTGCAGGCCGTGGGCCGGTCCCTCGGCGGAGGCTACTACACGGTGCTCACATCGCGAGACACGCCGAAGCTCTCCGCCGCGATCGACGCGGCACTCGGCAGGCTGATCGCCGACGGCCGCTTGAAAACGCTTTACGACCGCTGGGATCTCGCGGGCCGCCAGCAGATTCTCGCGCTTCGCGACGCGACTGAGATCCCCACGGCCGAGCGCCGCACGGTCGGCCAGCTCGTGGCCACAACGCTTCCCCTCCTCCTCTCCTCGGCCGGCATGACGGTGCTCCTCGCCTGCCTGTCGTTTCCGCTGGCGATCGTCGCGGGCCTGGGCGTGGCGCTCGGCCGGCTCCACGGGCCGGCATGGCTGCGGCCTCTCCTCGCGGCCTCCGTGGAGGTGGTCCGCGGCACGCCACTCATGCTGCAGCTCTACGCGATCTTCTTCCTGCTCCCGAAGGTGGGCCTCGCGCTCCCTGCGCTCGTGGCCGCGGTCGCCGGCCTCGCACTCAACTACTCGGCCTACGAGTCGGAGATCTATCGAGCGGGGCTCAAAGCCGTGCCCATCGGGCAGTTCGAGGCTGCGCTGGCACTCGGGATGACGAAGTGGCAGGCGCTGCGGCACGTGATCGTACCCCAGGCGGTGCGGCTCGTGATGCCGCCGGTGACCAACGACTTCATCGCACTCTTCAAGGACACGAGCGTGTGCTCGGTGATCACCGTGATCGAGCTCACGAAGCGATACAGCGTGCTTGCGCTCTCGACCGGCCGGATCCTGGAACTGGCGATCGTGACCGCGATCCTTTATCTGGCGATGAGCTGGCCGCTCTCCCTGCTCTCGCGCCGGTTCGAGAGCCGGCAGGAGCAGCGGGCATGATCACGATCGCCGGGCTGGGAAAGAGCCGCGGTGGCGTGCCGGTGCTCGCGGACGTGAGCCTGCGGGTGGAGGAAGGGGGGGTGACCGCGGTCGTGGGACCTTCGGGTGGCGGCAAGAGCACGCTCCTCCGCTGCCTCAACGGCCTCGAGACGTTCGACTCTGGCACGGTGTCGATCGCGGGGCACGGCCTGGCCCCCGGCTCGCACCCGCCGCGGCTGCTCGAGCGGGTGCGCCGCGATGCGGGCATGGTGTTTCAGCAGTTCAACCTATTTGCGAACCTTTCGGCCGTCGACAACGTGGCGCTCGCGCCGCGGGTCGTGGCGGGTATCGCGGTGGAGGACGCCCGCCGGCGGGCGCACGGCCTCCTCGACCGCGTGGGGCTCGGATCATTCGCCGCTGCCCGTCCGGCGACGCTCTCCGGCGGCCAGCAGCAGCGGGTCGCGATCGCCCGCGCCTTGGCCATGGAACCGAAGGTGATCCTGTTCGACGAGCCGACGAGTGCCCTCGATCCGGCGATGTCGGCGGAGGTGCTCGAGGTGATCGTGGATCTCGCGCGGGGTGGTCAGACGATGGTGGTGGTGACGCACGACCACGCCTTCGCCCGCCGCGCCGCGACGCAGGTCATCGAGCTCGTCGCCGGCCGCATCACCCGCTCGGGCCCCCCTGCAGCCGTCCTCGATTCGTAGGACAGGCATCCCGCCCGGCGGGCCTTTCTCGTGCGATACCAAAAAAAGACTCCGCCCGGGGGCTTTCCCCCGGGCGGAGTTCACTGGCCGAAGTCGGGCAACGGATCTACCGTCTCGACCGATTGACTACTTACTTCGTGGCAACCGTCCGGCTCACCGCGACGACCTTGCCGGTCGACTTCTTGGCAGCCGACGCATCGGGCGTCGGGGCAGCCGGAGTCGCAGTCGGAGCATAGGAGGCCGCACCGCAGGCCGGCTCGCAGCAGCCGTTGCCGGCTCCGCAGGCGGGCTCCGCAGCACAACCAGCCGAGCAGTCCGGCTCGTCGCAGCAGCTGTCGCAGCAGCTCGACCGATGGCAGCGCTTCTTCGCGTTGTGGATGGCGCGAAGGAGGTCCGCGATCGGCGTGCACTTCTTCCGGGTTCCGCAGCACGAAGCCGCGCCGCAGCTCGGCTCGCAGCAGCCGGCACCGGCGTCGCACGCCGGTTCCGCACAGCCGTTGCCAGCGCCGCAGGCCGGTTCCGCACAGCCGTTGCCGGCACCGCAGGCCGGTTCCGCACAGCCGTTGCCGGCACCGCAGGCGGGCTCACAGCAGCTGTCGCAGCAACCATGGTGCTTCCGCTTGCACTTTTCGAACAGACCCTTCAGGCCACCGAACAGGTCGTGCTTCTTCCGCACGCCGCAGCAGGAAGCCGCACCGCAGCTCGGCTCGCAGCAGCCGTTGCCGGCACCGCAAGCGGGCTCCGCACAGCCATTGCCGGCGCCGCAAGCGGGCTCCGCACAACCACCAGCCCCGCAGGCGGGCTCGGCACAGCCGTTGCCGGCACCGCAGCCGGGCTCACAGCAACCAGCACCGGCATCGCAGCCGGGCTCACAGCACGAGGCACAGCCCTTGTGGCCGAGCATCCGGTCAAGGAGCTCGAATCCAAAAGACTGGCTACAAACGGTGACACCGAGAACCAGCGCACCGAGGAACATCATACGCTTCATCGAGCCACATCTCCTTTGCTTGTGGAGCACCCGGAAGTCGACTTCCGTTTTTGTCTTGAGGCGTGTTGGCCCCGAGGCTTGTGATCCACGAACTTGTCTGCGGCAGGCCTGTCGAGCCATTCCGTGACTCGAAACGTTTGCAGGTGACTGCCGCCCCCTGGTTGCCCGACGGGCACAGTGATTGCCCCGGGGGACAAGGGGGCTATCGGCGAGGTGGCGAAAGCGGCTTGAGTGTCTCCAAGTATTTTTTGCGACACGACTTACGGCTGCGCATTGGGTAAGAAACTCCATGGGTGTCGCGTGTGCCGGCTGTACAGGGCGAGCCACTACGACCGTCAGGCTCGGGGCCGAGAAAGTTTCGCGATCGTTACAGCTTTCCAACCACGGGTCATGCGTCGTGCTTGACATCGCGTTGTCGAACTGTAGATTGCCCGCCACGGCTCTGGTGGCCCGGTCGGCACGAATCGTTCCGTCGGGCAAACAGGGAACTCCGGTGTGAATCCGGGACGGCCCCGCCGCTGTATCCAGGCGTCGAGGCCGGTCGCTTCGAGCCATTGTGGCGCCGCCGGCTTGCCGGGCCCGTCACGAGAAGGCATGCGGCCGGCTGAGCCTGGGAGTCAGAAGACCTACCAGTGTCCGCAGGGAGTCCGTGAGGCTGCGCGGGCGGCAGCACGGGCACGGTTCACGTGCGTGGGCCGGTGCATGGTCGGTCCGGTTGAAGTTCTTCCTCGCCCGGCGGTCGCATGCGCGGGTGATGGTCCGGAACGCATAGGCCGCTGGAGGTTCCATGGATGTAGGGCCGGCCCGCCAGCGCGGATTCTCGCTTGTCGAGCTTCTCGTGGTGATTTCGATCGTGGGTGTGCTCGTCGGCCTGCTCCTGCCGGCCGTGCAGGCGGGCCGCGAGACGGCCCGGCGGACGACTTGTGCGAGCAACCTGGGGCAGCTCGGGATCGCCCTGCACGGATACGTGAGTGCGCACGATGGCAAACTGCCGCCGCGGAAGGTCGACAACGAAGACCGCATCGCGGACTCGATCGCCAATCCCTTCAACAATCCATACCGCGGCAAGAGTCGCTACTGGTTCGGCGAGATTGACGAGAACCAGCCGGCTCTGACGGATCGGCTGAGTTTCGAGAACGGCACACTCACGCCGTTCATGGAAGGAAACGTGCAGGCGTATCTGTGTCCGAATTTCGCTCCCTCCGCCGTCGAGCCGTTGCGATACGGCACGATGGCGACGGGATTCGACTACAACGCGACGCTCGCGCCCGGAACCATCTACAAATGGTCCGACGATTGGTCGTCCGTGTCTCTCGTGAGCAAATGCTCGCGGAACCCGATCGGACGCGTTGCCGAAACGAACCGCACGATCGCGTTCGCGGAAAGTGCCATCATCGACTATCAGCCGCCGTATCAACTGCGGGAAAATCTTGGTGGCCTGGAGCTCCCCGTTGAAAACGACCCGTCGATCCATTTCCGTCATGGCGGTGATCGAGCGAACGTGGTGTTCCTCGACGGCCATGTGGAGGCGTATCCGAGGAAATTCCGCGCCGGAGTCTGGACCCAGGCCGTCCAATTGCCCCGGATGGAGTTCCACAAGATCGGGATCATTTGTGACGGTGATCCGGAAAACGACGACCAGGCGCGAGCCCTGTATGACCTCGACTGACAGCGGCGCATCCATCGGGAGATCAGGCCGATGAAAGACCCCCGAATCTGGATCGCGCTGGTCGCCCTCGCGGTGGCGGCCTGGTCGATCTCCCCGTTCGTGGTTCCGCCGCGCGCGCCCGCGGTGGCGGAGGAGTTGATTCCCAGGATCCGCTATGTCTGCAGGAACAGCGGCGAAGTGTTCGTGCTGCCGCTCGCGGGCGATGTGCTCGACAACCCGAAGACGGGAGCGCCGACACTCGTGCCGGCCGTCTACGACGCCCGGCGGAAAAAATGGCGGCCGGGACCTTCTCTGGAAATGATGCATCGAAAGGGCCTGCTGAGGCCGGACAATTGACGCAGGCATTCCATGCGTGCCATGCGTGCCAACGCCGTACAACTTGAAAGGAGATTTCCTGTGCTCTTCGTCGTGATCATGTTGACTGTCGCGGTGCGGGTGGCGATCGGGGTGGGGCAGCTGCCCTTGGCGAATTTCATGCCGCTCACGGCGATCGCTTTTTCCAGTTCCGCGTGTTTGGACAGACGGCATGACTGGCTCGTGCCCGTGCTCATGCTGGTGGCGTCCGATATCGTGCTCAACGTGCACTACGGTGAGGCGGCGATCGGCTCGTGGACGATCGTCTCGCTGCTGTGCCTCGCCGTGTTCGCCTGCGCGGGCCGCTGGGTGACCAGCCGCAGATCCGTGCTGCTCATGGTCTGCGGAAGCCTCGTGTGCACGATCGTGTTTTATTTCGTGTCGAACACGGTCTGCTTCGTGGTCAGCCGCGACTATCCGCCGGGGGTTGCCGGCTGGGTGCAGGCGCTCACGGTCGGGCTGCCCGGCTACGCACCGACGTGGATGTTTCTGAGGAACTCACTCATCGGCGACCTTGCCTACACCCTGCTCTTGGTGTCGGTGCTGAATTGGCGGCAGGCCCGTGCAGGCCTGCCGGCGGTGCCCGTGTGGCCGGTGCGGGGGCTGGGGCCTGCATGACCGACGTGGCCGCACTGGTCGCGGCGGGCTGGCTGCGGAAAACCCAGCCCGCCGGTGCGCTTGGTCGGCTCGAGGAGCTCGTCCGCCAGTTGGCCGTCGTCCAGCAGCGGGAGCGGCCAGGGCTGGAGACGATCGACTGCCATGTCTTTTGCGGTGATCACGGCATCGCCCGCCGGGGAGTCTCGGCCTATCCGCGGGAAGTGACGTCCCAGATGCTGGCGAACCTGCGGGCTGGCGGGGCCGCCTCGGCCGTGCTCTGCCGCGAACTCGGCATCGGGTTTACCGCTCATGACGTGGGCGTCGATCATGAAGCCTCCGATCCGACCCGGGTCGGCCGTGGCACCCGCGATCTGCTGGACGAGCCGGCGATGACGGCCGCGGAAACGGCGCGGGCCCTCGATCTCGGCCGCGCGGCCGTGCGGGGTGGCAAGACCCAAGCAGAGCCGCATGGCGGGCCGGACCTCGTCATCCTCGGCGAAATGGGGATCGGCAACACGACGGTTGCAGCGATCCTCGCGCAGCGACTGCTCGGGGGGCCACCCGACCGGTACGTCGGCCGGGGCACGGGTGTCGACGATGCCACGTTCGTGCGGAAGCAGGCGGTCGTCGCCGCAGCGGCTCGGCTGCCGCTGATGGGAGACGCGCCGCTCGATGTCTTGCAGCGGTTCGGGGGGCTCGAGATCGCCGCGCTGGTCGGTGGGTATCTCGGGCTGATCGGCACTCGGACGACGGCGATCGTCGACGGTGCCATCGCTTCGGTGGGGGCCTTGGTCGCGGTCTCGCACGATCCGCGGGTGCGGCCCCATCTGATCTTCGGCCACCGCTCACCGGAGCCGGCACACAGGTTCGTGCTGCAGGCACTCGCGGCCCGGCCGCTGCTCGACCTCGATCTGCGACTCGGCGAAGCCACCGGCGGCCTCATGGCCGTGCCGATTCTGCGGCTGGCGGTGGCACTGTATCACTCCATGGCCGAATTCGATGCCGCCGGCGTGAGCGGGAGGCTGGCGTGAACCGGTTCGTCGGTCGAATCCTCGTCGAATGGCGAACGCTTCTCGAGGCGCTGCGTTTTTTCACGCGGCTGCCGCTCGGGTATGCGCCGCATGATGCGGCCCTGCTCGCTCGCAGCCACGCCTGCTTTCCGGCC
>Ga0214917_10006678_pt1 | contig 11911 bp, 15 predicted proteins | sample LL_1208_BB_MetaG_FD_177983 | JGI IMG/M metagenome (GOLD analysis project Ga0214917, IMG submission 177983) | Freshwater microbial communities from Lake Lanier, Atlanta, Georgia, United States - LL_1208_BB | ecosystem: Environmental > Aquatic > Freshwater > Lake | place: USA: Georgia | collected...
TATTGCTAAAGAAGAAAATCAGACCACGACAATCCGGGTGAGAGGCAAGGGCGGTAAAGAGAGGCTGGTTCCGTTAGGCCGTTTTGCCCAGCAAGCTCTCGACCAATACCTCATACGTGCCAGACCGGCTTTTGCAAGGAACCACCATGAACAAGCGCTATTTATCAGCGAGAAACAGGGAAATCGGCTTAGTCGCCAGAGCGCGTGGAAGATTGTTTCAGAGGCAGCAAGAAGAGCTGGATTAGAAAAAATTGTCTCGCCACATGCTCTACGACATTCCTTCGCTACCCATCTCATTGATGGGGGAGCAGATATTCGAGTTGTGCAAGAGTTACTAGGACATGCATCGGTGACAACAACCCAGATTTATACTCTCGTCACAATTGATAAATTACGAGAGAGCTATGCCAGCGCCCATCCGCGTTCACGTTAGCGAGGAAAAGTTGCGTTATCGTCCTCGTAGACGCCGCGCGATAATGGATTGATCGCCCTTAGATTCTAGATCTGCAATAACTATTGCGAGCGCTTCGCGAACGATACGGCCACGATCGACAGCAAGTCCTAAATCACCGCGGAGGTGAAGTCGGGCCTGCTCTAAATCAAACAACTCTTCGGGCGATAAATAAACAGTGATTTTCTCATCATGCTTTTCTCGACCTGATGGTCCTTTATCCAAACCAGTCGGACGTCGACGAGGGGTTTGGCGAACTCCGGTGTTTTTGGGAGCTGCTTTTGTAACGCTCTGAGTTGTTGGACGATTGGTATGAGCAACTTCAACCTCTTCAACAACTTGATCAGGAACCGCACTTAAAGTTGTTTTGCGAAAAAGTTCATCTGCTCCAGGCAAACTAATACGACGAGTCATCGAACCCCTCCATTGGCGATAATTTCTCGAGCCAAGCGTCGATACGACGCAGCTCCCACGGACGAACTGGCATAAGAAGTAATTGGCTCACCGGCGACAGTTGTTTCGGGAAAACGAACCGTACGGGCGATGGTTGTGTCAAAAACCTTTTCTGGGAACGCGTCGTTAATTCTCTCCAAAACTTCACGGCTATGAACAGTCTTGCGATCAAACATTGTTGGCAATATTCCAAGAAGTTGGAGATCAGGATTGGTATTGATTTGTACCTTCTTGATGATGTCATCGAGAAGGGCCACACCGCGGAGCGCGAAATATTCACATTCCAGCGGAACTAAAACCCAATGCGATGCTGTAAGGGCATTAACAGTAAGAAGGCCAAGTGATGGTTGGCAATCAATCAGGATGACATCATAGAAATCAGTGACAGAAGAAAGCACTCGCTTTAGGATTTTTTCGCGAGCGATAACGTTCACTAATCCACCTTCGGCGCCAGAGAGATCCTCATGTGCCGGGATCATGTCCATTCCTGGAACGCTGGTCTTCAATAAGAATTCATCAATCCTTGTGGACTCATCCATCAGCAAGTTGTAGATAGAACCTTCAATGTCGCGCGTTGAAACATTGAGCCCCACCGATAAAGAATGTTGAGGATCAAAATCAACGAGAAGAACACGGCGGCCTAATTCAGCAAAAGCCGCACCAAGATTGATTGTTGTTGTTGTTTTTCCAACGCCTCCTTTTTGATTAACCACGGAGATAATCCGAGCATCACCATGTTCGGTGAGAGGTGTTGGAAAAGGAAAATCTTTCTCCGGCTTTCCGAGAACTGAAGAAGATGTTGTGATATCCGAATCCGCTTTCGAAAAAGTCGATTTAGCGTTCAAGCGAGAAATCTCTGAAGCACTTTTTGCCATGCCGAGACTCTAGCCACGGCATGCAGCCATAACGTGAGCGACACGCGTACAGTATGCGCATCATGAGCGAAGAATTTGTTGAACCCTCAAGTAATACTTTAGGTCAACTACCTCCGATTGCAGGAGCCACAACCATTTCAGGTGAAGGGCGCGTTGCTGGATTCTCCGTTCATTTAGAGAACTTTGATGGCCCATTTGATCTTTTGCTCCAATTGATTTCTCGCCATCGCATGGATATCACCGACGTTGCGATTGCAACGGTAACCGATGAATTTATTTCATATATTCGTGAATTAGAGAAGACCGATGAGGGTTGGAAACTTGACCATGCCACCGAATTTCTTGTTGTAGCTGCAACGCTTCTTGATCTCAAGGCGGCCCGTTTATTGCCGACGGGGGAGATCGACGACGAAGGTGATCTTGCGCTACTCGAGGCTCGGGATCTGCTCTTCGCCCGCCTCCTTCAGTATCGCGCATTTAAGGAGATAGCCAATATCTTGGCTGAACGGATTACAGCCCAAGAGAAAACTTTTGCGCGCTCAGTCTCACTCGATCCGGTCTTTGCTGCTCTTCTGCCGGAGGTCCTTATTGGCGTCACACCTGAGCGTTTCGCCGCTATCGCTAACCGAGTTCTTACCCCGAAAACTGCTCCAACCCTTTCAGTAGAGCATCTCCACCTGCCTCTTGTCAGCGTGGCGGCTGAAGCAGTTCATGTTGTAGGCGCTCTTCGCAAGCATAAAACAATGACTTTTAGAGGTTTAGTCGCCGATGCCGCTAACACTTTGGTAGTCGTGGCGCGATTTCTCTCACTCCTTGAGCTCTATAAAGAGGGCTCCGTCCGCTTTGAGCAAATCATGGCTCTGGGGGAGCTCCAGATTACTTGGACAGGTTCGGCCGAGGGTGAGATTTCCGTGAGTGACGAATTTGATCGAGCTCCAATAGTTGAGAAGAGTGATGAGACTTCTCCCGTTGATTCTGAACAGAGGGATATGTAAATGTCTAATCCAGAACTTCATCGTTCTATCGAAGCAATTCTGATGGTTGTGGAAGAGCCGGTATCAGAGGTTGTACTCGCCCAGATTATTGAAGCGCCTACAGAGCAAGTCCTTGAGGCGCTCAACGCGCTTGCACTGGAATATCAAGAGCAGAACCGTGGATTTTCTCTCAAACAAATATCGGGAGGTTGGCGCTTTTACAGCCACCCAGATCTGGCACCTCTCGTTGAGAAATTTGTGCTCGATGGCCAGCAAGCCAAGCTCACTCAGGCCGCACTTGAAACCCTCGCAGTGATTGCATACCGCCAACCAATCTCACGTGCTCGAGTCTCTGCGATCCGGGGCGTCAATGTTGAAGCGGTAATGAAAACTTTAGTCACCAGAGGCTTGGTGGAAGAGTGCGGCATCGAGCACGAGACTGGGGCAATCCTTTATAGGACAACGCATTATTTCCTCGAGAGAATCGGGGTTAATAGAGTCGAAGATCTTCCAGCACTTGCGCCATTCCTACCTAATATCGATGGTCTAGATGAGGTTATAGCTTCCCTCACCGAGTAACGTAGACTCTCGGATATGTCCGAGCTCGTGCGCCTTCAAAAATTTATGGCTGATTGTGGGGTGGCCAGTCGTCGAGCATGCGAAGAGTTAATTAGCGCAGGTCGCGTTAAGGTTGATGGAAAAGTGGTAAAAGTTCAAGGTCTCAAAATTGACCCGATAAACTCTCAAGTTACAGTTGATAATGAGTTGATATCGCACAGTAAGACCAAAACTTATCTTGCGTTCCATAAACCTAAAGGCATTTTGTCTACTATGTCGGACCCAGAAGGTAGACCCTCTCTCGATGACTATTTTGGTCAGTGGCCGGAGCGCCTTTTCCATGTGGGCCGCCTCGACAAAGAGAGTGAAGGGCTCATTATTCTCACCAACGATGGTCAATGGGCGCACGAATCAAGCCACCCTTCCTTCGGAGTTGAAAAAACCTATCTTGTCCAAACTGAAGAGCCGCTCTCTCGATCTGCCTTTCAAAATCTGATAGAGGGCGTCGAGCTTGACGATGGTTTAGCCAGACCAATTGGCGTGGTTCGACGCGGGGGGATGATTGAGATATCTATACATGAAGGGCGAAACCAGATCGTTCGCAGGATGTTTGATGCGCTGGGCTATCCGGTGGTGAGGCTTATCAGGACGGCGATCGGATCGATTCGTCTAGGTGAACTTCCACCAGGGAAGTGGCGAGCGCTCAATAACGTTGAATTGTTAAGCCGGTAAACCATTAAACAGTTTTAGCGTTTTGTCTATAAATAGCTATTCTCAAATAGCCTATAAATCTATAAATAGATATTAAGCCGCCTCTACAAAGTCGATAAATCGGTTCTTAGGAGCGTCGGCGGTGTCATTTTTGTCGATAAATCATTTTTTGATCTTCCAGAGACACTTACGGTGAATGTCGATATTTCTTTCGCGCAGTAATGATTCTTGAGAAATTAATTTATCTATAAAACGCCCAATCGCCTTCCCAGGATTCATGACTGGTTCGTTAAAATTCGATGGTGACGGTACGAGCAATCAGAGGCGCGATTCAGATAGATCGTGATGATCCCGATTTAATGCGGTCGGCTGTCCTTGAGTTGATGTCAGCAATTCTGCAGGAAAATAATCTGACTCCAAGTCAATTAATTTCGGTTCTTTTTACCTGTACCCCAGACCTTGTGAGTGATTTCCCAGCTGCTTCAGCTCGAGCGATGGGCATGGAAAAAGTCCCTTTGCTATGTGCGGTGGAAATGGCTGTTCCCGGTAGCCTTCCTCGAACAATTCGCACGCTCGTTCACTGTCATACCACTCTCGAACAGACCGAGATTGCGCATATCTACCTGCGCGGCGCGGTAGTGCTACGCAAAGATATCGCCCAGTAAATCAATTTCTAGGGTCTAACAGGGGGGGTGTGATGTCTGAAATTAAGCACGTTCGTATTGTCGGCGCCGGGTTAATTGGGACATCGATAGCCCTTGGTTTGGCAAGTAGGGGAGTGTCGATTGAGCTCCAGGATGAAGATGCGAGCACATTAGATCTGGCAAAGGATTTACTCTCTCCGCACCTAAAAGAGGGTAGGCCCGATCTTGTTGTCATTGCAACGCCACCTCAAGCAGTATTCGAGACTCTTAAGAATGAATTTATCCTCAACCCTCAAGCGGTATTTATAGACGTATCAAGTGTTAAGAATAATCTTATACTTGAAGTTGAGAGATTAACGGAACTTGCAACGAGATTTATTGGCTCGCATCCGATGGCTGGTAGGGAAGTGGCTGGGGCTACCTCGGCTCAGAGCGATCTCTTTCAAGGGCGGGCGTGGATTCTTACTCCAACTTCACTGACGAATGAATCTGTAGTCGAAATGGCACAGGAAATGGTTTCCATTCTTGGCGCAACTTCCTACCTTATGAGCGCTTCGGCCCATGATTATTTGTTAGCCCGTATCTCGCATCTGCCGCAAGTTACGAGTACAGCACTTGCGGGAGCGATTGCAGGTATTGGAGAAGAGCTCAATCTTTCTGGGCAGGGTTTACGAGATATGACAAGAATTGCTAACAGCGATGCAGATCTGTGGAGTGAAATTCTCTTGGAAAATCGCGTAGAAGTACTAAAAGCTATCGATGAATATCTTCATATTTACACAAAGATTAAAGAGGCGATAGAGAAAGAAAATTCATCTTCTCTCAAACAAATCTTCATGGATGGAAATAGAGGTAGATCACTCGTTTCAGGAAAACATGGATCAAAGCCCCGTAAGTATTCCCACTTACTGATCGTCATTAAGGATGAACCTGGAGCTTTGAGTAAACTTTTTGAACAATGTGCATCTATTAATGCAAATATTGAGGATCTTTCGATTGAACATTCTCCTGGTCAGCTTACTGGTTTGATCACTCTTGCTTTTTCTCTGGAGGATGCGCTTCGAGTACAAGATCATTTGCTTTCACACGATTGGAAGGTTCACCTGCGATGACCATAGTTATTGCGATGGATGGACCAAGCGGTTCTGGTAAATCATCTACTTCTAAATCAATCGCGAAGCGCGCAGGCTGGCTCTATCTCGATACTGGAGCGCTGTACCGAGCTGCGACATGGCTAGCAATAAGAGAAACCATAGACGATCCACATTCACTTGTAGAAGCGCTACAAAAAAATCCCATTGTTTTCAAAACTGATCCTGATAATCCAGTTACCTTTTGTGGTGGAGTGGATATTTCTAGCGCCATCCGAACTCCGGAAGTGACATCGGCAGTGAGTCGAATAAGTGCTTGGCCAGAAGTACGACAATCTCTTGTAACACTACAGCGCAGAATTATCGAGAGCGCAAAAAATGGCATTGTTGTAGAGGGTAGAGATATAGGAACAGTAGTAGCACCACAAGCACAGCTAAAAATATGGCTCCAGGCTGATATCAATGCTCGGGCGATTCGGCGCGATATAGAACAACGCGAATCAAACATTAAAAGCGGGGGAGTAGCAGAAGTCGCTGATGCGTTAGTTAGCAGAGATGAAGTCGATTCCACACGCGCTGTGTCGCCCCTCAAGAAGGCCGAAGATGCGATCGTTGTTGATTCAACAAATTTATCGCTCAACGAAACGGTTGATTACATCTGGAATATTTTGAAACAACGCTCTCTCATAGGGTTACCACGAGTTGTGATCATAGGTAGACCAAACGTTGGCAAATCTACTTTGGTAAATCGCATCATCGGATCCCGCGAGGCAATTATTGAAGATACGCCTGGAGTGACCCGTGATCGAGTTTCCTACGAAGCGGAATGGAACGGGAAAAATTTTGTCGTTGTGGATACTGGAGGTTGGGAGCCGACAGCAGAAGGAATTGCTTTGAAGATTTCCGATGCAGCTGAATCGGCGATAGTTGATGCTGACTTGGTCCTCTTTGTAGTGGATGCTCAGGTTGGCCAGCAATCCGATGACGACGCGTTGATTTCTGTTTTGAGAAAAAGTAAGAAACCAATCATGCTGATTGCAAATAAAGTTGATAGCGAAAAAGATGAGTTAGAAGCTCATTCACTTTGGAATCTAGGGCTTGGTGAGCCACACTTTATATCCGCTGCACATGGACGAGGTAGTGGCGATCTACTCGATTTAATCGTGGCTCAGCTTCCCGAAGTCGGTCAAAGTCGTATGGATGATGGGTATCGAAGAATTGCAATTGTCGGTCGACCAAACGTTGGCAAAAGTAGTCTGCTTAATTCCTTCGCAGGTACCACCAGAGCTCTTGTCGATGATGCAGAAGGCACCACGCGTGATCCCATTGATGAACTCATCGATTTGGGGGATCGGACATGGCGCTTTATCGATACCGCTGGAATTCGCCGTCGGGCTCACCAGGCTTCTGGCTCTGATTACTATGCCGCGCTTCGCACTGAACGGGCCATTGAAAATGCTGAAGTTGTCATCATGGTGCTCGACGCCTCAGTTCCCATCACAGAACAAGATCTACGAATTATTTCTTTGGTTGAAGATTCGGGAAAGGCCTTGGTCATAGGAATGAATAAATGGGATCTGGTTGATGAAGAACGACGCATCTCTCTTGATAAAGAAACTGACCGCAATTTTGATCAGGTTGAATGGGCTGAACGCGTCAATATTTCGGCAAAGACAGGTTGGCATAAAGATCGACTATTGCCAGCGATAGAACGGGCCCTAGCGAGTTGGGAGCAGCGCATACCAACGGGCAAACTCAACTCCTTCTTGGGGCAACTCATAGGAAGCAACCCACCTCCGATTCGAGGTGGCAAACAACCAAAAATTCTCTTCGCAACTCAAGCAGGTATAGCTCCGCCAACATTTGTCATCTTTGCAACGGAATTTCTCGAAGCCTCTTATCGTCGCTTCATTGAACGGCGCCTTCGAGAAGAGTTTGGTTTCTCGGGTTCGCCAATTAGGGTTTCTGTTCGAATTCGAGAGCGCTAGATAATCTAGACCTTGGGCCATTCAGTAGTATCGCGCCTGCATGGCAAGCCTTACGGGACGTAGCGCAGCTTGGTAGCGCACCAGGCTGGGGGTCTGGTGGTCGCAGGTTCAAATCCTGTCGTCCCGACGTGTTAACAATTCCCAATTTATTGACCCTTCTTCGGGCATGTGGAATTCCGGTATTTCTATATTTCGTAATCGTTTCTGAAAATTTGCCAGCGGCTGTAATTACCTTGATGATCGCCGGCGCTACCGACTACTTTGACGGAAAGCTTGCTCGAGCGCTCAAGCAAGAGAGCCGTCTCGGCGAATTAATGGACCCCGCTGTCGATCGTATGTACATCATCACGGTTTTGATTGCGATGTATGTGACGCAAGCACTGCCAGTCTGGGTTCTTATTCTTATTGTTGCGAGAGATATTGGTTTAGGAGCTCTACTGATTGCCATGAAATCTCAAGGAATTCCTCCTTTTACTGTCACCTATCTCGGAAAAGCCGCAACCTTTAATCTCTTGTACGCCCTGCCTCTTCTACTCTTGACAGATTCCACCAGCGGTGCGCTCGCCGAGATCGCATTCATTTTTGGATGGAGCTTTGCTGGATGGGGCATCGCGTTATACCTATGGACAGGAATGAGTTACTCTCGCGCCGGATTCGCTAGTTTGAAAGGACGTTAAATGTCGAATGTGCCCGCTGATCTGCGTTACACGAAGGAGCATGAATGGGTAAAGCAGAGCGACGAGAAGAGATATAAGGTCGGGATTACCGATTACGCTCAAGGTGCGCTCGGCGACATTGTTTATATCCAGCTACCGAAAGTCGGCGATGTCGTTACCCAAGGAAGAGTGTGCGGCGAAGTGGAATCCACAAAGAGCGTCTCTGAAATTTACGCACCAATCTCAGGAATTGTAATTGCTGTGAACAATGGTTTGGATACTAACCCCGAAGTAATGAACTCCGATCCCTATGTCTCAGGTTGGATCTTCGAAGTAGAGATTGCCGATGAGAATCAACTCGCATCGTTGCTCTCCGCTGAGGATTATCGTTCTCTGACCGCTTGACTCACCCCTCAGGCGCGCCTAGTGTGAGCCTCAAGGTAAAGGTGAGGCTCAAATATGGGCCTCAACTCAAGGTTGAAGGGGAGTGGTGATGGATCAAGCTAAAGATCGAGATCTCACCACAACAATCAATCTGGGTTCGCTCCGATCTGTATCTGATCACGTGAGCGCACTTCTCGACAGAGCCACAGAGAACGAGCGAGATGTCATAGCCGCCCTGCCAGAGGGTTCTGCGATGCTTATCGCGCTTAGTGGACCTTCGCGAGGCGCAAGATTTCTTCTGAATTCAAATCTCACAACAATTGGCCGCGCAGTTGAGAATGAAATATTTTTAGATGACGTTACAGTTTCACGTAAGCATGCTGAGATTGTGCGCGAAGGCAACAGCTATTCAATCAAGGATTTAGGAAGTCTTAATGGCACTTACGTTGATGGAAAAGTTCAAGAGAGCGCAAGATTAAATGATGGCATGGAATTGAATATTGGAAAATATCGTCTGCATTTCTTTATCGGGGGAAAGGTTCGAGCATGAGCGTTCCAGCACGCGCTTACTTAAGCATTGGCGAAGTACTTGGAAAGTTAAGAGGAGATTTCCCAGACGTCACGATATCCAAGATACGATTCTTGGAATCTGAAGGTTTGATTGAACCGCAGAGAACTCCATCGGGATACCGCAAATTCACCACCACGGATTTGGATCGTTTGCGATATGTACTTCTTGCACAGCGCGATCAATATCTCCCACTGAAAGTTATCAAAGAAAATCTCGACGCTCTTGATCGTGGCCTACAACCAGCCCAAAGTTCAGGCGGATCACCAACGCCTCGTCTGGCAACTGTCGATGGTTCTCTAGCTCCAAGCGCATTCGTTGAACAGAGTGAGATGCGACTTTCACGTGACGAGTTGCTCTCGAGTAGTGAGATCTCGGAAGAACAACTTGTAGAACTGGAGAGTTACGGTCTTATTCAAATCAAAGGTCGTCATTACGACGGCGATGCACTGACAGTTGCCAAGGTAGTTTCCGAAATTGCAGCTTTCGGAATCGAAGGAAGACACTTAAGGGCCTTTAAAACCGCTGCTGATCGCGAAGTGGGATTGGTAGAACAAGTTATTACCCCTTTAATGCGTCAGAAGAATCCAGAATCCAAAGCGCGTGCACAAGAAGTTTCTCGTGAGATTGCATCGTTATCGGTTCGACTCCACGCAGCGCTCGTTCGCTCTGGTTTGAATCGTTCACGATGAACTTCCATGCGATGGATGTGATTGGAGTAAGAGTTGAAATGCCCTCCAATCAACCCATCGTCTTATTGAAAGAAATTGGGGGAGAGCGTTATCTTCCTATTTGGATTGGAGCTGTCGAAGCAACAGCGATTGCTTTCGCCCAACAAGGCGTTAATCCTCCAAGACCCCTAACTCATGATTTGATGAAAGACCTACTTGATTCCTTGCACGTTTCAATTGATTCAATTCACCTAACTGAGATGAGAGAAGGCATCTTCTACTCAGTACTTAATCTGCAGGGCGGAGTCACCGTTTCTTCAAGACCTAGTGATGCAATTGCGTTAGCACTGCGCACTGGGGCCCCCATTCTTGCGAGTGAAGTGTTACTTGCCGATGCTGGAATTGAGATCCCTGACCAATCTGAAGATGAAGTTGAAAAATTCAAAGAATTTCTAGACCAAATTAACCCAGAAGATTTCGCTGGTTAAGGAGCGAAGAAAATGCTTACTCGCCGCATCGCACTGGTGCTCAGAGTAGGTGCGATAATTTTTGGCGTATCAGCCTTAGCGCTTCTCGTTGAACCAGCTTTCTTTTTGAAATTTCTTGGGATAGTTTCACAAAGTGATCAAGTTCCTTCGGAGCTAAATTGGGCTATGAGGATGATTGGTCTTGTTCTCATTATCGTTGCAGCGATGATGCCCGTTGTCGCTGCTTTCGCATCGGAAAGGGTTTTGCGCCAGGTAGCCGTTGTCATGACTCTGGTTTCCTCGGCGCTCTCTCTTCTCACCGTGAGCGCGCCAGGAAGGTGGACGATAGGGAGAAGCGTGTACGTGGTAGTTGGTGGCATCTTCGCGTTCGGTTATATATATGGTTTACAAGGCCGCAGGCGTAACCATTAACCTCTACTTGAGGTTTTAAGTGTGTCGGTGATTGATTCGAGGTAGATGCGCCTCTACCGTTCTCGTATTGCTCTCCCCGGCGATGAAAGAATGAGGCTTCCCAATGAAAGAGAATCAAGAGATTGAACTTGGTTACCGTGGAGCTTCAGCCTGCGCCGCTGCTGGAATCTCGTATCGCCAACTTGATTATTGGGCTCGTACAGGACTTGTAGAGCCAACGGTAAGGGGAGCGAGCGGTTCTGGAAGCGCCCGCCTTTATGGCTTCAAAGATATCCTCGTTCTCAAGATTGTAAAGCGTTTACTTGATACTGGAGTCTCTCTTCAAAATATTCGATCAGCGGTCACGCACTTAAGGGAGCGCGGCGTTGAAGATTTAGCTCGTATTACCTTGATGAGCGATGGAGCTTCAATTTACGAATGTACGAATTCTGAAGAGATTTTTGATCTCTTGCAGGGCGGTCAAGGAGTATTTGGTATCGCCATCGGCAAAGTGTGGAATGAAGTTGAGGGTTCTCTCTCGCATCTCCAAGCCGAGAATCTTAATGATGGCTCAGTTCTAACCTCTGAATCATCGAGCGATGAACTTGCTGCGCGACGCAAGTTACGCGGCGCATAAATAGCGCATAGCCCTTATTCTTCTCGCCATGACGAGGCGAGATTTTGCAGATAGGCATATAGGGCCATCTGGCGATCAAATTGCCACAATGCTCCATGAGCTGGGATATAAGTCATTAGAAGATTTCGTATCAGCTGTTTTGCCAGAAACCATCACCCTTCGAGAGAAATTTGGTAGCAAACTGCCGCAACCCATTTCTGAAGTTGATGTCATTAATGAACTTCGCGAAATAGCGAATGAAAATACTCCTTCACATTCGTTCATTGGCATGGGTTATTACGGAACTATCACCCCACCTGTAGTTTTGAGGAATGTTTTAGAAAATCCAGCGTGGTACACGGCTTACACTCCATATCAACCGGAGATAAGCCA
>Ga0214917_10006679_pt1 | contig 11910 bp, 11 predicted proteins | sample LL_1208_BB_MetaG_FD_177983 | JGI IMG/M metagenome (GOLD analysis project Ga0214917, IMG submission 177983) | Freshwater microbial communities from Lake Lanier, Atlanta, Georgia, United States - LL_1208_BB | ecosystem: Environmental > Aquatic > Freshwater > Lake | place: USA: Georgia | collected...
TCAAAATATTAGAGCTCTTGCAGATTCTGAGGCTTTAAAAATAAAATATAGCAACCCAGAATTGCTAAAAAAATTTGAACCTAGAGGAATGGTTGCAAAAAACATTTATAAAAGCGCTGAAAAAATTCGTTATGAAAAACTAGGTTCAGAAAATTTTGCAGGGATAAATTTAAACTTTAAAAACTTCTATCAAAAGAAATTTAAAGAGCAAAATGAAGACACCTATAATAGTATTGAAAAAGCCTTTGATATTATTTTAGCAAATCACCTGCTTAATTTGGACTTAAATATTGAAGAAAAGAAGAGTTTAAAAAATTGGAATAATATTATTGATGAACAGATTAAAGATAAATTAGATTTATTAAAAAAAAATATTTCTAATCAAGAGAAATTCTCTACTATTTTAAACTCTATTATTCAGGATCTAAAATTAGAAGAAAAACTAAGTCCTAATGACAGTGATAATGATAATGAACAAAAGAACGAAAATAAACTTAAAGATCAGAATGATAATGAGATTAACCAAGATAAAAATTCTAATAAACAAGACTTTAATATCGAGAGCATAATTCCTGACGTTGAAATTGATGCAAATGAAAGTGAGCAAGAATCTTTGATTGAGGATGAAAATAGCTCAAACGATGAAATAAAATCCTCTAATATTAAAAAAAGTAACAGTGAAGTTAAATATAAAATTTTTACAAATAAATTTGACAAAATTATTAATGCTGAAGAGATGGTCGATCCTAGTGAAATGATTAAATTTAGAGAAAATTTAGACAATCAATTAAAATCTTTTCATAACTTTATTTCAAGACTTGCAAATAAATTACAAAGAAAGCTACTTGCATTTCAAAATAGATCTTGGGAGTTTGATCTTGAAGAAGGGATGCTTGATACGGCAAAACTAACTAGAGTGATCATTGATCCGCATAATTCTCTTTCTTATAAGAAGGAAAAAAATACAAATTTTAAAGACACAGTAGTGACTTTATTAATTGATAATTCAGGATCAATGCGTGGCAGACCCATCTCTATAGCAGCCATTTGTGCTGATATTTTATCCCGCACACTAGAAAGGTGTTCTGTAAAAGTCGAAGTATTGGGATTCACAACGTTAAATTGGAAGGGAGGAAAAAGTAGAGAACTATGGTTAAAAAATAAAATAAATAATCCTGGAAGATTAAATGATTTATCGCACATTATTTATAAATCTGCAGACACCCCATGGAGAAGAGGAAAAAATAATTTAGGGCTAATGTTAAAAGAGGGAATTTTAAAAGAAAATATCGATGGAGAAGCAATCTTGTGGGCCTACCAAAGATTAATAAAAAGAAGTGAAGAAAGAAAAATTTTAATGGTAATTTCTGATGGAGCTCCAGTTGACGATTCAACTCTTTCTGTAAATCCAGGAAATTATTTAGAAAAGCACTTAAAAAATACTGTTAAATGGATTGAGAATAAAAATGACGTTGAAATCAATGCAATTGGAATTGGTCATGATGTTACTAATTATTATAGTAAGGCTTTAAAAATTGCAGATGTTCAAGAACTTGGGGATGCTTTAATTGATCAGCTTGCAGATTTATTTATAGAAGAACCAAAAAGAAAAAAAACGATTAACTAAATCTAGCAATTGCAATTCTGAATGGCAGTAACATTGCAAAATCTACAAATAATTTAACTGCTAAATCTCCAGCAGCCAATATAATCCACGAGGAATCCGTTCCATAAAAAGCTATACTAAAAAATACTACCGTATCTAACACTGAGCCAAGAATTGAAGAAACAAGCGGAGGAATAAACCACAATTTGTTTCTTAAAATATTAAATACCCTTATATCTAAAAGTTGACCTGCTAAAAAAGCTACGCCTGATGCAATAACTATTCTTAGAACGATTAAATTAAATTCTTCAAAAGTTAAAATAAATGAAAAAATAATTCCAAGTATAAATCCAAAAACAACAATCTTTTTAGCAAACTCTTTACCAAAAAATCTATTTGCAAGATCAGTAACTAAAAAAGTAACTGGATATGTAAAAGCACCCCAAGTTAGTATTTCTTGTAGTCCGAAATATGGAAAAGGAAATTGTACTAAATAATTAGAAGAACAAATAACAACAGCCATGACAGCTGAATATAAAAATATCTTTTTTGAATATACCAAGAAAACTAATTAACTTTAGCTTTTGTTTCTTTTTTTGCTTTTATTTCTTTTTTAGGCTTTTTAACGTGAGGAACGATTGTTAACAAAAGTTTCCTTATTTTTTTAACTCTAGTAGATAAATTTTTATTTTTAGCTCTTAATAAAAACTCATCAATTCCCCCTCTAAAATCTACGGCTTTAATTGCACGAGTACAAATTTTAATACGAATATCACGATTTAATTTTTCACTTTTAAAAGAAACTTTTTTAAGATTTGGGAAAAATCTTCTTTTAGTTTTGTTGTTAGCATGACTGACGTTATTACCTGTTTGCGGTCTCTTGCCTGTCAGTTCACAAAGTTTGGACATATTTTCTCCTGCAAGGGATATAATTAGATGATGAATTCACGTCAAGATATTTCTTATAAATCACAGATTATTTGCAGTAATTGATTTCTTGTTTTTACAAGATTAGTCCAATAATTATTAGTTAACCTAAAATTTTCATGTTCCAAGTTTACCTACCAATCGTAGAGGTTCACGTTAACATTTTATATTTATTATTAATCAGTGGCTTTATAGGTTTTTTAAGTGGTTTACTTGGTATTGGTGGCGGATTTTTAATGACACCTGTTCTAATCTTTTTTGGTATCCCACCAATGCATGCGATAGCAAACGGTTCTAACAATATTTTGGCATCTTCGGTTTCAGGGACATTTGCGCACTGGTACAAAAAACAAGTGGATATTAAGATGGGTCTTTACATCTTAAGTGGGGGTTTATTTGGGGCAACTATTGGTATTTATTTTGTTAAATTATTAATTCAAATTGGAAAAATTAACACCATAACCTCAATTTTATATTTTGTATTATTAACTAGTTTTGGACTTTTAATGTTTATCGAAAGTCTTACTGAATTTCGTAGAATAAAAAATAAAAAATTTATAAAAAGAAAATTTCGCAAACACACATGGGTTCATGGACTTCCTTTTAAAGTCAGAATGAATTCTTCAAGGCTTTATATTAGCATCATTCCTCCAATATTTTTTGGATTCTTAATTGGAATTATTTCATCGATGATGGGTGTTGGCGGAGCATTTATCTTAATTCCTGTGATGATTTATATTCTTGGTATGCCATCTAAACTTGTGCCGGGAACATCTTTATTTGTAATGATTTTTGTTATGACATTTGTAACTTTTTTTCATGCTATCACTAATCATAATATTGATCTTGTTTTAGTTTCTATTCTTATGCTTGGATCTGTTATTGGGGTGCAATTAGGAACTAGACTTGGAATGAATTTAAAAAATGAAGAACTTAGAATTTTAATGTCAATTATCATTATTATCTTTGGATTAAAATTTGGTTACTCTTTATTCGTAGAAGAATTAAAATTCAAAATTTTTAAAAAAATAGAAAGCCAAGATCAATTAAATTTCTTTCAAGATTTTATTTATCAATTTGTAAATACTAGTCCAATATTATATGCATTAACTGCTGTGGTTCTCGCTATATTAATTGGATACTTCAGCTCTTTTATTTTTAAAAAACTCCAATATTAATTATGCCAATAGAGAAAAAAAAATTAGCAATAATATTAGGATATCTTGGACTTATTCCTTTTTTTTTACTTACACTCATCTTTTTTATTTCTAATTTTAATAACTATGTTGTGGATGTGTATTTATTCTACGCAAATATAATTTTATCTTTTCTTTGTGGTAGCCAGTGGAGTAAAATTTTAAATAGCAATATTTCTAATAATAGAAATTTACTATTAACCTTGAGCGTTTTAGTTCCAGTTTTTTCTTTTATTTTAGATTTTTTCGCAAACCAAGATATAAAAATTGCAATCTACATGGTGCTATTTTTTGCAGCTAATTTTATAGATGGCAAAATATTTTCTGAATCTAGTAATGCTTGGTACTTAAATCTTAGAAAACGATTAACTTTTGCGGTAATTTTAACTTTGATAATTAATTTATTTGCTGTCAACGCCTACCGCTTTTTGTAACGAAGAAAACCCATCTCTCTTCAAAAGCTCAGCTAACTCTTGTTTAATAGATGTTATAACTAAAGGTCCTTTGTAAACTAGGCCTGTATAAAGCTGTAATAAAGAAGCCCCCGCTCTTATTTTTTCATAAGCAGAAATTCCTGAATCAATCCCACCTACACCAATTATCGGCACTCTTCCTTTAATAATTTTAAAAAATTTTTTAATAATTAAGTTTGAAGTTTCTTTAATAGGAGCCCCTGACAATCCTCCTGTTTCATTCTTTTGTTTATTAATCAAATTTTCTCTTAATTTTACAGATGTATTAGTTAAAACTAATCCATCCAAATTAAATCCTAAAATACTTTTGCAAATCATATCAATATCATCATCACTAATATCTGGTGATATCTTCAAAACAATCGGTGCTTTGCTGCTTAAAGTTTTTTTAACATTTAAAATTTCGCTTAATAATTTTTTTAAATTTTCTTGCTCATGAAAATTTCTTAAATTTTCGGTATTAGGCGATGAAATGTTTATGCAGATATAACTGCATAAATTATGAAAATTTTTGAAACATTCTACGTAATCGTCAATACGTGAAGTACTATCTTTATTAGGTCCTATATTAATTCCTAAAATTCCCTCTACTCTTTTAGTCTCAATTCTGCTTCTAATTTTAATTAAACCCTGACTTGGAAAACCCAAACGATTAATAATTGCGTCATCTTCTACTAATCTGAAAACTCTTGGCTTTGGATTTCCTTCTTGTGGTCTTGGAGTAATAGTTCCAACTTCTGCAAAACCAAATCCAAGTGCAAACATTTTATCATATACTTCGCCGTTCTTATCAAATCCTGCTGCCAGACCTATTGGGTTTGAAAATTCTTTTCCTAAAATATTAATTTTTAAAATCTCATCATCTTTTGATGGAAAAAGTGGAATATAAAGATTTTTTAAAAACTGAATGGCTAACGAATGAGCAAGTTCCGGATCAAGCTTATTAATAAAAGAATTAATAATCTGATAATTCATTTTTATGATTAATCATTAATAGACTTATTAATTAAATTTACTGTTTCTTTAATACCATAAAAACTTATAAATGAACCCATTCTAGGCCCCTGTTCATCTCCAAAAAGCACTTCATAAATCATTTTAAACCACTCTCTTAATCTCTCTTTTGAGTAATGTGTCTTGCCAACAGAATAAACTATAGTTTGCATCTCTTCTGGTTGAAGCGTTGGGCTCATTTTAGAAATTTGTTCAGCAAGGTCTTGCAATGCTTTTTTTTCGGTTGGATCTGGTTTTCTAAATTTTTTATTAATTTTTACAACATCATTAAAATAATTAATCGCGTTTAAGATAAGTTTTGCAAGAATAGGATGTTTGTCTTTAACTAAATTTGGACTAAAATTCTTAATAAATTTCCAGATAACATCTTCTTTGTCTGTATTACTAACACTCACTAAATTAAGCAAAATATTAAAGGAAATAATTATTTCTTCTTTTGGAGGATTACCATTGTGAACATGCCAAACTGGATTTCCAAGTTTTTCTTTTTCTTCTTGCTTTTCAAATTTTTCTAGAAAGGAAAGATACTCATCAACTGCCTTTGGAATAACTTGGAAATATAATTTTTTTGCTCTAGTTGGATTTTGATACATATATAAAGACAGGCTTTCCGGAGATGCATATTTAAGCCACTGTTCAATTGTAATTCCATTGCCTTTTGACTTGGAAATCTTTTCCCCATTCTCATCTAAAAACAATTCATAAGCAAAGCCAACTGGCGGCGTGCCTCCTAAAATTTTACAAATTTTGCTAGATAGTTCAGCGCTTGGTATTAAGTCTTTTCCGTACATTTCAAAATCAACTCCAAGAGCAAACCAGCGCATAGCCCAATCAACTTTCCACTGTAACTTACATGCTCCTCCTGTAATTTTTGTTTCAACCTTCTTATTACCGTTTTGATAAATAATAGTTTTAGTATCTAAATTGTTCTCAATTACAGCAACTTCCAACACTTTTCCTGTCTCAGGGCATATGGGTAAAAATGGGCTGTACGTTTTTCTTCTTTCAGGACCAAGAGTTGGCAAAACAACTTCCATAATTTTATCGTAGTTTTTCAAAACTGCAGTTAGAGCATCATCGAATTCACCTTTGGTATAAAGTTCAGTTGAACTTTTAAATTCATATTTAAAATTAAAATCATCTAAAAATTTTTTTAACATATTGTTATTATGCTCTCCAAAACTCTTAAATTTTTTAAATGGATCAGGGATTGCTGTTAACGGCTTATTTAAGTTATCTTCTAAGATTGATTTATTTGGAATGTTATCTGGAACTTTTCTAAGTCCATCCATATCATCTGAAAATGTAAATAATTTAACTGGTATATTAGATAATCTTTGAAAAGCATTCATGACCATAGTGGTTCTGCAAACCTCTCCGAAAGTTCCAATATGAGGAAGTCCGCTCGGTCCGTAACCAGTTTGAAATAAAACGTAACCCTTTTTCTCTATTATTTTTAATCTTTTTTTTAATATCTCTCTGGATTCGGCAAAGGGCCAGGCTTCTGAATCTTCAAAAAACTTTTTATCAATTAACATTCTTAGATCTTAATTTAATTTGCTGATTAATGATAATTCTTACCTCTTTAAATATTGGATCTTCTAACCTTTTATTAAGTATTGTCCAAGTGTAAGGAATTAATTTTAAATATCTATTTTTCTTGTCTCGTTTAAAAAGCCTTGAAAATATTCCAATAATTTTCATAGCTCTTTGCACTGAAAGGATAGAAAATTCTTTCTTAAATTGTTTAATATTAAAATTCTTTTCTTTCTTCGCTAATAATAAATAATAATTTAATAATTTCTGTTTCAAGTCAGAACTAGTTTTAATCCTAACATCATCTATTAAGGAAAGTATGTCGTAAGTTCTTGAACCAATCAAGGCATCCTGGGTATCAATAATTCCAATTTTATTTTTTGATCCATCTCTATATTTCATCATGTTTGAGACATGAAAGTCTCGATGAACAAAATAATTATTATAAATAAAATTATTCTTTAAAATTGATAATAATAATTGCCTTAACTTTTTAATTTGGGAGTTATTTTTTATTTTCAGTATGTGAGGCAAGTACCAAATAAAAAATAAATCTATCTCTTTTTTTAAAATTCTAAAATTATATTTTTTAAATCTAAATATATTAGTTCTAAAATTTATTTTTTGTAATTTAATTAAATATTTGATTAGTGATTGATAAACATAAAACTTATTTTTAGATCTTTTAATTAACTGAAGATAAGTTTTGTCACCAAAATCCTGTAATAAAGCTAATCCATCTTTATAATCGTAGTCTATTACTTTCGGTGCATTAATACCTTGTTTGCTTAAAAACTTATTAATTAAAACATAATTTAAAATATTAGACTTCTTATCCTGTTCTGCGGAAGCCAGGATATAAGATTTATTTTTATGATAAATTCTAAAATATTTTCTAAAAGAAGCGTCCCCTTTTATTTCTTTTATTTTATAAATTTCTATATAATTTTTTTTAAGAAAAATTCTTATTATTTTTAATCTATTTTTATTAGCCATTAATACTAAATCCTAACCACTTTCCTTTTCCATTGAACTCTAAAGATCTAGAATCTTTATTAGGGTCATAAGTAAATTTAATTTGTAAAAAATCATTAAAAGTATTCATTGCAATTTCTGGCCACTCAATAATATTTATAAAATCTTTTGCTGTATCAAATAATCCTATGTTAAAAATTTCTTTTTCTTTTTTTAGTCTATAAAAATCATAGTGGGCAACTTTTAAATTTTTTCCTAAATCATAATATTGAACTATATTAAAAGTAGGACTTACTATTTCCTCTAAAGGATGTTTATATTTATGCTGTAAATAATGTATTAAAAATCTAGTAAATGTTGTCTTGCCTACGCCTAAGTTTCCACTGAGTAATATAAAATCATTTGGTTTTAAATTAATTGCGACAGCCTCGGCAACTTTTTTTGTGGAATCTAAAGATTTTAATTCCATTCAATTGAAATTAATAACGATATGTGTCTGGTTTAAAAGGTCCTTTTTCAGAAACACTAATATAATCGGCCTGTTCTTTGCTTAATTTAGTAAGTTTTGCGCCTACTTTTGCAAGATGCAACATCGCAACTTTTTCATCTAGATGTTTTGGTAAAACATATACTTTGTTTTGATATTTTCCATTGCTGTTCCATAATTCTATTTGCGCAATAACTTGGTTTGTAAAAGAAGCACTCATAACAAAACTAGGATGACCTGTTGCACAACCAAGATTCACTAATCTGCCTTCTGCTAATAAAATAATTCTTTTTTTATCTGGAAATTCAATTTCATGGACTTGTGGTTTTACTTCATTCCATTTGTAATTTTTTAATGCACTCACCTGAATTTCATTATCAAAATGTCCAATGTTACAAAGAATTGATCTATCTTTCATTTTTCTCATGTGTTCGATAGTAACAATGTCTTTATTTCCTGTTGCTGTAACAACAATGTCAGCTGATGATATGGCCTCATCCATTAGCACAACCTGATAACCTTCCATTGCCGCTTGTAATGCACAAATTGGATCTGTTTCAGTAACCAAAACTCTTGCTCCACTTTGTCTAAGTGATGCCGCGCTACCTTTTCCAACATCTCCAAATCCAGCGACTATAGCAACTTTTCCTGACATCATAACATCTGTCGCTCTTCTAATTGAATCTACTAAACTTTCTCTGCAGCCATATAAATTATCAAATTTAGATTTTGTTACTGAATCATTTACGTTAATTGCTGGGATTAATAATTTATTCTCTTTCTCTAATTTATTTAAAGCTTTAACTCCTGTAGTAGTCTCTTCAGAAACTCCCTTAATATTTTTTAATAAATCTTTGTACTTATCGTGCAATAACATTGTTAGATCTCCACCATCATCCAATATAAGATTTGGTTTCCAATCTTTCTTTCCATTAATAGTTTGTTCAATGCACCACCAATACTCTTCTTCTGTTTCACCCTTCCATGCAAATACTGGTATTCCTTTTGCAGCAATTGCAGCAGCCGCATGATCTTGTGTTGAGAATATATTGCAAGATGACCATCTAACTTCAGCCCCAAGAGCTACCAATGTTTCTATTAGAACGGCAGTTTGAATTGTCATATGAAGACATCCAATTATTCTCGCACCTTTTAAAGGTTTGCTAGATTGGTATTCACTTCTAATTGCCATTAAGCCTGGCATTTCAGTTTCGGCTAGAGAAATTTCTTTGTTACCAAATTCTGCTAGTTTTAAATCTTTTACTTTAAAATCTTGGGTCATTTTAAAAGTTAATTAACAATAAAACTTAGGTATATCAATTTTATTTATGAACTTTAATCTGCTATTGGCAGATCAATCTCGACTACGGCGCCTCTTGTTCCTTCTTCTTTTAAATTATACGCTTTAATATGACCTTTGTGAGATTCAACTATATTTTTAACTATATTTAATCCTAATCCAGAGTGCAGACCAAACATTTCCTTTGGTCTATTGCTATAAAATCTTTCAAAAACTTTTCCGATATTACTTTCGTTAAATCCTGGACCTTCATCCGTAATAATTATTTTTGCATTATTATTAACTCTTTCAATTTTTATTCTTAAAGTGCTTTTTTCTGGGCTAAATGAAATAGAATTTTCTAATATATTAGAAATAACTTGTTCAATTCTACTTTCAAAACCAATAACAAAAGTTTTTTTATTAATTAAATTATTAATTTCTATTGAAATATTTTTTTTAGTATTATCAATGACCTGCTGATATTCGTCTGCAACTTTTTTTATAAGTTTAATTAAATCAAATCTGGTTAATTGTAATTTGGCTTCTAATGCTTCTCCTTTAAGCATATTAGAATAGTCTGTTATTAATCTTTCAATCCTTACAACGTCATCATTTAAAATTCCTAGTAATCTATTCTTCTTTTCTGCATCTTTTGCATTGGGTAATAATTCTGAGGCCGCCTTCAAAGATGCTAATGGATTTCTAATCTCGTGAGTGAGATCAGATGCAAACCTTTCTGCAAATTCAATTCGTTTATACAAATTATCTGTCATACCTGAAAGTGATCTTGATAAATTACCAATTTCATCTGGTCTTAGATTAATTCTGTTAATAATTTTATTATCAGGATGGTCGGAACTTGCTGAAGATGCGTAACGTCCTAAAATTCTAATTGGTTTAATAATATTTGCATTTAGAAATATTGAAAAAATTAATATAATTGCAGCAACACTTAACGCAGTTCTAATAACAAAGTTTTTTCTTTCAACAACAGCATTTTCAATATCATTCGACTCTTCCGCAATAACAATAAAGCCTTTATTTTCATTATTTAAATTTAAAGAAGATAAGCTAACAACAATAAAATTATTTTTAATCTTACTTGAAAAAGTTAAGACTTTATCAGAACCCAATATATTTAAATTATCATTAATAATTTTATTAAGTAATCTTTCTTCTTGTCTAGTAGTTAGATCGGGCGTGTCTGGTAGGTTGTCTGTTGATAATTTTCTCTCTTGAACGTCTGGTACTTTATAAAATGGTTTGGCATTTATATCTAAGGAATGAGCATCTACTATGATTTCTTTTTTTAAATTATAAATTCTAATTTGATTAATACTGGGTAATAAATATTTATAATTTGTTAAAAAACTTTTAAGATCATCTCTCTTATAAGGAATACGCTGCAACTCCATGTTTAAAGCGATGTTCTTAATAAGCTTAGAATGTTCTTTCTTTTTATTGCCAACAAGTTCAGGTTCGATCGATTGAAGATAAGAAAAAGTTGCTAGAGTTAAAATTGAAAAGAAAAATAAATTTATAAATAAAAATCTTGCTAATAAAGATTTTAGATTAACAGAGAATTTCATTCTATTTAACTAACATTCCAGCGATAACCACTTCCATATCTTGTTTCGATTGCTGAAAATTTTGGATCAATCTTTTTAAATTTTTTTCTTATTCGTTTAACGTGACTGTCTATAGTCCTGTCTTCAATGTCATTATCTTGCTTATAGGCAATATTCATTAAATAGGCTCTTTCTTTAACAACTCCTGGCCTTTTTGCTAATTCATAAATAATCTTAAATTCAGTTGTGGTTAATTTATCAGGCAAAGTTTTTCCTCCCCACTCACATTCTAATTGCTCAGAGTCTAAAGTTAACCTTCCAACAGTTAAAATATTCTTTGGTTGAGAGGCCGTCTTAGATTCTAACTTTCTAAATTGAACACGAATTCTCTCTATTAATACTTTAATAGAAAAACCCCCAGACTTTTTAACATAATCATCGGCGCCTAGTTTTAATCCTAATAATTCATCCACTTCATCATCTTTGGAGGTTAATAAAATTATAGGTATAGAAGATTTTTTTCTTAATTTTTCTAATAATTCTTCGCCATTCATTTTGGGCATTTTTAAATCTATAACTGCAAGATCAGGAGGATTACGCGTCATTCCAATGTATGCGCTTTCACCATCAAGATATGTTTGAACTTTAAAGCCCTCGTTCTCAAGCGCCATTGAAACGCTTGTTAAGATATTTCTATCATCATCGACTAGGGCGATTGTTTTATTCATATAAATTATTTTATAATAATATTTGTATAATCAAAAGTTTTAATGCGCAGTAGTCCAGTTTAATCCTTCTTTAATATCTACGCTCAAAGGAATGGAAAATTTATAGTCTGGTTCTGAC
>Ga0214917_10006680_pt1 | contig 11908 bp, 21 predicted proteins | sample LL_1208_BB_MetaG_FD_177983 | JGI IMG/M metagenome (GOLD analysis project Ga0214917, IMG submission 177983) | Freshwater microbial communities from Lake Lanier, Atlanta, Georgia, United States - LL_1208_BB | ecosystem: Environmental > Aquatic > Freshwater > Lake | place: USA: Georgia | collected...
ACGATCCTTACCTAACACCTAGCAATAACCAGCACATTACTATCAGCCCAATGGCTAACTTTAAGATTATTATGACTGTGCCACTCTTTGACAATGAGGGAAACCTTAACGGCATTGAAGATACTGTCTGTGGCGTGTTCGCCAAGTTAGCAGCATCATCTCTGGTCTATAATGTAAGCGCAATCAGCGCACCAAGTATTCTCAATGCTGCTTCGGGTGACCTACTCAGCTGTGAGATGTCCGTATCAATCCTTACGAGTTGGAGTTAATATGTCCGAGTGGGAAAAAGAAAACGAAGCCTTCCTGATCAAGATCGGGCAGGTAACACCAGCAACACCAAAGCCAGCAACTACTAAGAAAGACGAGGAATAATCTCATGGCTGTATTTCTAAACAATAATGTGGGCGTGAAGATCAACTCAGTCGATCTTTCAGACCATGTCACAGCAGTAACAATTAACCGCACATTCGATGAGCTAGAAGTAACCGCAATGGGTGACTCAGCACACAAGTTCGTAAAAGGCTTGGAAGCATCTACTGTAACTATTGATTTCCTAAACGACACAGCGTCAGCAAATGTATTGGCAACACTACAGGCAGCATGGGGAACAACAGTCACAGCTGTATTCCTACAAACAAAGGGAACAGCAGTCTCAGCGACTAACCCTCTTTACACTGTTTCATTGCTAGTCAATAACACAACAGACATCAATGGTGCTGTTGGTGACATTGGCACACAGTCAATCACATTTACTGCTAACTCAACAGTTGCAGTAGCAACTTCAGGTTCATTCTAAACAACTAAACAAAGGGGCAAACCATGGCAAAACTAAAGATCGTTCGTACAGATGGAAGCGTGCTAGAAGGCGAAATCACACCAGCCGTTGAATACAGCTTCGAATCTTATGCTAAAAAGGGCTTCCACAAAGCATTTCGCGATGAGGAAAAGCAGACCGATGTTTATTGGTTGGCATGGGAAGTAACACGCAGAGCAGGTGAATCTGTTAAGCCTTTCGGGATTGATTTCATCGAGACACTTAAAAGTGTTGAGGTGCTTGACTCAGACCCTTTAGCTTAAAGCGCGATCTTCCATTCACCTATCTAATTGCTAGGCTAAGCATTAGGTTGGGAATCGCGCCACAGCAATTATTGGAATTAGACAAGACCATGCTAGATGCTCTAGTTCAAGGTCTCAAAGATGAAGCACAGGAGGTGAGCGATGCCAGCAAGCGTAAAGGGCGCCGTTAATCTCCGTAAGGCACTTAGGGCTTATACTCCAGATCTTGCTAAGGCATTGCCTAAAGAAGTAGCAGCTGCATTAAAACCAATCACAAAATCTGCTAAAGGTTATCTTCCTGATAATGGATCAGTTTTAAGCGGATGGTTGGCTAGAGAAAACTCACAGGCTCGCTTTCCTTCTTATGATGCCAAGATTGCTAAAGCTGGAATTGGTTACAAGACCACACCATCCAAGCCCAATCGCAGAGGTTTTAGATCCCTTGCTCGCGTATTTAACAAAAGCGCAGCTGGTGCCATCTACGAAACTATGGGGCGTAAGACTCCAGATAGCCGCTTTGTGCGAAATCAGAACAGCAAGTTTAGTCAAAGCATGAAGGGCGATGGCAAAATGAAAGGCCGTGCCTTGTTTCGTGCTTATGAAGAAAACAATGGCAAGGCTAGAGATGCAGTTCTCAATGCTATTAAAGCTGCTGCAAATAAACTTAATCAACGCTCTACAGTGAGAGGCTAATCATGGCAGATATTATTATTGACATAGCCTCGGAGTTCACAGGCAAAAAGGCATTTAAGCAGGCAGAAAACTCAACAGAAGCCTTAATGAAGAATGTGAAGAAACTTGCTAAGACTCTTGGAGTTGCTTACGGTACTCAACAGATCTTGGCTTTTGGTAAGGCTTCAGTTAGAGCAGCAGCCGCCGATCAGAAGGCACAGCAACAATTAGCACTTGCCCTAAACAATGTGGGCTTGGGTCGCGATGCAGCTAGTTCAGAGGCATACATCCAGCGACTTCAAAGCGAGTTCGGCATTGTCGATGATCTTCTTCGTCCAAGTTATCAGACCCTAGCGGTAGCAACTCGCGACTCAGCCGAGGCACAAAGACTTCTCAACTTATCACTAGACATTTCAGCTTCTACTGGCAAGGATCTAGGATCAGTAACAGCAGCACTAAGCAAGGCTTATCTTGGTAACAACACGGCACTTTCTAAATTAGGTGTTGGTATCTCCAAGGCAGATCTAAAGGCCAAGTCTTTTGAAGATATTACAAATCAGTTAGCGGTCACTTTTGCAGGTTCTGCCGCAGCTGCAGCTAATACTTTTCAAGGTTCGATTGACAAGTTGGGCGTAGCGTCAGCCAATGTCAAAGAGATTATAGGCACAGGCTTAATCGATGCACTAAAAAATCTAGGAGAAGACACAAGCATCTCTGATCTTGCTTCTAATATGGAAAAGACAGCAACTTATCTTGCAGATGTTATTCGTGGCGTTGGAGTCCTTGCCGGGAAACTAAAGGACATTCCTGTTCTAGGTAACCTTAATGTAGGCATGATCCCAATCGTGGGTTCATATATTGAATTGCTTCGTAAGGCAGGCACTAAGACTGCTGAACTAACTTCAGCGGATAATGCTCATCTAAAGTCATTGCAAAATGCTTTCAAGATAACCACAAAGACTGTCGCTAGTTCTAAGGCTTTGACCAAAGAAACCACAGCACAACTTAAAGCAAAGCAATTACAGAACGCAATCGATAAGGCTAATTTAACTCTTAACAAGGCTTCTGATGTCTTCGACATGGACAAGATCCAGATTGCAGCAGCTCTGACCTCTCAAGCCGAGCAATTAGGCAAAGCAACTAATGGGGCACAGATCCTACAGATTGCTAATGACACAGCTCGTTTGAATGTCAAGAAGTCAATCCTTGCATTAGAAGATGCCATTGCCTCAAAGGATGAAGCAGCCATTGTCGCTGCTACGGCTAAACTCAACGAGGATCTCAAAATCCTTGGTGCTTTGACCAATCAAAAGACACAGATGGTTGCTATTGAATCTATTCTTAAAGGTTTAAAGCCTACTGAGTTAATTGATCAGGATAATCTTAATAAAGCACTTGCTTCTCTTTATGAAATGCTTGCATTGTTAGCCAAGATGTCATTGACAAAACTTGGCGGTACTGCTGCACCAAGCACAGCAGGTTTAGTGCCAGCAACTACTATTGCTCAGACTAATGCCAATGTTGCAGCCCTTGGCGGCGTAGTTACTCAGATCCAGCCTAATCTAAAGGAGTTCACTCCAGACACAGGCATGATCTCTGGCATCGGCCCTAATGGTCGTGAATACAATTACAGCGTGACTGTCAATACTGGCATTGGTGATCCTAATGCCATTGCAGAAGCTGTGAATCAAGTAATCCAAGATGCAGTAGATCGTGGCACTTTACGAGGTGGCGCGTACTAATGGCATGGCTTCCAGAGTGGCGCGTGACAGTAGGTGATGATGTCTATACGACAGTTACCTCTGTCTCTTTTGCATCTGGTCGTTTAGACATTGATCGCCAGCCAACAGCAGGTTACTGCCAAGTAGAAATTATCAACACAGATGGCTCACCCTTTACAATCAATGTCACAGAATCAATTCTGCTAGAGCTTAAAAACTCATCTGGCACTTATGTCACCGTATTTGGTGGCGAGGTCTCAGACTTTAATATTGGAGTCAGAAGTCCAGAGGAAACTGGCTTTATTACTACAGGCAAAATCTTGGGCATTGGCTCACTTGCTAAATTGACTAAGACCGTCTATAACACGGCACTTGTTGAGAGTTTAGATGGCGCACAGATTGCAGCCATTCTTGGAGCAGCTTTAAACCTTACTTGGGCAGAGGTCACTCCAACAGATACTTGGGATACCTATCCAGCCACACAGACTTGGACAGATGCCGAGTCCTATATTGGCACTATTGACTCAGGCTTTTACACAATGATTGCTGTAGCTGCATCGGCAACTGCTAAGTCTCAGACCCTTGCAGATCAGATTGCCGCTAGCGCATTAGGTCAGGTATATGAGGAAAAGGATGGAGATGTCTCTTATGACGATGCAGACCACAGATCTCAGTATCTCGCAGCAAATGGCTTTACTAACCTCGATGGCTCATATGCATCACCATCCTCTATCCAATCAACAACTCAGACTGCTCGCATCCGTAACAGCCTTATCTATCGTTATTCCACAGGATACGGAAGCACCTACAGTACCTCTGATACCGACTCTATAGCCTCTTACGGACTCTTTGAGCGTTCATTCGACTCTAACATTAAGAACCTGTCAGACATTACTTTAATTGGCAGTAGAGAGCTTGCACTGCGTAAGACTCCACGCGCATCATTGGGGGCGATTACCTTTCGTCTCGATAACCCAGACATGCCAGATGCCATGCGTAACTCTCTTATTGGTGTCTTTTTTGGTCAGCCTGTGCTAGTTACTAACCTGCCTTCTAACTTGTTAGATGGTCAGTTTGATGGCTTTGTTGAGAATGTAGCTCTACGCGCTACACCTAGTTTTACGGAGATTACGCTTTACATCTCAGCAACAGATTTCTCACTATCTACCACACAATGGGAAACAGTATTGCCAGCCTCACTAATTTGGACTGGCGTAAATGCTACACTTACATGGACAAATGCGACAGGAGCACTAACCTAAATGGCAACATCACCGAATTATGCATGGGCAGAGCCAGATAACTCTAGCCTTGTAAAAAATGGAGCAGCAGACATTCGCACATTAGGCGATGCCATTGATACATCTGTCTGGAATGTCGGCTTTGGTCAAGCTGGTAAGAATAAGATAATCAATGGTGACTTTAGAATCAACCAAAGAAACTTTACTAGCACAACGACTTCTGGTGCTTACGGCTTTGACAGATTTTTTGCTAACGCTGTAGATGGAACAACTACTTATTCGGCACAAACTTTTACTCCAGGAACTGCCCCAGTTGCAGGGTACGAAGGAGTTAATTTTGCGAGAGTAGCTTCTACTGGACAAACACTAGCTACGGCACAATCTAATCTTAGACAACATATTGAAAATGCAAGAACCTTTGCAGGACAAACAGTAACGGTTTCATTTTGGGCAAAAGCAGCTACAGCAACACCAAATGTAGCCATTGAACTCCAACAATATTTCGGTTCAGGTGGAAGCCCAAGCACTACTGTAAATTACAATCTTGGCAAAGTTACTTTGAGCACATCTTGGCAAAGATTTAGTGCAAGTATTGCGCTTACAAGTCTTTCGGGTATTACCTTTGGAACCAATAATGATTCTTCTTTATTGTTGATCCTTTGGACTTCTGCTGGTTCAAATTTTAATTCAAGAACTGGGACGCTAGGTATTCAAACTGCAACGATTGATTTCTGGGGTGTGCAGGTTGAGTACGGATCAAAGGCAACTCCATTCCAAACTGCAAGCGGTGGAAGTCTGCAAGGCGAATTGGCAATGTGCCAGAGGTACTACTGGCGAAAGAAAAGCAATGCAACCTATGCTTATGTTTGGGTAGGACAAGGAACAACTAGAAGCACAACTAGAACAATTTTAGGTGTGGATTTTCCTGTCAATATGCGAAGTGCGCCAACAATAAACACAAGCGGAACTTTTTTAGTAGCCGCTGGAACTGGGAATGTAACTGTGACAGGTTTTTCAATAAATCAAATTTGGGAAGGTGGCGAAGGCGGTTATCGCGGAATGGCGGTCAATGCTGATGTCGCTTCAGGTTTGACTGCTGGTGATGCAACTTTTTGTTATGCAAACAATGATGCTAATGCTTTTGCCGAATGGAGTGCGGAACTATGACCTATGAAAATTATCAAGATCCTGAAACTGGATTGAAACAAATAAAGAAATTCAATGATGACGGTTCAGTTTCAATTTTTCCTGCTGATGAATCAAACGCTGACTATAAGGCATACTTGAAGCGCGATGAAGCCGAGACTAAGTAAAGCTGCTTCACAACTTAGGGAGCAGTTCAATGATGCCTTCCCAGAGCGTGATCGTGCGAGTGATGGTTGGATCGCAGATGTACGGCACATGCGTGCTGGCAAGTCTGATCATATTCCAGATGCTCAGGGATGGGTTCGTGCTATCGACATCGATGCTGATCTCTCAGGCAAATCCAAGCCAGAGATCATGCCAGATCTTGCAGATGAGATTCGAAAGTATGCAAAGTCTGATAGCAAAAAAAGAATTGCTTACATCATTTTCAACGGCAGAATTGCCTCTCCTGTCCTCGGATGGAAGTGGCGTAAATACACAGGGGCTAACAAACACATCAAGCACGCGCATATCAGCTTTACGAAAAAGGCTGACAATGATGGTGCTTTTTTTCAGATACCTATGTTAGGAGCTAGTGATGTACGAATTGAAGAAGATGTCAGGATCTTGGGTAAGAGCCTTCCTTGCGGCTGTTCTCACACTTGCGGCATCGGGAGTGACTGACCCTAAAGCCCTTGTCTATGCAGGCGTAGCTTCTATCTTGCCACCGGTATTACGCTGGCTCAATCCTAAAGATGATTCTTTCGGAATGGTTGAGTAATGACACAGACTGATTTCTTTACTCTTTACATTGCCACGCTTGGCATCCTTGGTGGCTTGTCAGGCTTTGTCATAACACATTTGATGTCTGAGATTAAGCGACTTAATCAGCGTGTCGATGAGATCTACAACTTACTTCTAGAGCGATAATTTTGTCATGGCAAGAAAAGCAACTAAGAATCTAGTTGAGCAAGATTACTCAGCTCTTGATGCTTACTGCATTGGCATGTATGAGTTTGCTCAATCTCTAAAGCGAGCAGGCTTTGATGAGGAAACAGTCTTGGGAATCATCGTAGAGCGATCCGCTTACCCTGCTTGGATCTTGCCTGATCCAATCGAGCCAGAGCGTTTTGGCGATTACGAAGATGAGGATGACGATTAAGCGAATCGTTGTTGTATCGGACTTACAAGTCCCTTACCATGACAGGGTTGCAACTCGTAACCTTGCAAGCTTCATTACCAAGTTTAAGCCAGATCAAGTAGTCACAATAGGCGATGAGATTGACCTACCACAGATAAGCAAGTGGGAAGAAGGTCGCATGGGCAGTTATGCCCAGACTCTAGACGATGATCGCAATGAAGCTGTGCAGTTACTCTGGGAGTTAGGCGTTACAGACTGCATCCGCAGCAATCACACAGATCGCTTGTATAACATCATCATGGCTAAAGTGCCTGCCTTCGGTGCATTGCCAGAACTACGCTTTGAGAAGTTTATGAAGTTTGATGAGCTAGGCATTACCTTTCACAAGAACCCCATGGCTATTGCACCTAACTGGATTGCAGTTCATGGAGATCACACACCAATTAAGCCACAAGGGGGCTTATCAGCCCTAGAAGCGGCTCGTAGGCATGGCAAGAATGTCATCTCAGGTCATACCCACAGAGCAGGGCGTTCGGCCTTCTCAGAGGCCTCTGGGGGCCGTATAGGGCGTGTTCTGCATGGTGTCGAGGTAGGCAATCTCATGGACTTTAAACAGGCCCACTACACGAAAGGGTCGGCCAACTGGCAACAGGCTTTTGCCATCATGTATGTGCATGGATCTAAGGTTCAGGTCGATTTAATCAACATTGAGAAGGACGGCACATTCATTGTCTCTGGAAAGTCCTACGGCCGCCCTAGATAATCGTTATCGTTTCGTTACCTAAATCTTCTTGATTCGTCTGGCATTTATGCAACACTAAAGCCATGACAAACACAACGACACTAATCAAGGAAGAGTTTTGGACTCTAGTATGCGAAAAGCATGGCTTTACTTGCGATTTTAAGACTAAGAAGCAAGCTCTAGAGTGGAAAAACAATTCTTCTGTTTGGTGCGAAAAGTGTTGATTTTAACTACTAATGAAAAGGGCGAATAAATGTCAATACAAATGCCACTAATAATCATCTTGCTGGCAGCTAATGTTTTATGGTATATAGTTGGATGGTCACAAGGCTTTAATGAGGGCAAGCGCGAAGGCGTTGTAGTAGGCAAGAATTATCAGCGAGTAACACAAGATGCTCGCTAATGAAATCTTACTCTCAGCCACCGACACGATCCGCGACCGTGGGCTTTCATACGGTCACCCTGCAGATAACTTGCAACACACAGCAATGCTCCTCAGCGCATACTTACAGACACCAATTCACGACTATCAGGTGGCAGGTATCATGGTCTTGGTTAAACTTGCAAGGACTAATCAATCAGCGCAGCACATCGACAACTGGGTCGATCTATGCAGTTACGGAGCACTAGGCGGTCAACTCGCCACAGAGGAGAATGAGCTTTATGTTTAATTTAGCCGATTACGAGACAGTAGAGGTGAGACTTGAAAAGTTTATTAAGGATTATCCAGATTTTCGCATTGCAACGGAGTTGGAAGTTGTCGAGAAAGATCGATACATTGTTAAGGCTTATTTATTTAAGACTTCTACGGATAGCGTTGCATGGACGACAGGATACGCTGAGGAAAAAGTTACTGATCGAGGCGTTAATAGCACTTCAGCATTGGAGAATTGTGAGACTTCAGCAATTGGCCGCAGCCTTAGCGCTGCAGGTTATGCAGCTAAGGGAAAAAGACCTAGCCGCGAAGAAATGAGCAAGGTAGTCACGCAACGCGTTACTAAACCAGCGGTACAAGATCTGGTACAAGCGATTAAAGCAGCGGATCAAGAGCCAGCAGAGCAGGACTATTGGACTACGCCAGTCAATGAATACATCAAGGTAGTAGATGCTCCAGTCACGCTTGAAAAGGCTATGGAGAACATTGCAGCAGTAATGGGAACAGAAGAAGCTGCTGAAGTACCACAGTGCAAGCATGGATCTATGGTTTGGAAAACTGGACACAGCGCAAAGACTGGCAAAGATTGGTATGCGTATCAATGCACAGCTCTTGGACATGCAGGCTTTGAAGGTAAATGCCCTGCAATCTGGTATGAACTTAAATCGGATGGAAAACTAGGACCACAGAAGGCGAGAGTATAATGGGTCATGTTGGAATCAAGATCAATGGTGAATGGCTTGACCTTATGTCAGCCTTCATCGCTTGTCAGCTCTGCAATGAACCAGTTCAGATCAAAGATTTAGAAAATATCTCATCTGACTCAGTCAATGGAGTTGTCACATGGCAATGTGCAAAATGCACAGCAGTTAATGGATGAGAAAGAACAGCTTCTAATTTTTCTAATATTGTTTTTATTCATTGGTGGCATTGCTCTGGGTTACATGGCCCATGGCTAATAGCAGACGCAGTAGAGGTTTCCGCACAGAACGCGTAGTAGCTGAGTACCTATCGACTTGGTGGCCGGGCGCATGTGTTGGAAGGGGTAGTGGCAAAGACTGCATCAATGTACCGTTCGATGTTGAGGTAAAAGCCCGCGCTGGATTTCAACCATTGGCTTACTTGAAGCAATTAAAGGCTCGGACATCTGTTTCGGGGCAACTCGGATTCGGAGTCGTAAGACTTAATTCGCAAGGAGAAGATGCTGCCGAGTATTGTGTAGTCATGCGATTAGGTGATCTTCTGCCACTACTCATTTTGAAATACGGTCACTTAGACAATCAACCTACAGAGGCAGACATAGACCGATGCTCTGGATGTGGGTCATACATGATCAGGAGATGCTTAACTTGCCAACCTATGATTACCGATGCCAATCCTGCAATCTATCTCAAGAAGTCACTCATGGATTCGACAGTAGACCAATAGTGCCATGCCAGTTATGCAATACTCCAATGACTAAAGGCTTTAGTGCCTCAGCTATACATTTCAAGGGCAAGGGATGGGGCAAAGATGGCAAGTAGGACTAGATGGGGAAGCATAAGAAAACTTCCATCGGGTAGTTATCAATCTAGATGGATGCAAGATGGTGAACAAATTTATAAGACATTCCCTACATTATTTCTGGCTCAAAAGTTCTTAGAAGCTAAAGCAAGAGAGTTAGGCAAGGACTGGTCTCAATATAAAGTAGCCAGAGGTAAGAGAATTAGGTCTTATGGAATAAGTGAAAACGAGTTTGACCAAATGATGATAAATCAAGAGGGTAAGTGTTATATCTGCAAGGGTGACAATGGCTCTATTGCATTGTGTATAGATCATGACCACCTAACTGGAAAAGTAAGAGGCTTGTTATGTAATAAATGTAATAGAGGGTTGGGCTTATTCTCAGATGATCTTGTATTACTTAAAAGAGCTATGAATTACCTAATCGATGGGGTTATACCGGCAAAGGATGAAACAGTCTATGAGCCTCTAAGATTGGTTCAATAGTTATCCACAGAAGTTATCCACAGGGTAATAGATTGGAGTCTCAATGAAGCGACACACCGCTCTGACCAGCACTTATGTAAATGGATTTGACAGCAATGGTACGCTAACGGCGCAGAGCCTCTCAAAGGCTCACCGCAAGCCCTTCAGGGGCGTAGCTTGCGGGGTGCTAGTAGCTATTGGGATATCTCTATTGCTACCGTATGAAGCAGGCTCTACAAATCTAAATGATGTATCTATGACTCCTAAGCAATATGCATATTACTCATTAGGAGATGTTAAACAATACAAATGCATTGCAGCTCTATATGGTAAAGAAAGTGCTTGGAACCCTAAAGCAGTTAATGGTAGTCATGCTGGTATTCCACAAGGTAGATCTAAATGGCTACTAACAGCTACACCAATACAGCAAGTAGAGTGGGGCTTACGCTACATTAAGCATAGGTATGGAACACCATGCAAAGCCCTCGATCATTGGAAGCAATTTAATTGGCACTAGATAAGTTAAACAGCAGACGCTATCGCGAGCAGCGACAGCGTGTGTTCATGCGTGATGGCAGAGCTTGTCAATTGTGTGGTACAGATGAAGGTGAGATGCACATCGATCACATCATCCCACGCAAAGCAGGAGGAGACCATAGCTTAGATAATCTTCGTGTGTTATGTAAGTCATGCAACCTACGCAAGGGTGCGCTCAATGAGGGCGTTTTTTTAGCACAGACGGCTACCCCCCCTGTCTTTCTCGACTATATCTCCCCGATGCAGTCCGAGACGATGCTGGACAGTCCTTTTAAGACCCGACCAGATCCAGATCAATGACAACTAAGCCCAGAAAGTCCAAAGCCCTACGAGGGGCAACTAAACCAAGGCTCCACAGCCCACTTCTCAAGGGAGAAAACAAGCTGCAAGATGTCAAGGATCTCTGTCAGATCGTCAAGATGCCTTTGATGCCTTGGCAGGAGTTCGTTCTTAAGGACATGCTCACTATTGACAAGAAGGGCATGTGGATTCGTAAGACAAACCTCATTCTGGTTGCTCGGCAGAACGGCAAGACTCACTTAGCGCGTATGCTGATCCTTGCTCACCTTATCAAGTGGAATACCAATGTCCTCATCATGTCCTCTAATCGAAGCATGGCTCTGGACACCTTTCGACAAGTAACTTACCTATTGGAGACAAATGACCACCTTAAAGGATTCGTTAAACAGATCCGACACGCCAACGGAACTGAAAGCATTGAGATGTTATCTGGAGCAAGGCTTGATGTTGTCGCAGCAACTAGAGACGGCTCTCGCGGTAGATCAGTCAATGGATTGCTCTACATCGATGAGGTCAGAGAAATCACAGAAGATGGATTTAGAGCTGCTACTCCTACGACTAGAGCTCATCCAAACTCTCAGACGCTTCTTACCTCTAATGCAGGAGACGCTTTCAGCACTGTCCTTAACGACTTACGAGAACGAGCTATCGACTATCCGCCAAAGTCTTTTGGATTCTATGAATACTCAGCCCCTCAATACTGCAAGATAACTGATCGCAATGCATGGGCTTTGGCTAACCCCTCATTGG
>Ga0214917_10006681_pt1 | contig 11908 bp, 9 predicted proteins | sample LL_1208_BB_MetaG_FD_177983 | JGI IMG/M metagenome (GOLD analysis project Ga0214917, IMG submission 177983) | Freshwater microbial communities from Lake Lanier, Atlanta, Georgia, United States - LL_1208_BB | ecosystem: Environmental > Aquatic > Freshwater > Lake | place: USA: Georgia | collected...
AACCAGGCCTGATGATGGCCAGCATTTACCGAACCTTGCTGGTGGAAATCCAAGCCTCGGGCTTTCCCGTGCTGCGCCAACGCGTGGCGCTCACGCCTTTGCGCAAGTTTTGGCTGGCTTGGAAGATGCAGGCCTTGGGGCGTTTTTGACGCCCGTGACCATCATCGGTGGCGGCTGGGCCGGCTTGGCCGCAGCGGTTCGTGCCACCCAAAAAGGCTTTGCGGTACGCCTGCTCGAAGCTGCGCCGCACCTTGGCGGTCGCGCCAGAAGGGTTGTTCATGAAGGCTTGGCCTTGGACAACGGCCAGCATATTTTGATCGGCGCTTACCGAGACACTTTGCAGCTTTTACAAACGGTGGGGGTCGATACCGAAGCCACTTTGTTGCGCTTGCCCTTGAATTTAAAACGCGTGGATGGTCAGGGCCTGTCCCTGCCCGCCTTACCCGCACCGCTCAACCTGTTGGTAGGTGTCTGCTCGGCCCGTGGCTGGTCGTGGTCGGACAAACTCAGTTTGCTGCGCCAAGCCACCGGATGGCAAACCCAAGGCTTTGTATGCGATGCGAGTATGACTGCGGCGCAACTGTGCCAAGGTCTGACGCCAAAGGTTATGCAAGAACTGATAGAGCCCCTTTGCGTTTCTGCTTTGAACCTGCCAGCTGAACACGCCAGTGGCCAAATTTTTTTGACTGTGCTGAAAGATGCGCTGTGGTCGGGCAAGGGCAGCAGCGATATGTTGCTGCCCAAGGTGGATTTGGGTAGCCTGATGCCAGACGCTGCCAATGCGTGGTTGACTGCACACGGAGCCCTCGTGGAAACGCACCATCGCATCGAAGACTTAGGCCCTTGGCTGCAGCACCCTGTGGTGCTGGCTTGCTCGCCTTGGGAAGCGGCCAAGTTGACGCATAGACTAGCGCCTGTTTGGTCTACCCAGGCCGCCAGTTTGACCCACACAGCCATTGCTACCGTGTATGTGCGCACTGCCAAGCAGCTGTCGTGGCGCAAGCCTATCGTGGCTTTGCACAGCCACCCCCAAGCCCCCGCGCAATTTGCGTTTGACAAGGGCAGTCTCAGTGACGATCCTGCATGGCAAGGGGTGTTGGCTTTGGTGGTCAGCGCCAGCACGGATGAGCGAGACACCATCACCCAGCAAGTCATGGGGCAAATTCGCGATCAACTGGAGATTCAAGATGCCAGCCTGTTGACCACCGTGGTGGAAAAACGCGCTGCCTTCGCTTGCACGCCTACGCTGGTGCGTCCCCCTGTGCAGGTGTGCGCCGGTATCTGGGCTTGTGGTGATTACGTGGCGGGGCCCTACCCGGCCACGTTGGAAGCTGCAGTACGCAGTGGCTTCACCGCGGCTGACGCCTTGCCGCAATAGGTGAAAATACCCCCATGTCTATAGAACCCCGTTTTGCCCAAGAGCCTGCTTACTCCCATGGGCAAGCCTCCCGTACCGCCATCGTCTACTGCAACCTCGGCACCCCTGATGCGCCCACCGCGGCTGCCTTGCGCCGTTATTTGGCTGAGTTTTTAAGCGACCCTAGGGTGGTGGAAATCCCCCGCTTTTTGTGGCTGCTCATCTTGCACGGCATCATTTTGCGGGTGCGCCCAGCAAAGTCCGCGCTGAAGTACGCCAGCATCTGGACCGAGGAAGGCTCGCCTTTGAAAGTGTGGTCGCAACGCCAAGCCGATGCCTTGCACCAAAAGTGGAGCACCCGTGGAGTTCAGGTCCGGTTGATGATGCGCTATGGCTCCCCTGCTGTTGCAAAGGTGCTGGATGAACTCAAACAAGAAGGCGTAGACCGCGTGCTGGTGATTCCCGCCTACCCGCAGTATTCGGCCACCACGACCGCGAGTGTGTTCGATGCTGTTTACACATGGGCCTTGCGCACTCGGCGCGTACCTGAGCTGCGCTTTGTCAACAACTACCACGCCCACCCCGGCTATATCGCGGCACTGGCTGACGGCATTCAGCGCCACTGGCAAGCTCACGGTCGCAACGAACTGCTGGTAATGAGTTTTCACGGCGTACCTGCTCGCACCTTGAAATTGGGTGACCCCTATCACTGCGAATGCCACAAAACCGCACGTTTGTTAGCACAAGCTTTGGGTTTATCCAAAGATCAATACAGGGTTTGCTTTCAATCTCGGTTTGGCAAAGCCAAATGGCTAGAGCCTTACACCGAACCTACGGTGCGGGAGTTGGCTCGGACTGGATTGAAGTCGATGGACATTGTTTGCCCTGGCTTTGTCAGCGACTGCTTGGAAACCTTGGAAGAAATTGCCATGGAAGTCAAAGAGGCGTTTTTTGAAGAGGGTGGAGAAGCTTATAGCTACATCCCTTGCCTGAATGACAGCCCCTTGTGGATTCAAGCTTTGGAAGACTTAGCCACTTCGCATTTGGCCGGCTGGCCACTGCAAGCTGCACCAGCACACGAGGCCCAAGCCTCCCGCGAAGCAGCCCTTGCCATGGGCGCAGAGAATTAACGCTCTGAAGGGGTTTTTGCTGGCGTCACCGCAGGATCAGTCGCACTGCTTGCAGGTGCACTACTTGTAGGTGTATTGGCAGGGCTTAATTCTGATGCAGCTGCGGGCTTGACATCCGCTTGGCCAGAAGCAGCCCCAGCTGCGGATCCAGCCCCAGCTTCAGGTACCACAGACTCCTGCATAGCAGGCACCACCGGTGGTGTCATGCTTTGACCCGCTGAAGACTCTGGCGTGGCGGAGGTGGGCTCGACAGGTTTGGGCCGCATCAAGGCAGCCACAGCAATTGCCACCAAAAACAAAACCAAAATCTTCAGAAAGTAATTCCCTGAGGGGGTAGTTTCCTCTTTGGCTGAAGCTGAAGCGGCCTGAGCTGAAGTGGTGGCGTTTACTTTCTCTGAATCTTCCGGTTGGTTGGCGGCTTGTGTCGATGATGCGGGCGTCGACCAGTCGATCTCGGGAGGTTGCGCCAAGACGTGCAGAGCCTCGCTACGTATCAGGTGCACACCTGAAGACTCGGTTTGTGCTATGACAGGCGAAGGTGCAACGGTATGGATTGAAGTTACTACGCTGGTTGGGGTAGTTTGCGCTGAAAACAAAAGCGACTCTTCCTCAACCTGAGGGGGGACGGAAGGTGCTTGCCCAAACAATTGGGCTTCGCTCAGTTGCAAAAGTCCAGCAATTTTTCTAGCAGCAGTGAGTTTGACACTTTCGCTGTAAAAAGAGCTCAAGCCGCCTTCTTCAATTTGACGCACTTGCTTGACAGATAAGCATGCTCTGGCAGCAAGGTCGTTGATTGCCCATCCTTGGGCTTCGCGGCACAAACGTACCGCATTTCCATCTATTTGAGAAACATCCGACATTCCAAACCTTAAGCGGGTCAGCAAAAGGCTTTACTTTACCAGCAGCAACTCGCCCTTGATGGAGGCGCCTTTTTGTACTGACAAAGTTTGATAAACCACATGGCCATCGACTGAAGCAGAAGAAGTCACAATCAACTCGCTACAGGTGGCTGTGCCAGAAAACTTACCCTTGATATGCAGGCTTGAGCAAGTCACCACACCCTCAACTTGGCCGCGTGAGCCGATGGTCAGTTCGTCAACTTGAACTTGGCCGTTAAGAGAACCCTCAACATGAATGGCGCCTTTGGCGGAAATTTCGCCACGAAAGGAAAACCCTTCACTCAAAATGGAGGGCTTAGAAGCGTTGGAAGAAATGATGTCCATCATGTTATTTCTCTGAGGTTGAGCTTGCGCAAGCGAATCACTGGAATCTGTTAACTGTACAGGAGCAACAGGCGCGGGAGCAACTGGGAGGCTCTGGACAGCGGGATTAGGGTTGTTTGTTTTGGATTTGCTGAACATATTGGGCTGTGCGGATCACTTTTTGAGGGTTAACAGGATACCCTCCCACCAATATCTCAAAATGCAGATGCTTGCCGGTAGAAAATCCAGTGTTACCAATATAGCCCAAGACATTGTCTGTTGTCACTTTATCGCCCACTTTAACCAACAGCTGAGCCATGTGTGCATAAAGCGACTCCACCCCATTGGAGTGACGAAGGACAACGGTGTTGCCATACTGGGGGTGGAATTCTGACATAACTACAACGCCAGGTTTGACAGCAAAGACTTTATCGTCTCCAGTTTCGCTCATGATGTCTATCCCAGTATGGAAATGGGACTTACCCGTCAAGGGGTGCTTACGGATACCAAAATCAGACGAGAAGCTGGAATTGGTCACCGGCATACGGTTTGGCAAAGCGTAAAGCACTTCACGCAAAGACCGGTTGGTGGACAACTCGTCGGCGACTTTGCCACGCAACAAGGGGTTTGACTGTAAATCACCATCCAAAGTAAAGCCGCCGTTGGCAGAATTTTGTTGAATAATTTTGATGATTTTTTCTGTCAGGCCAGAGGTTTCCAGCTGCGACTTCAGTGAATCGTTTTCCTCTGACACAGCGACCATAGAGGATTCAACAAAGCGGCGTATGCTCATATCTCGGTCACGAATGGTTTGGGCCAAAGTCAGCATTTGCTCTTCAGTCAAGCCATGTTGGTTTTCAGTATCGGTGGAATCAGCAGTGCTGCTGATCAATGCCTTGAAGACTTCTTCATGCGAACGCTCTAAACGAGCGCGACTGATGCCAAGCGATAAGGAAACGACAGATAAGACCAGCAAACTGGTAACCACAAACGAGCCCACGACAATGGCACTGCGGGCGAAAACCCGCTGGAAACGCGCTGGAATATTGAAATAACGCAAATCCCCGCTTTGCTCAATGATGAGTTTGACATCTTGGTAGTCGCGCACCCAGAGATGACGAATCAAGCCAGGCAAGGTTCGTAATTGAGATAAATATGGACCGAGCGTCAAACGCATAAAACTAGAGTTAATAAACTAAAGAAACTCAGGGCTTGGCAGGGATAGGAGCAGATACAGGCGGTGCGGTTGGTTCAGCCCCTTGGCTGAGAGCGCCTTCAATTTCGCCACCCTTTTCAATCTCGATTTCAGAATAATGAATCTTGCCGACGATTTTACCGGTCGTGCGAACAATCAGACTTTTCTCACTGACGATGGTGTTGTGGAGTTGGCCGCGAACATCAATCACCTTGGCCGAAACACGTCCGGTGATTCGACCTGTAGGGCCAATCAAGACCTCTTCTGCCGTCAAGTCACCCTCTATAACGCCGTTTATCACGGCTTTAGATGGGACAGTAAACGCACCCTTGACAACCACGCCGTCTCCAATGACAACGCTTTCTAAAGTATCGGATTGATTAGCCATACATGCTCCTTGGCCGGCATCTTAGCAAAGAATAAATATAAATTAAGTTTTTTGTTGAAGTTATTGATTTAATTAGAAAAAATCTCTTTACTTGATAACTACTCGCAAAATAGCGAAATGAATTAAATATAATAGTATTCATATTTTTTTGATTTAAAGTTATTATTAGTTCGTTACAAAAGCCGAGCAATATTTCTAAATCAGCAAAATAAATCACCAATTAGTGAATTCGAGGTTGTTTCGCAACGCTTAAATGAGATGAAGGAAGAAAGTGCCTTTATATAAGCTATTTTTTAAAGCTATGCATTCAAAAAAACTCACAATATCTTGTAATTTAACGATTTATTTCCAAATCAATCAATTTTTCAAATTTTATTGTCAAACCAAGCATGTTGTGGCCTCGAATTACCATTGGTATTTTAATCAGCTTCCTTCATGGCTGGGCTGCCTCACAAAGCTTGAACTTAGGGCAATTGATCCAATTGTCCATCGACTCACACCCATCAGTACGTGCCCAGCTGTCCAATCAAAAGGCAGCGCAAAGCGGCATTGAAACGGCCGAATACCAAAGATACCCAACCCCACAACTCAGTTACGAAAGCGTCAAAAAAGACAGCGCCGATCCCAGTTACATCGGCAGTGATGGAATCGCTACCGTTCGTATCACCCAACCCATCTTCACCGGCGGTCAATTCACTGCCCAATTAGACAAAGCCAAGGCCAACTTGCAACTGAGCCAAGCCAGCGTGCGTGAAACACGCCAACAAATTGCGCTGAAGGTCGTTCAAGCCTATTCCGATTGGAGCAGTGCTGAATTGAAAACACAGTCCATCGAAAAAAGTTTGGCTATCCACCAAAAACTTTTGCAGCAAGCCAAGAACCGCATTGCCCAAGGGGCTTCTCCCCAAAGTGACCTCACACTCGTTCAAGGCCGATTGGATGCAACCTTTGGAGAACTGTTTTCAGCCAAGCTGCAATCGGAACTGGCTATACAGAAGTTGATTGAATTGACAGGCACCACCTTGAGTGCAGTTCAACTCAAGGCCGATATGACAGGCCCGATACAACACACCCAACTCCTTGAATCATTGTTAGCCAATGCACAAATGCAGTCGCCTGAGCTGCAAAAAGCCAAGGCGCAGGCACAGATTTCTCGCGCCAGTGTTCAAGAAAAAGCAGCCGCCTTGAAACCCGATGTTTATGTAAGGGCAGAACGCCAATTTGGTAACTATTTTTCAACAGATACCACCGCACACACACGCATTTTCATTGGTGTAAATAGCAAATTTGGCCCTGGCTTGTCTAGCTTTACCCAAATAGATGCTGCCAAAGCGCAAGAAGATACCAGCGAATCCGAAATTCAATCGCAACAGCGGTTTCTACGCGAATTGGTGATGAATGATGTGAGCGCATTACGATCGATCAAGCAAAGAACGCAAGCGATTCAAGGTGCTTTATCAGCCTCCCAATCGGTGCTGGAGTCCTTTGAGCGACAGTTCAATGCCGGGCGCAAGACTTGGCTTGATTTGATGACCGTGGCCAAAGATGTGGCCCAAAATGAGATTCAATTGGCTGAGCTGCGAGGCGGCGAATTGCAAACCAGCTGGCATCTGCATATTTTGACCAGCGACAACTATTCACAGATTCATTCAAAACCATGAGCATGATGCAATCACTGCCCGCCTGCCTGGTTCGTATTGCGCAATTGCAGCAAAACCCCATTGATCGCTCAGCCTTGTTGCAAGCCGTTGCTGATGTCAAGCAACGCAAACCAAAAAACGTGAAGCAAGCTATCAACACCCTGTCGGGTCTCTTGATGGTGCCGCAACCACGCTGGCATCGCAAACCCGATCCTGCCAATATGCCCTTGTTGGCGCATAACCCTTTGGTGGGTTGGTTTGTGGTTCGCGGGCAAAACGCGCATCAAAAGTGGATCATTGAGACGTGGCTTGAGGATCAACAAAAATTTGTCGAATCGATCAACGACATGCCCACCCAAAAGAACAGCCAGTTGGTCAAGCTGTCTTTGTTAAAGCCGTTTGACTCGTCCACAAGTCCCGTCTACAGCCTCATCAAACAACAGTTGTTCTCTCACCCTACGCGCTTGTTTGAAATCATGTTGGCAACCACGGCCATCAATATTTTGGTGTTGGGAACCTCGCTCTACAGCATGCAAATCTATAACCGCGTCATCCCTACCAATGCCATGCAAACCTTGACGGTGCTGACATTGGGCGTGCTGATGGCGCTGGTTGTTGAGTACTTGATGAAGCACGCCAGGTCTTCGCTTTACGATGTGTTGATTGACTCGGTTGACCAGCGTCTGTCTCGCAAAATCTTCATGCGCTTGTTGTCTATTCGCTTAGACCAATTACCTTCCAGTGTGGGCAGTTTGGCCGCCCAAATGAATGCCTACCAAACGGTTCGCAGCTTTCTAACCACAGCCACTACCCATGCGATGGTGGATGCGCCGTTTGTGATCATTTTTTTAGTGCTGATTGCATTGATAGGTCATCCCTATTTGGTAGCCATTCCTGTGATGTTCTTTTTGGTGGCTCTTTTCAGCGGAATCTGGCACCGCAAACGCATCGAAAAGTTGGCCAGCAGCGCCACACACTTAAGCAACTTTAAAACCGGTATTTTGGTAGAGACCATCGAAGGCGCAGAGACCATCAAGTCGGGCCAGGGTGGTTGGCGAATGCTGAGTCGCTGGATGGGTGCCGCTGATGAATCCCGCAACCACGAAATGCGTTTGCGGCACATCACCGAAAGAAACCAACACACCACCGCCACACTGCAACAAGTTGCCTATGTGCTGATCGTGGCTTTAGGCGCTTTGCTGGTGTCTGCCGGCATGACCACCCAAGGCGGCTTGATTGCTTGCTCCATCTTGGCTGGCCGCATTTTGACCCCTGTCAGCATGTTGCCTGCACTGCTTTTGCAGTGGGGACATGTGAAAGCAGCCCTACAAGGTTTGGACCGCATTTGGAAATTGGAAGACGACCATCATGGACAGGAACACCCTCTCACGCCTCAAACCATTCATGGCAATTACGCCTTAGAGAAAGTCAGCTCCAGCTACCGCGACAGTTCACAAAAAGCATTGCAAGTCAATAAACTGCAAATCCAAGCGGGTGAAAAAATTGGCATCATTGGACCGATTGGTTCGGGCAAAACCACCTTGCTTCGCTTGTTGTCCGGCATGTACAAGCCACAAGAGGGCCGGGTTTTGCTTGACAACATGGACATCACCCAACTGAGCAAGCCCTTGCTGGCGGAAAACATGGGCTTCTTGGCGCAAGAGGGTCGTTTGTTTGCAGGCACCTTACGAGAGAACCTTATTTTGGGACTGCTCGATCCCGGCGACGATCAATTACTGGCAGCCGCAGAGAAAACCGGCTTGCTCCAGTTGGTCATTAAAAACCACCCTAAAGGCTTGCAATTGCCTATTTCCGAGGGTGGTATGGGCTTGTCAGCAGGACAACGTCAACTGGTCAATCTCACCCGTGTCTTTTTGAGAAAACCCAAAATTTGGCTGCTCGATGAACCCACCTCATCGATGGACAGGCAAACTGAACAACAGATTATTCAAGCTCTTTCTGAAACCTTAAGGCCGACAGACACCTTGGTCATGACCACTCACAAACACGAGCTCCTTGCACTGGTGGACAGATTGATCGTGGTTGCCAACCATGAAATTGTGTTGGATGGACCCAAAGACAAAGTGTTAGAGCGTTTGCAAAATCCCAACCCAGTCACACCCATACGCCAACAAGCTAAATCCGCATGAGCGACGACTACCTAGACGAGGACAGAAAAAGCGGTCGGTTGATTCTGCTGCTGTCCGCATGCTTGGCGGCATTTATCGCTTGGGCAGGTTATTTTGAAATTGACCAAACTGTTCACACCACAGGGCAGGTCATTTTGAGCGCCAGAACCCAATTGGTTCAAACCGCCGATGGTGGTGTTTTGAAAGAACTCACGGTTCAAGAAGGTGACACCGTCACCAGTGGTCAACTACTGGCTGTGCTGGAAAAAGAACGGGTTCAAGCCAATCTCGAAGAGACTCGCTCTCGAACAATGTCACTCAGGGCTGCTTTGTTACGCGCCAAAGCCGAAGTACATTTTGAAACGCCGCAGTTCGGCACCGAGTTCAAGCGCTATCCAGAGTTTGTGTCTGCCCAGCAAGGTCTTTACATGCAGCGAAAGCGCTCGCTGGATGAAGAGTTGCGTACCCTGCAAGATGCTTTAGCGATGGCTCTGCAGGAAAAGCGCATGAACGATAACTTATTTAAAAATGGCGATATCAGCGAACTTGATGTCTTGCGTGCCAAACGCCAAGTATCTGAAATTGAAGGGCGTATAGCCGGTACAAAAAACAAATATTTACAAGACACGCGCACCGAATTGACACGTATTGAGGATGAGTTGTCCAGCCAGAACCAAAAACTCAACGGCGCTGAAAACTTGTTGTCACACACAGACATCATGGCGCCCATGGATGGCGTTGTGAAGACCTTGAAAATTCACACATTAGGTGGCGTACTGCGGCCCGGCGACGAACTCATGCAAATTGCGCCTGTGGGTGACGCTTTGCTGCTGGAGGCCAAAGTGCTGCCCTCTGACATTGGTCAGTTGGTTAAAGGGCAAATGGTTTTCATCACGCTGGACGCATACGACTACAGCATTTATGGAAACTTGAAAGGCGAATTGATCGACATCAGTCCCGACACACTTTCAGACTCGAATGCGCAGGGATCATTGATCAACACACCTTCGGGTCAACCCAGTGTCTATTACAAGGTCACTATCGGTATCGCCAAAGACCAAGAAAATTCCAAGGTCACATCGATGGAAATCAAACCTGGGATGACAGCCAGCATAGACATACGCACAGGCACGCGTAATTTGCTGACCTATTTGTTAAAACCAGTGATCAAGACCTTGGGTACTTCGCTCAACGAGCGATAGCACCCAAGGTTTTTTAACCGCGGGCTGGGCCGCGTGGCTTAAAGCCAGAACCACGCTTGGCAGCAGCCCCCGCGTATGAGCGGCCACCGGAAGGTTTGCCAAAGCGCTTGGGCTCTGCGCCGCTAGGGGCGCGGGGGGAACGTTGGGTAGGCTCCAAGCCAGGGATCATGTCAGCACGCAAAGTCTGCTGTGTGAAATGTTCGATATCCAAAATTTTGCGACGGTCACGCCACTCGGCAAAAGTCACCGCCAAACCATCGCGACCTGCACGGCCTGTGCGGCCAATGCGGTGGACATAGTCTTCTTGCTTCATGGGCAAACCAAAATTGAATACATGGCTGATGCTTGGTACGTCAATGCCACGGGCAGCCACATCGGTCGCCACCAAAATTTGCACACGCCCGTCCCGCAGAGCCTGCAAGCGACGGTTACGCAGGCCTTGACTTAATGCGCCATGCAAAGCAACAGCAGAAAAACCCACTTGCTGCAAATCTTCAGCCAAGGCATCACATTCAATTTGGGTAGACGCAAACACAATGGCTTGGTCGATGGTGGTGTCGCGCAACCAATGGTCAAGCAACTTGCGCTTGTGCTGCTGGTTATCAGCCCAAAACAACACCTGCTTGATATTGGCGTGTGCCTCTTGGGGCGAGTCGACTTGCAAGCGTTGGGGTGTTCGCATGATGCGAGCAGCCAACTGCTGAATACGAGGCGCAAAAGTTGCACTGAACATCATGGTTTGTCGACGCGCCTCGGTCAGTTTATGGATATCGGCCAAATCTTCGGCAAAACCCAAATCGAGCATGCGGTCGGCTTCATCAACCACCAAGAACTGCACTTTGTCTAAATGCAGTTGTTTGGAGCGTTGCAAGTCCAACAAACGTCCGGGTGTGGCAACCACCAAATCAGCATTGTGCAGACGGGCAATTTGCAAGGGGTAAGGCATGCCACCCACCACACAAGCGATGCGCAAACCTTTGCAGTGACGCACCAAGTCGATGGCATCTTTAGCTACTTGCTGGGCTAATTCGCGGGTGGGACACAAAATCAACGCACCTGGGTTGGCGGGTTTGACATGACGTGTATCTGTGGGGTTTTTACGGCGTGGCTTTTTAGGCGCTTCTTCACCGTTTGACACAGCTTGGGCGACTTTGTCAGCCCAGGCTTTGTTCTCGTCTTTTTCTTGCTGCTTTTGTTGTTGCAACAAGGTGTGCATGACAGGCAACAAAAAAGCTGCGGTTTTACCGCTGCCAGTTTGGCTGGAGACCAGCAAATCGTTGGCGGGTTTGCCTGCATTGTCTTGCAAAGCCAAAGGGATGGCACGAACTTGGACCGGCGTTGGCTGGGTAAATGACAAGTCGCGCAATGCGGCCAGCAATTCGGGGGCAAGCCCCATTTCGACAAAACCAGAACCGTCTGCAGCGGCTGTAGGTTTAGTGGGAGAAATAGCGGGTGCAGCTGGGTTTTCATCAGTCGTATCAACGACAACATCATTCAAGGCGTGAGAATTCAAATCAGTCATAGATAAAGCCCTGCCTAACGGCGGGCGCTCCGTTCAAAGGTTGGAAAAACATCAACCTTCAAACAAAGCAAGCCAATAAATGAATATTGGCGTGGTTCAACTGTATGAACCCAAGGTGAGAGGCAGATGTAGCAAGTGGGTCA
>Ga0214917_10006683_pt1 | contig 11906 bp, 14 predicted proteins | sample LL_1208_BB_MetaG_FD_177983 | JGI IMG/M metagenome (GOLD analysis project Ga0214917, IMG submission 177983) | Freshwater microbial communities from Lake Lanier, Atlanta, Georgia, United States - LL_1208_BB | ecosystem: Environmental > Aquatic > Freshwater > Lake | place: USA: Georgia | collected...
ACTATTATCGGCACCACCTAACATTTGCAACCATAATTGACGTGCAGCAAGGACAACTCCTAAAATAATAACTAATTGCTGCAATAAAAAATACCACCGTTTTTTTGACCAAACCTGTGACACAAATTGGCCCAGGAATGAAAACGTCAGGATAATCATACACAGCCGCTGCATCAAACATAAAGGACAAGGCTCCAGTTGTAAAATATGTTCTAATCCATAAGATATAGCTAAGGTCACTAATGTTATTATCAACATCCAAACAGACGTTTTTTTATTTACAATTTGCTTCATCATTTGGCACCATATATCTGATAGCTGCTTTTATATCATATGCCTTACATTCTTGACAAGTACCTTTTGCTGGCATGGCGTTCAATCCTTTAACGGCGCTAGCAACTAAGCCGTCTAATTTTTTCTTTTCACAACGTGCTTTCCAAGCATTTTGCGCACGAAACTTTGGAGCGCCGGCTAAACCACTAGCATGACAGACTATACAATATTGCTGATAGATTTCTTTGCCTGACTGCGCAGCATGCAAAAGACCAGAAAGTAAAAGTAGCAGAGAAATACGCATTCAAAGACATACAATAAATTGGCTTAAATATAATTATCTTATTAATAGCATAATAATGCAACTTGACTTGTGTAAATTAATCATTGATGATTATTTTACACCAATTTTTAATGCACTATATTGTTTAAAAAAATCAGCTTACTACTTATTATCCCCTCTATTGCTTGCGCGAGACCGGTTACTTTTCCGGGGCTTTATATTGGCTTGCCCTATGGTAAACCGCTACCTCACGGTAAATATTTTAGCACTTTACCCATATATTATTATGTTGAAAACTCCCCAACAGCAACTGGTAGCAAAGTATTTGCAAACGATACTACCTTAACCTACTATCCAAATAAAAATCTTTTACAAGGAACTCCCTTTTCTTCTTTAACGGTAGAGCAAACATACTACCAGCTAGATACTAATAGGGCCTGGATAGGAAATATCTACAACCCCTCTCTTAGTGGTGGTATTGCTTGGAATGTCAGCAAAAATCTAGGTTTTTCTAATACCCTAATTGTCTACGCGCCGATGAACAATCAGGGATTATCGGTAAATGTATGGACATTTGCAGATCACGCTGCACTAACTTATTATGATGATAATTCTGAGGCAACTGTCAATGTTACTTACGGCATACCTGGTGGTGGGAGTACTAAATTCAAAGCTCCAATGCCAAATTATTTTAACCTAGACCTAACCTACGTCCATTTATTTAATAAATTTTCAATTGGCCCGGTGGCTTTTGGATCTTGGGACACCACATTAGCAACTCCATGGTCAAAGTTTGCGGTGGGTGGGATTATCGGGTATGATTTTGGTAAATTTGCAGTACAAGTTTGGACAAGTAAAGCGACTAATAGCAATCAATGGGGAGGCGGTGTTATTGCCACGTTCATGCGCATTATTGTGCCGTTTGATAATGATAAAATCGTCATTAGAAAAGCTCTGGATATTTAAGCAGCCTGCATTATGTGATTTATTTACTATACTTTCATATAGTATAATCAATCTAGCTATTAAACTATGAAAAAAACTACCCTACTAGCTTTGTTTTTTACAGTTATTGTAAATGCGCACGCCTATGATCCATTAAAAACTAAAAAAGTGGCCAAAAATCCTAATCATTGGGGTATGCGGCAAATTGATAAAGCACGCAGCGTACAATTGCCATTGAGAAAATAACCAAAAACCTCTATGCTGTGGTTTTTTAATGTAATCTGAATGACATGTTAAGAATTGCTACCCGAAAAAGTCCTCTGGCGCTCCAGCAGGCAAAATTAGTCGCCGCAAAACTGCAAAACAATTGGCCAGATTTGGAGGTTTCTTTAGTGCCAATGACAACTTCAGGTGATAAATTTTTAGATACCAAGTTATTATCTGTGGGCGGCAAGGGTTTATTTGTCAAGGAACTTGAGCTTGCCTTACAAGCGCATCATGCTGATATTGCAGTGCATTCCATGAAAGACGTACCCGCTCAACTTCCGGCGGGCTTAACTATCGATACCATTTGCAAACGCGACAATCCATTAGATGCTTTTTTATCAACCAGATACCCATCCATTGATAGTCTAGACAAGCATTGCTCTATCGGGACCTCAAGCTTAAGAAGACAAGCCCAATTACTCGCCTATCGCCCCGATATAAGAGTTGAAATGCTGCGTGGTAATATTAATACGCGCCTAGAAAAATTACATAACCACCAGTTTGATGCAATTATTTTAGCTTGCGCTGGCTTAGAAAGAATGGATCTTCATGAACAAATTACTCAACCTTTATCGCCAACAATTATGTTGCCGGCTTGTGGGCAGGGAGCTATCGGCATAGAATGCCGTGCCAATGATGAATATGTTAAGCACCTTATTTCTGGTTTAAATTGTGTAGAGACTGCGCTCTGTGTAAAGATTGAGCGCGAGGTTAATAAGTTGCTGGGGGGGCACTGTCATGCTCCAATCGCAATTTTTGCCCATTTTACAGATGCACAAACCATAAATTTAGAGACGCGAGTTTATAATCATAATGGAGTTAAAAAGTTGCTCTGGAAACAGAGTTTCTCAAGCCAAGATGCTAGTAAATACGCGACAATATGTGCCGAGGAACTGTTAGGTCAAGGTGCTTTGGACCTTATCAATTATGCGTAATGACTTAAATGGTGTCGGCATACTAAATACCAGGCCGCTATTTTTAGGTAAAAGCCTCGATTTTGCGCAATCAATCATGCATTACGGGGGGACCACCTACGCTCTTCCTTTACAGAATATTCAACCGCACCCTTTTAATATGCCAGACTTAAGTAACTTTCAGTTAATTATTTTTGTTAGTCAGCCAGGCGTAGAGTTTTTTTTCCAACAACTATCCCAACCAATTCCCGCTAACACAAAAATTATTGCTATCGGCAAAGCGACCGCTACAGCGATTACACAGCATAATGTCAAAGTTGACTGTTTTGCCGAACAAGCGACTAGCGAAGGTTTGTTACAATATAAAATTTTACATCAATTAAATCAGAATGTTCTACTCATCAAAGGTGCGCACGGACGCAAGTTAATTGCTGACACCTTGGCTTCTTATGGCGCAAATATTACCGAGCTTATAGTCTACCAAAGCACCTTAATAAACTATGCAAGCCAAGATTTACAGCAACTACTATCTAATAATAAAATTAATTTTATATTAATTACTAGCGAACAAGCTTTTAATCATCTGGTAAGCATGGTGCCAAAGCCTTGGCTGGCGACAAAAAACGTTATATGTCTTAGTCAAAGACTTGCAGATATTGCAAAATCTGTAATTCAAGGTCATATTCTTATTAGTGCACCAGATAAATTAATCAAAACTCTTGTCAACTTTAAGGCTCATTATGGCTAAACAACGATATTTATGGCTTGCATTTGCTATTATAAATTTAATTTTGCTTGCCATCGTATATAATTTAAATCAAAAAATTATAGTACTTCGTCATGATGTCCAGTCAATAAATGCCCAAAAAAGCTATCACAATAAAAGTATAATTTTACAGCAATTGTATTGGTTAATTAATAACGCGCAATGGCAAGTTAATAAGCTAAGTGACGCCAAAAGTGCAAATCAATACCTGTTGTTTGCCGCACAAATTGCTGACCAATATCATTTACTAAATTTAAAAACCAGTATCGTTGATGATTTACAGACGATAAAACAGCTGCCCATCACTTCCCCCGACAAATTAATTACAACAATTAATAAGCTAAAAACTGAACTTGAACAGACGGTGGTAATTAATAAAACTATCGTACAACCTGTGCGCAAAGAATTTGGACCCGCAAAATGGCAAACTAGTTTAGCGCCATTTATTCAAATAACCAAATATCAGCAACCATATAAAAAAATACATCTGCCCGCAGAAAAAAACAAAATACTCAACAATGCCCTTTCTTTGCTCGAGCAATTACAGTACCTAGGCATTCATAAGCAAGATTATTTGTACCAAAAACTAATGCAAGCCGAGCTTGGTTTATGTAACTTACTTAGTTTAAACGCTGCAACAGAACAATTACTTGCTGAGTTAGCTAGCTTTAATTTTACAATTAACCAACCTGTAAATCTGCAAAGTTTAACTATTATTTTACAATTACTTGAGACACATTCATGATTAAAAAAATTTTAATTAGCTTTGTCTTGATTTTTTTGAGCATTCTAGCTGGTACCACCCTTATTCATGATGCCGGTTATGTGCTCGTGATTGTGCGTGGCTGGCAAATGCAATGCAGCTTGGTGGTCGCGGTTTCTTTGCTATTAATATTATTAATCGTTTTATATCTGGTCTATGATCTAGGAGCATGGCTTATTTCATTACCAGGGCGGGTACAAAAGCTTTGGGAACAGCGTCGCAACGCGGGTATTGAGGCTGGACTTGAGGCTTATTATCAAAATAACTGGTCACAAGCTCTAAAAAAATTTACTCCAAATGCTGCCTCGTGGGTAATTGATTTGATAGCGGCACAAGCCGCGCAAAACATTGGTGATATAGCGCAACGCAATAAATTTCTACACTTAGCTGCTTGTAATAAACCAAGTGCGCAAAAAACCATACTGATGTTTCAAGCTAATTTACAATATGAACAAGGTCAGTACGAAGAAGCGCAGGCAACACTAAACAATTTGGCAACATTTTTTTCATTACTGCCACTGGAATGGTACTGGTTACAAGCAAAGTTATACCTTCATTTCAAAGCTTTTAGCAATGGCATTATGTTATTAAGCAATAATCCCGAATTGCGCCACCAACAGCAGGCCTATTATGATTTTTATAAAAAATTTGTCATCGGCCTGTTACAGGACCATGTAATTAATAAACAATATGAGTTAATCGATAAGTTGTTAACAGCAATACCGGCGCCGCTCAAAGATGATATAGATATTTTGGCAACCCATGCTTGTGCTATGTTGCAGCAACCAGAGTACTGTAAAGGCATAAGAAAATTAATTGCTCGAGCGCTTAACAAAGCAACTGATATAATCGCGTGCTTAACCCTAATTGCAAACCTGCCCCCAGAGCAATGTTGGCTTGTATATATAGAAAAAAGGCCCACAATTGCTGATGCCACATATTATCTACTGGTTGGTAAAATTAAGGCTAAACATTCTCTCTGGGGGGCAGCAATAGCTGACTTGCATAAAAGTTTGAGTATCAAAAAAACTGCTCAAGCATATGCACTTCTGGCTAATATCTATTTAGAGATTAAACAAGTTAGCAACGCCTTGGAGGCAATGCAACATGCGATAGCTTGCGTTTAATAGTGACAAACCTCACACAATTGTGCGTCGTGATGATTAAGTCCTGCAGGATTATAGCAATCATGCTCGCAGTAGCGATATTTTTCTAACGCAACATCAGTATTTATTTTTCTTGCCACTGGATACATAAAAGCAAAACTTAAATTCACCATTAATAATAAAGTAATATATTTCATATCATCGCCTATTTAAACACCCTATTTAAATTATAGGCAATTTTCTCGTAATTTTAAATAATTATAGTAACGAAGAGTGGCAATTTGCTCAGCATCGACTGCCGCTCTAATGGCACATTGCGGTGCAGTTACGTGGTCACAGTCTCTAAATTTACATTTACCAATAAAAGGTCTAAATTCACTAAAACCCCAGAGTAATTTGTCTTTAGACAATTCCCATAAGCCAAACGAACGCACGCCAGGAGAATCAATAATTGCGCCTGAAGATGATAAATGGTAATAATAAGCATTCGAGGTGGTGTGTTGTCCAAACTCATGATTGGCTGAAAGTGGCGAAGTTTGTAACTCTTTGCCTGGCAAAAGCAAATTAATAAGTGTTGATTTACCAACTCCAGATTGTCCGACAATCACGCTAACCTGATTGTGTAATAAGTCTTGCACGGCCAGCAAACTATCCTGCCTAAATTGCGAGTGGCTAATGAACGAGTCAACTAAATTGCTGTACATGTTTCTAAGCAATCGTTCATTATTGTTATCATCTAAATCATCTTTGTTAAAAATAATACTTACTTTAATCCCTAGTAAATTGGCCATCACCAGGTAACTATCAATCAATAACTCTGAGAATAATGGTTTGGGAGCTACAACAATAACTATATGGCTAATATTGGCAACTAATAATTTATACTTTTGATAACGGTCTGGTCGACCAAGTTCATTCTGGCGGGGTAAAACACTTTCAATAACACCCTCTGGTTGCCAATAAACTTTATCTCCAACAACAATTGAATTAACATCGGCCCGAATTGTGCATAGCACTTCGCTCTTATCAAATAATGACTCAATTAAGGCATGCTTTTTACCGCGGGTAATTACTAGACCTATTAAAGCATTGCTTTTGTCGAAGGCTTGTTGTTTTTTTGCAATTCTAGTTTTCTGCTGATTAGTGAGCTTTTTTTTAACCATAATATTACTCTTCAATCATAATAAATTTGACATTATCCCGGCCATGAGAGTATCTTACTTGTTATATCCAGTACAAACAAGAACATTAATAAACATACTATTGATTATGCCCATAAAAAAATACTTAGTCGGTGGTGCCGTTCGCGATACATTACTAGGTCTAACCGTGACAGAACGCGATTGGCTAGTAGTTGGTTCCTCGCCGCAAGAGCTTATCAATCAAGGATTTATTCAGGTTGGCAAACAGTTTCCGGTTTTCTTACATCCAGAAACCAAAGAAGAATATGCTTTGGCAAGAATTGAGAGTAAACAAGGTCATGGTTATCAAGGTTTTAAATTTGACTTTAATCCAGCAATTACCTTAGAGCAAGATTTAAAGCGGCGTGACTTAACGATAAATGCAATGGCCATGAATGATAAAAATCAACTAAGTGATCCCTATGGTGGCTTTAAAGATCTTAACGAACGCACTTTACGACATGTATCACAAGCCTTTACCGAAGATCCGTTGCGAGTAATACGCACCGCACGCTTTCATGCCCGTTTTTTTTATTTAGGTTTTAAGATTGCAGAGGAGACCATGCAACTGATGCACGCAATGGTGGCATCGCATGAATTAGACCACTTATCCAAAGAAAGAATTTGGCTTGAATGGCAAAAAGCCATGCTAACCAACAATCCGGAAGTATTTTTTGAAGACTTAAAACAACTACAGGCCCTGCCCATGGCAATTGCGGCATTACCGACCGAGCCTTTAGCCCGTATTGCGCGTCTTACTACTGAGCCAGATATTCGCTTAACCATCTATTTAGCTCAACTCTCTGATTTAAGCATTTTAGCGCAACTTAAGGCGCCTAATTATCTTTTAAGACAAATTAAGCAGTTTAAACAGGAGTATCTGCATTTAAATATTCATATGCACCACCAAGCTCATACAATTTTAGAACTATTTAAAAGAACAGATGCTTTCCGCAGAACCCAAGAATTTATTAATTTGCTAAATTGTTACTCTACTTTAACTGAAGATACGACAAACACTAAGTTATGGTGCACTATACTAGAGCAAATGACACAAATTAAATTGCCAGATAGTATGCTTAAAGAAAAAAACACTGCTAAAATACAAAACTACTTTGAAACAAAGCGTTTAGAACTCATTACTAAGGTATTAAATTCATGACTGATAATCTTATTTGGATAGATCTGGAAATGACAGGACTATCTCCAGAGCATAATCAAATTTTAGAAATTGCGACTGTAGTAACTGACCATAAATTAAATATTATTGCACATGGCCCGGTTTTTGCTATTCAAACCCCGCAATCGGTGCTTGCAACTATGGATAATTGGAATCAAACGCATCATAAAGCCTCCGGACTATACGCAAGAGCTCTGCAAAGTAGAGTTACCGCAGCACAAGCAGAGCAGCATACATTGCATTTCTTAAAACACTTTGTTAAAGCACAGCAATCACCAATGTGTGGCAATTCTATTTGTAATGATCGACAATTTTTAAATAAGTATATGCCAAGCTTGGCTAACTTTTTTCATTATAGACAAATAGATGTTAGCAGCTTTAAGGAAATGTGTAGTAGATGGTATCCAGAGGCACAGAAGTTTGCTAAAATCAGTAAACATTTGGCACTTAATGATGTTTTTGACTCCATAGAAGAACTAAAATATTATAAAAGCAACTTTTTTAAAGGTTAATTATGCAACGTGAACGCCTCGAGCTCCCATCTGGAGCAAACAAACTACTCCTGCATTCCTGCTGTGCACCATGCTCTGGTGAAGTAATGGAAGCCCTCATCTCTTCAGAGATAGATTTTAGTATTTTCTTTTACAACCCCAATATCCATCCTGAACAAGAATACTTGATTAGAAAAAATGAAAATATAAAATTTGCCCAACAGCATAATATTCCATTTATCGATGCAGACTACGATAAAGATAATTGGTTTGCGCGGGCAAAAGGCATGGAATTAGCTCCAGAAAGAGGCGAACGCTGCTCTATGTGTTTTGATATGCGTTTTGAAAGAACTGCTCTTTATGCGCATGAGCATGGTTTTCCGGTAATAAGCAGCTCATTAGGGATTTCCAGATGGAAAGATATGAATCAAATCAATAACTCGGGGCTAAAAGCCGCCAGCAAATACCCCGGCATAACCTATTGGACTTACAATTGGCGCAAGGATGGGGGCAGTGCACGAATGTACGAGATAGCCAAACGTGAGGAGTTCTATAAACAGGAATATTGCGGTTGTGTTTACTCTATGCGTGACACTAATCGTTGGCGAGTACAAAATGGCCGTCCGCGTATAAAAATTGGCGTAGAATACTATAACGATTAATGAGGAGATGAGCATGGAAAACAATTTTGATACACCAGAAAATTTATTACCTAAACACTCTATTTATAACTACACTGCAAAAGAAAACCTCGAACAATTGGATATGTTAATTGAGGATATTTCTAGCCGCGAGATTACTCAACAAGTACCTAGCCGCAATGTGCCGGCAGCATTAAGAAGTCAAGGATCGCACGCATCGTACCGATAAAGCAATATCTTGATTTTTATTATTGCTTAAGTTGCTACTGGCGCTAAATAATTGGTACCACGCCAAATCAGTCCCAAGGTTGCTAAAAGTGGAACTCCAATAGTTGCCATTTAAACACCCTGTAACACATTGAGCTGAGATTAAATCCGGTAATTTATCTTGCATATTAGTAGTTGTCCCAGAGCACTCCATTGAACTCATTTGACAAATAGCTGGTAAATACCATCCAGTGTAACAAGTGCCAGTTACACAAGGACTATTGCCATCAGAATCTATACTATAGCTATTACAGTAATTTGCCGCATATGAACCCGACCCTTGCTGGGCGATAATTTGTTGCGTGTTAGACTCCCCATCTGTAAAACTTGCCGCGATGCCCGAAATATAAGTGTTTGACCAAGGATAAGTCTGTGCAGAATCAAACAAGTCTACAGTGGTGCCGCCAATGCTTGTCGTATTAGGGGTTGTATCATCTATGACAAAAACATAGCCTTTTTGATAAATACAGCCATAATTCAGCACCACAAATTCTAAGACTGCTGAGTTAACAACATTACTAGCAGATACAGTTATTACAGTTGCGGTGGGAGAACTGTATAGTAAGTCACAATTGGAAGATGAACATTGGCCTGGGGTTACCGCAATTGTACAGCTAGCTCCTGCAGATAAACTAGTGCCGCAATTACTAGCATACGTTGTATACATTGGAATGAGTGAATGGCTAATGGATAAATTTTCAGCAGTAGATGTTCCGCTATTGGTAATAGTTATTGAGCGTGTTTCACCACTAGCAAACAAAACAAGACTATCTATGCTACTGACTAATGTCGTGTCAGGAACACAATTTATATTAATATTGGTTATATCCGCAGTAATATTATTACCACTAGCGTTACTTATCATACAAAATAATCCCGGAGGTTGCGTCTGTATTGTTAGGCTATAAGAACCGCCTTCGGCAACAAGAGTATTGTAAGTGTATGACCCATTTTGTGAAATGGTCATTGGATTAGTTAAATTATTTACTATAGTAAATGAACCTGAAGTAAGACCAGATACACTACCACCTAAAGAATAGACATTATCTGTGCAAGAAACTCTAACACCATTGTAAGCTGAAGCAGGCATTGTGCCAATGCCATTTAACACTGAACAAGTCTGTGTTGCAGGCTGAGTTTGGACTGTAACACTGTAAGAGTCTCCAGCGGCTAGTTGCGTTGGAAAAGAAAATTCGCCATCAGAGTAGATATTAACCGAGGTACTTAAATTATTCTGTAACACTAATGATTCGCTAACAGCTAAATTACTAACAGTCCCTCCCAATGTATATAAATCATAACAACTCACACCAATATTAGTAATGTCCGCACCAGAGATGGTCCCACTACCATTTGTAACCGTACAAGTTTGTCCCGTCGGTTGCGTAACTATCGTGACATTATAACTATCGCCTGTAATTAAGAACTGTGAAAAAGCAAAGTTCCCATTACTACTAATTGACTGCTGCTGCATAGCAATCGACTGCGTATTGGTTTCTAAAACCAGCGCTGAACTTGAACCATAACCCACCACAGTTCCGCCTACTGAATAAGCACTAGGAGCAATAGTTACGTTTAATGTATTAGCGCTGGCAGGTCTATAGCATAGCAACTCACTGCCTTGCTCACATAATACCGGTCCTTTAGTATCGCCTGAAGCAACTAACGCACCATCCACTGCCAAGCTGAGCGTACATGAGGCCTTACTAGCCAGAGTTAAATCACTGCTACAAAGTCCCGGTCCAGTAATTTGCGTTACACCAGTAATCGGCTGCATCACTAAAGTATGGGTTAAACTTGACTGATTTGTGACTAGATATTGAACATTCACCGTTTGATTTACTGGAACAGAAACTGTTGTAGGAGTTAAAGGTTCGAAAGTCCATACTGGTTTACCAGCATAAGTAATTTGTACAACTAGGCTCATCAATAAAAATAATCCGCGCCAGCCCCAATTCATAATATCCCTGTATAACGATTATAATATTTCAATCTTAAAGAAGTACTAAAAAGATGTCAAAAGCTAGACCGTAGAATATAATGCCCCCTAAAACTAGACAAAAAAACTTGGGTAGTGTCCCAAAGTTTCTGTAAATTCAAGAAGGCCTATAAAAAAGAAAGCCTACCGTTAAACTTCATGACTAACGATAACATATTTTTATAAATGGCTGAAATACTTAATCAAGCGATGCTCATTGAACGTGACCGCTATTTGAAAGCTGAGCGTTATGAAAGAACCTAATGGATTTAAGCCTAAAACATTAAAAACCAGGGTTGGCAAGCTTGAGTTATCCGTATAGTGCCCCCATTTGTCTAGACAATTTTTTTAGCCTGGTCTCGTTTTGACCAAAACAAGTTGGTTTTTATCACGGTACAGCCTGGTAAGGCGATGGCCGTGACGTGATTATACAGAATCCATACTATGAGACATGAATCACGTCTCTAAATATCCCAGGGGGCTGGTTTCCCAATGTTGCCTTCGCTTTATTATGACTAGCTCGGCCCTCCGCATCTCAATTATCTCTCGAGGCTCTATCACTTAAGGGTGGCATTTCACCCAACGGCCTGCCAACTCTCTGCCTACGCTTCACATGTTTCGTTGCCTAACATTGTTAATGGCCAATTAAAATGATCCACTTTAGTATAAAAATTATACTCTTACTCATTTAATAAAATAGGAATAAGAGTTTAACAATGAAGGAGTAGATTGTGATACACAAAGTAAAATCATTATACAATAATGGCCAAGGACTTAGTCAGAGACAAATCTCAAAAGAACTTGGTTTATCAAGAAATACTGTTCGCAAATATTTAGAACTTGATGAAGAA
>Ga0214917_10006684_pt1 | contig 11904 bp, 13 predicted proteins | sample LL_1208_BB_MetaG_FD_177983 | JGI IMG/M metagenome (GOLD analysis project Ga0214917, IMG submission 177983) | Freshwater microbial communities from Lake Lanier, Atlanta, Georgia, United States - LL_1208_BB | ecosystem: Environmental > Aquatic > Freshwater > Lake | place: USA: Georgia | collected...
ACATGACTAGAGGACAAAGGTAGACAAGGAAACGGGATTTGAAAGGGCAATGGAAATCGGTTTTTTACCTACAACCAGAATTTCCTAAAATAATTTTAGCTTCTTCATTGCCCATTTTTTTTGACTTTTTCCAATCTTCGCAAGCGGCTTTATCGTCACCTAATCCTTTTTTAGCCCAGCCTCTATTGTTGTAAGCCTCTTGATTTTCGGGGTCTAATTCCAATGCTTTATTAAAATCCGACATGGCTTCCTGAAAACGCTTAAGCTTGTTTAATGCGCTTCCCCTGCTAATGTAAGCCCAAAGAAATCCTGGCTTCAACTCCAGAACACGGGTATAATCGATATAGGCCTTTTCGAATTCATTTTGTCTCGCATAACAAAATCCCCTCTGGTACAAAGCATCCGCCTTATCTTTGTCGATAGCAATGGCTTTGTCGTACAAACCGATAGCTTCGTTTAGCAATCCGTTTCGCCGTTTCGTTTCGGCCGTTTTAAAAAACTCGTCTGCTGATTGTGCATAACCGACACCACTCATTAGCACCGCTGTCAGGCAATATAGTATTGCTTTCATTTTTTGTGAATTAATCTGTTTTTGTTTCAACTTTCTTCTGTTGGCTAAACAAAGATACAAAATCCAATTATAGCAGAATATTGACTTACTTTGCTCTCATAGAATTTTTATGAAAAACAGGTCTTTTCTTTTGATTGCCCTTTTTTTGAACCTTCAAAACCTTCAGGCACAGGTTGACCAGGCTATAAAATATGCAGGCTCTATTTCTCTTTCTGATTTAAAAAAACATATGTATGTGTTGGCTTCTGATAGCCTTGAGGGGAGAGAAACCGGAAAGCCGGGCCTAGAAAAAGCAGCAAATTACATTGCCGGAGAGTTCAAAAAATATGGTATCCCTCCACTGAATGGTTCCTACTTTCAAAAGTATGTCCTCGACGAAAGAAAGCCAAACGGAGTAGGGATTTCGACCCCTAAATCTTCCTTTGGTTTTCTAACCGATTTTTACTTTTTTCCCGGTTTTGGGGACCAGGAAATTAATTCCAAAGATCTTCTTTTTTTAGGGTATGGCATCGATGACTCCCTTTACAGCGATTACAAAGGTGTAGACGTGAGAGACAAGGTTATAGTTATTTTAAACGGAGAGCCTTTTGGTTCAGATGGCAATTCCGTTTTGACCGGAAAAAGAAAACCTTCTCTTTGGACTACCTGGAAAAGGAAAAAAGCAGAAACGGCAAGAGAAAAAGGAGTAAAAGCTGTTTTGATTATCGATGATTCTTTCGAAAAAAATGTACTGGAACAAACCCACAACATTCTAACACCAACCTTAAAATTAGAAAACGAACCGGATGAGTCCAAAACACCGGTCTTTTTTATCTCCCCATTCATGGCCGATAGATTATTAAAAAAGCCGGGGTTATTTAACCAATGGAAATCAGAGATGGATGAGACAGGCAAATCGGTTCACAAAAAAATCAAAACCAAAATAAAATTCTCCATCAAGAGGCAAGTCAACAAACTAAACGCTTGCAACGTGCTGGGTTTTATCGAAGGGAAAAGTAAAAAAGAGGAAGTAATCCTATTAACAGCCCACTTTGACCACCTGGGCAAACATGAAGGAAAGATTTTTTATGGCGCTGATGATGATGCAAGCGGAACAACCGCTCTGATTTCGATTGCTAAGGCTTTCGCTGAAGCAAAAAAGGACGGAAACGGCCCTGAAAGAAGCATTTTGATCATGCCCGTTTCAGGAGAGGAAAAAGGACTTCTGGGCTCATCCTATTATGTGGAACATCCCCTTTTCCCTTTAGCTAATACTGTTGCTGATTTAAATATTGACATGATTGGAAGGGTTGATACGCTGCATAAAGATGGAAACTATATTTACCTTATTGGTAGCGATAAAATTAGCTCCGAATTGCGGCAGGTCAGCGAAACAACAAATCATCAGTGCTGCAAACTGGATTTGGATTACCGCTACGATAGCCCTAAAGATCCAAATCGTTTTTACTACCGAAGTGATCATTATAATTTTGCAAAAAACCGTATACCAGTCATCTTCTACTTCAACGGAGTTCATGCCGACTACCATCAGGCGAGCGACTCGAAGGAGAAGATAGACTTTACAAAGATGGAGAAGATATCGAATCTGGTGTTTTTTACTGCTTGGGAACTAGCTAATCGCCCAGAAAGAATTAAAATTGATAAATGACAGCCTGCCGAGTATTTGTATTGAGTCTCCTCTTTTTGTCCATTCTTTTGGCAGGGTGCTTTCCAAATCACAGACAGAAATGGGCAAGTCAGGTAGATAGCCTGAGGGCGGAAAACAACAACCTGGCCAAATCAATCCAAAATTCGGCTTTGCGTGAAGGATTAAAAACGATAAAAATAGAATCTGGATCCAGGTTAATATTATTGGACCGCTATCAGGAGGTACTGTTTATTGATAGCACCGTAGCGCCAATTCTACGCTATGCCGTTATTCATAAAGAGGCGCAGTCCTTGGATGACCATTTGGACTTTTTAGCCAAAACCTTGCTGGAAAGATCGAATGCCCTAAAAAACTTACGGACCGATATTGAATCAGGAGCCTGGAAAAAGGATAGTATTTTCGGATTTATTGACCGAGAGAAAAATCTGGAAAAAAATCTACACTCCAAAGTGGAAAAAGCCCTGGAAAAGGCAATTGATTTGAATAGTGATTTCAAGGCTCTACATCCAAAAATTGTCCATTACACCGATTCCTTGCTTCAAATCCGAATGTAATGCTTGCAATTGATAAATATGTCTTATTAAATACAGCTAGACTGCCTTTGGTTTACAAATGGATAATGCCCAAAGCGTTGCACCGTTTGGATTCAGAAACAAAGCAGGTTTTTATCACCTTCGACGACGGCCCTACTCCAGGAGTAAGCGAAAAAGCTCTTGATCTATTAGCCCATTATCAAGCAAAAGCAACTTTTTTCTGCCTTGGCCAAAATGCAGAAAAACATCCAGAGCTTTTTAATAAAATTCAAAGCGCAGGTCATACCATAGGAAACCATTCATTTTCGCACCCTGATGGATGGAAAACTAACAATACAGACTATTTTTTGGATATTGAAAAGGCTGAAAAAACAATCAGCAGCCATTTGTTTCGTCCGCCCTACGGAAAATTAAGCCTAAGCCAATACCTTCATTTAAAAAAGAAATTTACAATAGTTTTATGGGATACCTTGAGCCTTGACTATAACCAAAATGTGGATACCGGATTTTGCTGGGAAATAATTAAGAAAAACACCCGCCCCGGAAGTATTATTGTATTTCACGATAGCATAAAGGCAGCGCCCCGAATGATTCCCGTGCTGGAGAAAACCTTAAACTGGCTTAGTGAATCAGGTTTTGAAATGAAGGCACTTAGCAGCAAACCAATGTCCCACTCATGAACAAAGCCTTGCTATCAGGCGAATTTTTAACCAATTCTTAACACATTTTAGATAAACATTTCCAACTTTAAATAATTTTGGCAAGGTATTTGGCAATACATTTGTCAACTCAAATAATTAAGCACACCATTATTAATCTATCAAAAATGAAAAAAGTATTTTTAACGCTCTTAGCTGCTGTTGGAACCTTAACTATTTCTCTTGCTCAAGAAATTAAATTTGACAAAATGGAGCATGATTTTGGAACTTTAAAGCAAGATGCGCCTTGTCAGGTAGATTTTAAATTCACCAATACAGGTAAAGCTCCGTTGATCTTAGCAGAAGCTAAACCAAGCTGTGGATGCACAACACCAGAATTTCCCAAAGACCCTATTGCACCTGGAAAATCGGCTAAGATTACCGTAAAATACGATAGCCATAGAGTAGGTGCCTTCGACAAAACAGTTACTGTTAAATCAAATGGATTAACCACCGGAGAAACAGTAATCAAAATAAAAGGAAGCATTGATGCTGTGCCTACAGACAATGCAGGAGAGAAAAAAACTATTGAATTAGGCAAATAAGCACTAAATTAACGTTCTTTCATTTAAAAGCCTGTCTACAACCGTTGACAGGCTTTCTTTTTTGAGTTCCTCTTCAGAAACAGAAAAAGTAGCCCATTGCAAATGGTGTAGACTATTTTTTAGTGAAAAATAATTCGAATCGCTCCAGTTTTTTCAATCCTGGTTTTGGAGATTGAAACCTACCCTTACATTTTAGTAAAACATGAAGATCTTTTTGCTAACGATCGGACTTTTGGGGTCAATTTACCTTACTTGTTTCGGACAAAGACAGTCGGCAAACTTTTCTCTAAGCATCTATGAAGAAATTAAGGCCTCTGAACTTGAGCGCAGCCCAAACGATTTTCATTTATCAGGTAAAGTGCGAAAAGTCATTGAATCGACCATGCAAGGCGATAGTAGCTTTTTAGAGTTTAACCTGGCCGGCAGATTAGAATTGGAAGAAAGAAAAAGCAGAAATGATCATTGGAAAAAAAGTTTTTTATTTGATAGAATGGGAAGTTTAGCCACTATAATCGAAATTCCTAACATGAAAATTAATCATCAACGAATTCATTCTTTTCGAAATGGTTGGCTTGAGAAACTTGAATCACGAAATGAAACAGTTCCCGATAATATTTTTTCTTACCGGGTTTCCTATTCTGATAACCGAAAAAACATTCGATTTGACTACACTTTTCCCCATCGAAATCCACAGTATGTTTACATTAAAGAGTTTAATTATACCTTGACAATCGGCGAAAAAGGAGAAATACTTAATCAAAAAGAGATGACTATAACCTCCGAATCGACCTATGGAAGCAATAAAAGTTTCATCTATGATTCATTAGGCCAAAAAACAGCGTATTCTTTAATCGATTTTTGTGCAGGTTCAAATTCATGTTTAATTGTTCAGGGACGATTATCCTATGATACCTGGGGAAATATAATTGCCCATACCCAAACCGATCAAACTATTCGAAATTCTGTATGGAGCTATAGCTTTGCCAATCATTATCTTTATGATTCAAGAGGCTGCCTTTTAGGGGAAATTGAAGAAAATTTAAGCGCAGTTACTATCTTTCAAGATAATCCTACTACACCTGTAGTGCCTGTTCAATTTTGTTATGAATTCGACAAAATGGGCAACTGGATAGTTAAATACAAAATTGAAGGATCTAAAAAAGAACGTTTTGCTATTAGAAAAATTAATTATTGGGAATAATGAAACTACACCCGTAAATAGAAGGTATTCTGGCCTGTTTAGGACTTGATGATAAAGGACCAAATTGTTAATGAAGGTGCTTAGTCAAATCCTAATTCATCAAAGAGGAATGGCTCCCTTCTTGATTTTCGGATTGCTTCTTTTCTTTAATGAGAGCTATTGGGGGAGACTTTTTAAAAATTCCAATGTATTAACCCCATCGGCAAAATGGTTTAGACCAGGGGTTTGAGAACTTCCAAATGGAATACTTGCCTCTATATTGATCTTGTTTGCAAGCCTGCACTGTATAAACACTGATTGTTTTTTTAATTTTTCTTCCAGGTCCAATTGGTTTTGATAAGTCTCGAAATGGAGGAGTCCCGCCGGTGTGAAAAGCTTCGTGTCTTCTGTCAGTAATAAAAATCCATTGTCGAGATGAACTGTTTTATTGAGTAGAAAAATAGCTTTGTTATACTCATAGTTGTTACTGTATTTAGTATGCTCCAACACGAATCTAAAATTTGATATAGCTTCAAAAAATGAAGTAAAATCATAGTTTTCAGGCACATAAAGCTTAGTAACGCTTCTGCAGCCAAGTCCAAAATACCTAAATATATCCCAGCCCAACAGATTTAATTCTTCCAACGTTTCCTTGCCTTCAATAATCGCCACTGAAGTTCTGTTTTTTCTGATAATATGCGGATACTTCCCGAAGTAGTAGTCAAAATACCTGGACGAATTATCACTTCCCGTAGCAATAATTGCATCAAAGTTTTTAAGTGTTGCCTGCTCAATTTGAATGCAGGATTCGAGTTGAGGTTCAATTTTCAGGAGAATCTCTATGATTTCTGTCATCAAAACGGTATCTTTTGATGAACATTTTACCAGAGCTTTATTTCCTGAAAGCACTACACACATCAGGTCGTGCAAACCAACCAAAGGTATATTCCCTGCCATGATAATACCCACGGTTCGGGGATTTGTTTCAGAAAAACCATACGGCTTTAACCAATCATTCAAGAGGTTTTTTTTCAGTAATTCTGACCACTGTTTGTAGGCAAATCTTACATTTTCTGGTGTAAACCAGCCATTGTGCGACTTAACCGATTCTGCCAAAATTCCCAAACTATTTTCTGCACCTGAAGCTGCCACTTCAAAGACTTGCCCTAAGGATGAAAAACTTGATACACGTTGTTGGATTGATATCACTTTTAAATATTATTTTTGCACAAATTTACTTAAACCACGCAAGCCATGGCAATAATGATAACTGACGAATGCATCAATTGTGGTGCATGCGAACCTGAATGTCCAAACAATGCTATTTATGAGGGTGGAGCCGAATGGAGATTTGCTGATGGAACTTCTATCAAAGGAAGTTTTACAAGCAAATTGGGGTTTTCGGCCGATGCTAATGCCGCCCAGCAACCTAAAAAACTCGATACTTATTACATTGTAAGTGATAAGTGTACTGAATGTGTTGGGTTTCATGATGAACCCCAATGCGCAGCCGTTTGTCCGGTTGATTGTTGTGTTGATGATCCAGATTTCCGGGAAAGTCAAGAACAGCTTTTAGAAAAGAAGGCGGCCATGCACTTATAAACATTCTAAAGCCCTGAAATTCAGGGCTTTTTTTATGCCCCCAACAAATAAGTAAATGTTCCTGCCAGATAACCAATAAACGTGGCCAGACTTATTCGTTTCAGGTACCATATAAAATCTATTTTCTCCATTCCCATTACCGCCACCCCTGCTGCCGAGCCTATAATAAGCAGACTACCCCCTGTTCCGGCACAGAAAGCCATCATTTCCCAAAGTTGGTGATTCATTGGATATTGATCCAAAGAATACATTCCCATGCTTGCTGCAACCAACGGAACATTGTCGATGATGGCGGATGCCACTCCTATAGCCGTGACAATAATTTCCATATTTCCTATCTTCTCATCCATCCATTTTGCAAGTGTTTCAAGCATTCCGAGAGACTCCAGGCTTCCAATAGCCATTAATATTCCTAAAAAAAACAAGACAGAAGAACTATCAATTTTACTTAGGGCATAACCAGCAGTATATGGCTTTTTTGCTTCTTCATCTTTGTCTTTATGAATGAGTTCGGAGGCAATCCATACTACCGAAAGACCTAATAAGACTCCCATATACGGCGGCAAATGTGTTATAGTCTTAAAAACCGGCACAAAAAGCAACGAACCTATACCCAGAAAAAACATGATTTTGCTCCCATCGGGAGTTTCGGCGGCATGAACAGGTAAAGGTGATACATCCTTATCCTTCCTGAGTTGATAGGAAAAAATAAGTAGAGGAACGACCAAACTAACCAGACTAGGAAAAAAAAGAGCAGAAACAATCTGACTTGCACTAATTTGACCGCCAATCCAGAGCATAGTAGTGGTTACGTCTCCTATTGGCGACCAAGCTCCACCTGCGTTGGCAGCGACGATTACCACCGATGCCATCAACAAGCGCTTAGGTCCTTTAGGCAAGATTTTGCGTAGCAGGGAAACCATAACAATAGCAGTGGTCAAGTTGTCGAGTGCCGCCGACAAGAAAAAAGCAACGAAAGCTACAATCCACATTAAAACTATGGCATTTCGAGTGTTGATGCGGTCTGTAATAATTTTAAAACCATGATGGGCATCGACCAATTCTACTATAGTCATGGCTCCAAGCAAAAAGAAAAGTATTTCAGAAACCGATTCCAGGTGGTGAGCCAATTGGTCTAAAACAGTGTGAGCCCCTGTGTAGCCACTTAGAGCATACAAGGTCCAGCACAAAACACCTGTAAAAAGTGCTGATGCTGTTTTATTTATGTAAAGAGTATGTTCAAACGCTATGGCCAGATAGCCTAAAACAAATAAAATTGGTATAAAAGAAAGCATTAAGTCAAAGGTAGTACAGAATTAAAAATTATCGCTATATTTTCTTATACTTGAAGGGTGTTTCAGCGATCAATACTATACAAACCAAGCTCTTCATTTAATCCAAATGAACAAAAATTTATTTCAACAAACTGACTTCTAAAAAGGCTTTTATTGCCCGCTGACTTATCGTTCAAAGCCTAATAGGGCCTTTTACTACATTCATTTCATTATTTCACCTGCCAAGGGACAATACTACAAAACCGCCAAAGGGTTTTGGTAAGGAAGAATTGGGAATAAATTGAGAAGAATACCGATTTCAGTTTTTACTTTTACCTTTTTATACTCCATGAATTATACTTTGATTACGGGTGCTAGCAAGGGTCTTGGAAGAGCGTTTGCCTATGCTTGTGCCAATCGCAAAATGAATGTATTGCTCGTGGCCCGATCGATGGATTTGCTTGAATCACTGGCCGAGGAACTTCGAAAAATGAACGTTGAAGTAAGAACGTATGCCTGCGATTTGCTCCATCCTATTGCGCCAGAAATGCTTTTTAATTGGATCGCTCAAGAGGGACTGCATGTTAATATGCTTATCAACAATGCAGGGATTGGCTTTTATGGTCAGTTTGAAAAGCAAAATTTGGAAAAGCACCTCGAGGTGATGCGCTTAAATATGGATGTAATGGTACAAATGGCCCACAGGTTTCTAAATAACAGTTTAGGGGGCCAGCGCCGATATTTGCTCAATGTATCGAGCTTAGGAGCTTATTTGCCCGTACCTTACATGGCTGTTTATGCTGCTTCTAAAGCCTTTATGTTGTCTTTTTCCAACGCCATCCGGTATGAGTTGAAAGAACAAAATGTCTTTGTAACCGCACTTTGTCCGGGAGGGGTAACAACTGATTTTTTTAGCCCAGCACAAATGGAAGAAATTGCCAAGAGGACCGCTAAATTCATGGATTCGCCTGATTTTGTTGCGGAGAAGGCATTAGAGGCATTGCTTAAAAACAAAAGAGAGGTCGTACCGGGGATTCTGAATGCTCTGGGGGCTCAACTTTCGAAACGAATGCCCCAGGATTTGGTGATTGCTCAGGCAGGAAATATGTACAAACCCCGATAAAAGCCAAACACTCTTTTGTCTATTACAAGACAAAGCCCTTTTTCCTGTCTTAATTTTACGTTCGTCTTCTTTATGGTTTCATTGGCCTAACAAATAGATGGCCAAGAGAGCAAGAACAATTCCCAGCCAATTGATATAACTTAATTTTTCCTTAAAGATTATTAAAGCACAAATGGCAGAAAAAGTGACTATTCCAATGTTTATCACCGGAATTATTACTGATTGTCCGTAATTGGGTAAACTAAGCGCCTGAACTAAAAAATAAACGGAGTAATAATTTGGTATACCTATAGCCACACCCCCAAACAGGCTTTTGGGATCAAGCACCATAGTACCCATGACCAAGCGCACAAGACTAGTGATGGCGCCTGCTGCAAAAGCACAGAAAAAAACAGTTATGGCAAAGGCTTCAACATTTTTTTCATTTAGAAAATAGCGTTGATTATACCCAAAAACGGTATCCAAAATTCCAGCCACAAAAAATATAGTTAGGGGCAAAACAACGCTTGCCTTTTGGTGTTCTGTTGATTTATTTTGCCATACCGTAAACAGCACCGAAATAAGGGCCAATAAAATCCCGGTTGTTTTCAGAAGGCCCAGTCCCTCATTGTACAACCAAATTGCTGCAAAAGTTGGAATAACCAGTGACATTTTTGCCGCCACAGTAGTGGCCGAAACTCCAGCTCTGGCGGTAGAAACGGCAATTTGATTAAAATTAATAAAAAAGAAAGTTCCCAAAAAAGCTGCAAATGGAAACCAGGCTTGTTGAAAGGTCGAAAAGCCGAAAGGAATTTGGCCAATTGAAATCATCCCTACCACCGCCGCTGTAAAGTAATTAACCACAATGGCTTGAAATGTATTCAAACCCCATTTGGCATAAAGTTTAAAAAGAAGAGAAAAGGAGGAGGCCGTAAGAATACTGAGGGCAATCGCTAGCATAGGACAAAGGTAGACTTTTGTCTTATATAGTACTTTCAACCTTATTAATCTGAGCTAACGGATTAAATGCCAGCGGAAGAACATAAAAAGGAGAAAATGGTGGACCAGGCCGAGTGTCTAAAACAAACTGGCAAAAACAGGATTGGCGCCCGGGCAACGACAGGAGCGAAAATCCCGCAAGCAGGCTGAGGATTGAAGCGAAGGCGGCTGAGGAATTGCAGCAAATGGCGTGACATTTAGCCGACCATAACAACTGGCTTTAAGAGAAGGAAGAGAGGCGAAAAGGGGCCCGCAACCTACAAATATATACCTGTTTGATTATCGCATTATCTTTGGGAAATGCAATGTGTTGATCAATTGAAAAGAATCTTGGATATCCCCTTTCCTCCCCGAAGGATTGTTAGCCTGGTACCTTCCCAAACCGAGTTGTTGGCTGACTTGGGATTGGATGAAGAACTGAAAGGAATCACAAAGTATTGTATTCACCCCCGCCAATTACTGACATCCAAACAAATTATTGGAGGCACCAAACAGCTACGACTAGATAGAATAGCCCAGCTTCAGCCCGATTTAATCCTAGCCAATAAGGAAGAAAACAGAGCAGAAGATATAGAAATTTTAAGTCGGGATTATCCGGTTTGGGTTTCTGACATCGACAACCTTAACTCGGCCCTGGATATGATTCGATCGGTTGGGGTGCTATGTGGCAAGACAGAAAAAGCCAATCTATTGGCCAACAAGATAGAACAGGAGTTTACGGCCTTAAGACCTGACCCGATTCCAACGGCCATATACCTCATATGGAAAAAACCAATCATGGTGGCTGGGGGCCAGACCTTTATCAATGACTGCCTGACTAGGGCTGGGTTTCGCAATCTGCTGGCACACCAGAACCGTTACCCTGAAATACACCTGGAGGCTATTCGGGATATGTCGCCCGACTTTATTTTTCTTTCGAGCGAGCCTTATCCCTTTGGTATAACGCATGTTAAAGCGTTTCAAGAGCTTTTTTCATCCTCTGCCGTACATCTTGTGGATGGGGAAATGTTTTCGTGGTACGGCTCAAGGATGTTAAAGGCTCCTAATTACTATAAAACGTTAAGAGAAAAAATCCTTTGATAATTGTCAAATTTTTATTAGTACTTTTGCACTCCTAAAACAACAAAAATTAATTTATTTTTATGTCAACTTTAATTCAAACTAACGTGCTTCCTTACAAAGTAAAAGATATCAGCTTGGCTGCATGGGGTCGCAAAGAGATTCGTCTGGCAGAAGCTGAAATGCCAGGACTAATGGCCATTCGTGCTGAATACGCCTCTAAAAAACCATTGGCAGGTGCCCGTATCGCGGGTTGTTTGCACATGACTATCCAAACGGCTGTATTAATTGAAACCTTGGTTGACCTTGGTGCAGAAGTAACCTGGTCATCTTGCAACATTTTTTCTACACAAGATCACGCTGCGGCAGCTATTGCAGCTGCAGGAATTCCGGTTTATGCCTGGAAAGGTCAAAATGCGGAAGAATTTGACTGGTGCATTGAACAAACCTTATTTGCTTTCAAAGGCGGAAAAGGCCTTAATATGATTTTGGATGACGGAGGAGATTTGACTAATTTGGTATTGGATAAATTTCCTGAGTTAATAAAAGATATTAAAGGCTTAAGCGAAGAAACTACCACTGGTGTGCACCGCTTATATGAGCGAATGAAAAATGGCACCTTGCCAATTCCGGCAATCAATGTAAATGACAGCGTAACCAAGTCTAAATTTGACAATAAATATGGATGCAAGG